>JACXTT010003386.1_pt1 | contig 24582 bp, 15 predicted proteins | sample 9270951 | NCBI WGS metagenome assembly JACXTT01 (sample SAMN15532306, study PRJNA645909) | rock metagenome | isolation source: weathered quartz diorite | place: Puerto Rico | collected 2017-06-21
CTCGCGGCCCGCGACGGCTGCACGCGCGAGCGCGGCGCCACGGCGTCGGCGCGCGTGCGCGTTGCGGGGCTCGCGACTATCTCGCCAGGACGAGCCGCTTCACCCAGGTGCCAGCCGGAGTGACCAGCCGAGCGAAGTAGACGCCCGACGCGGCGCGCTGGTGACCGAATGTTCCATCCCAGGTGGCCTGCTTCCTTCCCGCGGCGGTCACGCCGTCGACGAGGCTGGCCACCAGCCTGCCGCTGATGTCGTAGACGCCGAGTTGGACGCGCGCCTCGCGCGCCAGCGAGTAGTCGATGCTCACTCGCCCGACCGCAGGGTTCGGATGGATCGCGCCGAGCGCGAAGGTGAGCGGTGGCTCCTCGACACCCGTCGTTCGCACGACGAACTCCGCTCGAACGACTTTCGATGCGTCCATCGTGAGCTGGAGAGGATTGCTGTTACCGGAAGCGTCGCCCAGCCATTGATTGAACTGGTAGCCATTGGCAGGAGCGGCGACCAGCGTGGCGATCTCCCCCGATCCCAGACACCACCTGTCGTGATCCACCAGTACCGAGCCGTTCGCGGCGCCGGCGACGAGCGTGTTGCCGCCGGTCAGGTCGAGACGCATGGCGGTGTTCGCGTAGGAGCCTCCACCGTAGATCAGCGCCGCGCCAAGGTCGGGGTCGTAGACGACCGGGAACCCCGAGTTGGCTCGGGACATCGTTCCGGTGGGGTACTCGAGACTCCACATCGGCCCGTACTTGAAGTCGAGCAGGTAGGTCGTTTGGCCAATGACCGCGACCTGATCGCGCGCCGGATCGTAGATATTCGCAAGACCAGGGCTGGGGGGCAGGGTTCCGACCGGCGAGAGGTTCGACCAGGTCGGAGCTCCCGACAGCGGGAGCGCCCAGGTACCGACACTTGAACCATAGATCAGCATCCGATCCCGCACGGGATCGTAGACCGCTCCGTCACCGGTGCTGGCCGGTGGCAGCGGTCCAGGGATAGCCAGGTCCGTCCAGGTCGGGACTCCGGTGAGCGAGAGCTGCCAAGTATCGTTCTGGAGAAGAGGTGGGCAGACCGAGCACTGCCAGATCCCTCCACCGAAGAACAGCAAACGATCGCGAACCGGGTCGTAGATGATGGTTCGCGGCGAGCGTCTCAGTCCTGGCGGCCCCGATCCGGCGGGAACGATCTGCGTCCACGTCGGGGTTCCCGAGAGAGACAGCGCCCAGAGATCCTGGAGAATCGAACAGCTCGACGATGGACAGGCGCTCGAGCCACCGAAGATGAGCATGCGGTCGCGAACCGGGTCGTAGCACGCCCACGCGCCTCCGCGCGCAGTGGGGAGGGTTCCGGCCGGGGCCAACTGGGTCCACCCGCCACCCACCGACAACGCCCAGACGTCGTTGGTCCAGATCGGGACCGAGAGTGGGGGCGGTGGCGCCTTCAGGCCTCCGAACACGAGCATTCGATTCCGGACTGGGTCCCAGACGGCCGATGATTGAGTGAGGCCGGGAGGGCCAGGAGCGGCGGCCACGAGTGACCAGCCGCCACAGGCCGGTGGGGTGACCGAGAAGTTGGCCGTCACGTTCTTGTTCCCGTCCATGACGATGCTCAACGGGCTCACGGTCCCCGTCAGATCGCCGCTCCAGGAAGAGAACGCGCTGCCATCGACCGGCGTCGCCGAGAGCGACACGCTGGCGCCCGGAGCGTAAAGGGCCTGGTTGGGGGAAGCGGCCACCGATCCCGTCCCGGCGGGCACGACGCTCGTGGTCACCGTGTAGGCCTGGAAGCTCGCGGTGATGTTCTTCACGCCATCCACCGTGATGGTCAGCGGATTGGTCGGGCCCGACGCGTCGCCACTCCAGCCGAGAAACGGATAGGAGGTCGCGTTCGCGGTCAGGATCACCTGCGATCCCGGCGCGTAGGTGGCCTGGGTCGGACTCTTGGTCACCGTTCCTGATCCCGGCGGGCTGATGGTCACGTTGACGGGATAACCGATGAAGTTGGCTGTGATGTTCTTGTCGGACGTCATCGTGACGCTGAGCGGATTCGTGCTCCCGCTCGCGTCGCCGCTCCAGTTCGAGAACGCGTATCCAGTCGATGCCGTGGCCGTCAGCGTGACGTTCGAGTTCGCCACGTACGCAGGGGCGTCGGGATTGCGCGCGACGACGCCCGCCACCTGGTTGGGTCCCACGCCGACGGTGAGCACGTAGCGCGGCGTCCAGGTCGCGTTGAACGCCATGTCGTATAGGTCTTCGTGACCGGAGTTCGCTTCCCCGGCCCAGAACACCAGGGCGTTGCCGGATCCCGTTGCGAGGACCGGCTGCTCGTAGTTCCCGCCAAACCGGACGACCCCGTCGAAGGTCACACGCCCGCCGTTGGCCGGCCACGAGGGGTCCGGCGCTCCCGTGCTCTGGACGTGGTGCAGGAAGAGCTCGGTCTGATTGGCGCCAGTCTGGAAACGGCGATCCTGCCAGGCGACGTAGGCGCCGCCGGCGCCGTCGGCGCCGAGTGATGGCGAGACCTGATAGTTGGCGGCGGTGCACAGCGCCACGCCGTTGGCGGTCCACGACACCGCGCCCGCTCCCGTCAGCTTCTGAACGTAGATGTCGGAGAAGCCGTCGCCCGCGCGGGGGTCGGACCACGAGATGATGGCTCCGCCCGCGCCGTCGGGAATCATGCCGAAAGGCTCCTGGCTCGCGACAGCGGTGCAGATGGCCTCACCATTGTGGTGCCAGCCCTGGCCCAGGGCTCCCGTGCTCCGAATGCGCATGGCGTAGATGTCGTCGTCGACGCCGTTGCGATTGTCCGACCAGGTCACGAGCGCGCCACCCGCGCCGTCCGAGCTGATCCGAGGATCCAGCTGATCGCCGGGGTCCGACACGAGCTGGACGCCATTCGCCGTCCACCCGGCGCTGACGGCGCCGGTCGACGTCAGGCGCTGTGCGTACACGTCGTAGTCGGTGCCGTTCCGAATGTCGCCCCACGCGATGATGACTCCGCCGGAGCCGTCGGCGACAGCAACCGGATTGAACTGGTCATTGACCGCCGTGCACACGCCCAGGCCGTTCGCGGTCCACGACACGGTACCGCCGGACAGCACGCGCTGTGCGTAGACGTCCCGAGCGCCGCTGCGCAGGTCGTTCCATGTGAAGATCGCGCCGCCGGCTCCGTCCGAGACGCCCTCCACCCCGAGCTGGTTGTTGGGCGCGTTGCACACCACCACGCCACCCGAAGGCCAGGCGGGATCGAGGGCGCCAGATGAAAGGACGTGGTGCGCGTAGACGTCGGAATCGGGTCCTTGGAGCCAGGCGACGATCGCGCCTCCGGCACCGTCGGAGACGACCGCGTGGGATGGATCCGAGGCCGGCCCCACCAACCTGCCGTTCGTGGGCCACGACGGATCGGCGGCTCCGGAGGCCAGGACGTGTTGCGCATAGACGGCGCCCGTTCCACTCCGGTCGTCGAACCAGACGACGATCGCGCCGTTGGCTCCGTCGGTCACGGACCTGGGACCGTATTGAGATCCCTGAACGTTGACGAGGGTGATCGGCGTCCATGCGGCGAGAGCGGGAGAAGCGAGTGCGGAGAGAGTGACGAAGGCGGCGGCCAAGAGTTCGGGGAAACTCGGGTGCTGGCGCATGAGGACCTCCGCGAGAAAGCGAGCCCGGGTGACCCGGAAATGCTACGCCTGGACGAGGGCCTGACAAATCGTGAAGTTGACCTCGTCCAGCGAGCCGATCGCCTTAGCAGCGCGTAAGTCGCGAAGAAGCATCTGCCCCCGGGCAGATGGACACTCGGGGCGAGCGCCTTGTCGCGTGCCCGCCCATCTGCGGCTCCTATGTACCTTTGCTAGAGTCGCGCCCATGAAGTCCCGCACGGAGCACCTGACGATGAACGTGCCGAGCCGGCGCGGGTTCGTCAACATCACGCGCGAGGTGGAGCGGGTGGTGAAGGAGAGCGGAGTCCATGAAGGACTGGTGCTGGTCAACGCCATGCACATCACGGCCAGCGTGTTCATCAACGACGACGAGTCGGGGCTCCACCACGATTACGAGGTGTGGCTCGAGAAGCTGGCGCCGCACGCGCCGCCGAGTCAGTACCGTCACAACGACACCGGCGAAGACAACGCCGACGCCCACATGAAGCGCCAGGTGATGGGCCGCGAGGTGGTGGTGGCGATCACCCAAGGCAAGCTCGACTTCGGTCCGTGGGAGCAGATCTTCTACGGCGAGTTCGACGGCCGGAGGAAGAAGCGTGTGCTGGTGAAGGTGCTGGGCGAATGAGCGGCATCGTCAACGTGCGGGCCGTCGAGCCCCGCGACCTGCCGCGAGTCTGGGAGCTGCTGCGCGGCCTGGCCGAGTACGAGAAGCTCGCCGACTCCCTCACCGGCAACGTCGAGATGCTGCGTAACGCGCTGTTCGGAAGCGGCGATCCTCTGCACGGGCTGGTGGCGGAGCGCGATGGCCGGGTGATCGGCTACGCGCTCTACTATCCCGTGTTCGGATCGTTCCGCACCCGCTGGCGCCTGTGGCTCGAGGACTTGTTCGTCGAGCCCGAGGCTCGGGGCACCGGCGCTGGCGCGGCACTCATGGCCGAGCTGGCGCGACGCGTGCGTGAGGGCGGCTATTACTCGCTCGACTGGGAGGTGATCGACTGGAATCGGCTCGCCCTCGACTTCTACGAGGGGTTGGGCGCTCACCCGGTCGCCACCGACTGGCTACGCTATCGACTCGACGGTGAGGCGCTCGAGCGCCTCGCGGCTTCCACCACCGCGCCGCGCTGATCGCTCCGCGTCGCGGAGGACGGCGAAGAGAATCAGCTCGGCGGGTTGGTGCTCCAGTCGTAGAAGCCCTTGCCGGTCTTCCGCCCGTGGAGGCCGGCGAGCACCATGCGCTTCAGGAGCGGCGGCGCGGCGAAGCGCGGTTCCTTGAACTCGTCGAACATGATCTGCGTGATGTAGTACGTGGTGTCGAGCCCGACGTAGTCGCCGAGCAGCAGCGGGCCCATCGGATAGCCGCAGCCGAGCTTCATCGCGTTGTCGATGTCGTCGCGGCTGGCGAGCCCCTGCTCGAACACGCGCACCGCGTCGAGCATGTAGGGCACCAGCAGGCGATTGACCACGAAGCCGGTCGAGTCGCCGCAGTTGACCGCGGTCTTTCCGATCGCCTTGCACCAGGCGTTGGCGGCTTCGAGCGCGGCCGGGGCGGTGCGCACCGTGCGCACGACTTCGACCAGCTTCATCAGCGGGACCGGATTGAAGAAGTGGAGCCCGATGACCTTGTCCGGGCGCTTCACGAAGGTCGAGAGCTCGGTGATCGAGAGGCTCGAGGTGTTGGAGGCGAAGATCGCCTCGGGCTGGCACGCCCCATCGAGGATGCCGAAGGTGTCTTTCTTCACCCCGATGTTCTCGGTGATCGCCTCGACGACCAAGTCGCAGTCCTTCAGATCCTCGAGCCGGGTCGTGCCCTTCAGGTTCTCCTTCACCTTGTCGAGCTCGAACGGCGCTACCTTGCCGCGCTCGACGCCGGCCTGCATGAACTTGGTGATCGATCCGATGCCCTTGTCGAGCAGCTCCTGCGACACCTCGCGCACCAGCGTCGGGAACCCTGCTTGGGCGCTGACCTGGGCGATGCCGCTGCCCATCAGGCCGCAGCCCACCACGCCGACTTTCTGAATGGTCATGGAGCGAATGCCTCCGTGAGAGTCTGTGCCGAAAACGAGCCGGGGGAAGATAGGGCCGGCATCGATCCTCGGCAAACGCGCTTCGACGCGGCCCGCGCGCTTCGCGTCAGCGTGATGGATGGAAGCTCGGCAGGGAGTCCCACATGGCCATCGGGGGCCTGGGGAGTCCCTGCATCGCGAACGGCTCCGAGAACGACCGACGCTTCGGCTGGTAGAGCATCACGCTCAGCGAGTCGGAACCACGCTCGAGCCCGAAGGCCCCGGGCTTGTCCGGCGGGTGAGCGGAGTGGTAGTTCCGCTGCCAGAGCACGAGATCATCCCGGCCGTCCCCGTCGACGTCGCGCAGAAGCGTCTTGCCATCGCGCACGACGCCCGGCTCGTCGGACTGCGACTCCTGCGCATCGCCCCTGATCCAGATCCATCGGGATCCGGGGCCCGCGTGCGCGAGGTCGAGGACCTCGAGATCCGCCGCGCCGGCGGGGCTCACCTTGCCGCGGGGGTCCAACGAGAAGAGGAAGAGCCGCGTCGATTGGCTCTGAACCGCCGTGCCGGATGCGTCGGTGAAGAGCTCCGCGACCAGGATCATCACCGAGTCCGTCGGATCGGGCGCGAAGCCTCCGAGCAGAGCGCCGCGCGGCGCGAAGTCGGTTCCCGGCCGATCGTCCCGCACCCGAAGAACCGAGGTGGCGCCGCGCCGCCGATCGCCCATCACCACCATCGGAGCTCCGTCGTTCACCGTGATGAAGGCGGCGGACCAACGGACATCGAGATCGATTCTCGCGCGTACCTGAGCGTTCCGCGGGAGCGAGTCCAAACTCGCCCAATCGGGCAGGGCCTCGATGTCACGGAGAATCGGCGCGAATCGGGGAATACGATAGTCGCTGGGACGGGTTGGAGGAGCCGCCGCGCCGACGGCCATGGTGGCAACGAGGCCAAGCGCCGCGATCAGAAAGGACGAGCGTCGGCCTCGCATCGCAGGCTCCCTCCTCGGGAAAACGACTCCGTGAGCCCACCGTACCATGGAAGTCGGACCGGGTGATCCTCGAAACCCGACCCCAGCGGCGTGCTATCGTGCGCGGCTGATGTCGGCTCCCCAGAAGATCGGCGGCTATCCGATCGAGCGTGAGCTCGGCCGCGGCGGCATGGGCATCGTGTACCTGGGCAAGGACGCGAAGCTCGGGCGCTCCGTCGCGATCAAGGTGCTGCCCGAGGCCTTCGCCGAGGACCCGGAGCGGTTGGCGCGCTTCGAGCGCGAGGCCAAGATGCTGGCCGCGCTCCACCATCCCAACATCGCCGGGATCTACGGTCTCGAGGAGGAAGACGGCCACCGGTTTCTCAGCCTCGAGTACGTCGAGGGCCCCACGCTTGCGGAGCGGCTCACGCGTGGCCCGCTACCCGTGGACGAAACGCTCGACGTCGCGCGGCAGATCACCGCTGCGGTCGAAGCCGCGCACGACAGTGGTGTGATCCATCGCGACCTGAAACCGGGAAACATCAAGCTCACGCCGAGCGGCGCGGTGAAGGTGCTCGACTTCGGGCTCGCCAAGGGCGCGGGCACGTCCGAATCGAGCCCCGATCTCTCCCAGTCGCCGACCTTGACCTACACCGCTACCGGTGCGGGCGTGATTCTCGGCACCGCCGCTTACATGAGCCCCGAGCAGGCGCGCGGCAAGACCTTGGACCGCCGCACCGACATCTGGTCGTTTGGCTGCGTGCTCTACGAGATGCTCACCGGGCGGCAGCTGTTCAGCGGCGAGACCGCATCGGACACGATCGCCAAGATCCTCGAACGTGACCCGGACTGGGGCGCTCTCCCTTCGAGGACGCCCGAGCGTATTCGCGACCTGCTGCGGCGCTGCCTCGAGAAGGACGCGCGCAAGCGACTCCGCGACGTCGGCGACGCGCGCATCGAGCTTGAGGACGTGCTCGCCGCGCGCGTCTCGCAGAGCCGCATCGCCGTGGCGGAGCTCCAAGCTCGGCGCCGCGCCGGCGGGCCCGGGCCGATCGTGGCCTACGTCATCGCGGCTGTGGCGATCGCGGTCGCCGCGATCGTCCTGCTCCGCCCCATGATGAAAGGAAACCAGCCGCGCGCCATTCGCCTCACCATCACCGAGCCCGTCGGGGCCACCCTCGGCGGCGACAGACAGGATTGCGCTTTCGCGCCCGACGGCCATGCGGTGGTCTTCGTGGCGGCGGACTCCAGCGAGACGCCTCGGCTGTGGCTGAGACCGCTCGAGACCCTCGACAGCCGGCCCATGCCGGGCACCGACGGCGCGACGCAGCCGTTCTGGTCACCGGACAGCAAATGGGTCGCCTTCTTCGCCGATGGCAAGCTCAAGAAGGCTCGGGTCGATGGCGGCGTCGAGATGATCTGCGAAGCTCCCAACCCGCGCGGCGGATCGTGGTCACCTCGGGGAACGATCGTCTTCGCGCCAGGGAGCGAGGGCCCCGTGTACTCGGTGAGCGACGCAGGCGGCGAGCCGCGGCCGGTCACGACCCTCGACTCGACCCGCCACGAGACGGCTCACCGCTTTCCGTCCTTCCTGCCCGATGGCAGCCACTTCCTCTACATCACGCTTCCAGGTGGAGCCCGGGGCTTACAAGTACGCGTCGGGTCGGTCGACGGTCGCAGCGGTCACCCGTTCCTCGAGGTGGCCGGGGCTCCGGTCTACGCGGCACCGGGCTATCTCGTGTTCATGCGCAGCCGCCACCTGGTCGCTCAACCTTTCGATGCGCTTTCGATGCGCTTGAAAGGCGATCCGGTGACGTTGCCGGACGTTGCCGCGGTGACCGCGAGCGCCGGATCGCTGGGCGCGACCGTCTCCGCCACAGGGGCTCTGGCTTACATGAACGGCGCGGTGACCAACAACCGCCTAGTCTGGTTCAATCGATCCGGACACGTCATCAGCACGATGCACCTTCCACCCGCCCAGTACCAACAACCGTACCTCTCGCCCGATGGAAGGACGATCGCTGTGACGATCCTGAGCGGCGGGGGCGAGTCGGATCTCTGGATGGTGAGCCTGGACCGCGAAGTGGCGACGCGCTTCACCTACGGGCCACGAAACAATAGCCTTGGCATCTGGTCTCACGACGGAAACCGCATCGCGTTCGAGAGCAATCGGAACGGACACTGGGACATCTTCGTCAAGGCCACGAGCGGAGCCCTTCCCGAGACCGTCCTGGTCGAAGGGCCCAGTCAATTCAAGCATGCGAGCAGCTGGTCACCCGACGACCGGCTTCTGCTCTATTGGCAATCGGACCAAAAGACCGGCTACGACATCTGGGTAGTGCCGACCGACGGGTCCGGTCCGCCACGGCCGTATCTCACGACGCCGTTCCGCGAGATGTTTCCGTCCTTCTCTGCGGACGGACGTTGGGTGAGTTACGTCTCCGACGAGTCGGGAAGGACGGAGCTCTACGCGCAATCCTTTCCCGTGCCCGGCCACAAATATCGAATCACGACGAACGGGTGCCTGGTCGGAGGGTTCACCACGAGCGGACGACAGATCGGCATGGTCGGCCTCGACGGCGTGAGCTTGTATGCGGCCGATGTCGCCGAACAGGGAACGACGCTCAAGACCGGCGTATTCCGGCTGCTGTTTCGAGCCCCCACCAGGTTCGACGGCGGCGACGCGACGGCGGACAACCAGCGATTCCTGCTCGCGGTCCCCGAAGGCAAAGCGACGCCGCCTTCGATCACCGTATTGCTCGACTGGAAGGCGGCGCTGGCCGCGAGCACGGTCGATGGGCCATGAGCGCTCCCCAGAAGATTGGCGGCTATCCGATCGAGCGCGAGCTCGGCCGCGGCGGCATGGGCATCGTGTACCTGGGCAAGGACACGAAGCTCGGGCGCTCCGTCGCGATCAAGGTGCTGCCCGAGGCCTTCGCCGAGGACCCAGAGCGGTTGGCGCGCTTCGAGCGCGAGGCCAAGATGCTGGCCGCGCTCCACCATCCCAACATCGCCGGCATCTACGGCCTCGAGGAGGAAGACGGCCAGCGCTTCCTGTCGCTCCAGTACGTCGAGGGGCCGACGCTGGCCGAGCGCCTCGCACGCGGGCCCCTGCCGATCGACGAGGCCCTCGACGTCGCGCGCCAGATCGCGGCCGCGCTTGAAGCCGCGCACGAAGCCGGCATCATCCATCGCGACTTGAAGCCCGGGAACGTGAAGCTCACGCCCCAGGGCGACGTGAAGGTGCTCGACTTCGGGCTCGCCAAGGGCGCGGGCAGCGCGGAATCGAATCCCGATCTGTCGCAGACGCCGACCAAGACCTTCGCCCCGACCGGCGTGGGCGTGATCCTTGGCACCGCGGCTTACATGAGCCCCGAGCAGGCGCGCGGCAAGGTGCTCGATCGCCGCACCGACATCTGGTCGTTCGGCTGCGTGCTGTACGAGATGCTGACCGGCAAGCAACTGTTCGGCGGGGAGACGGCGACCGACACCATCGCTAAGATCCTGGAGCGCGAGCCCGACTGGGGCGCGCTGCCGGCGCAGACGCCCGAGATCGTCCGCGAGCTCTTGCGACGCTGCCTCGAGAAGGATCCACGCAAGCGCCTGCGCGACGTCGGCGACGCCCGCCTCGAGCTGGACGAGGCGATCGCGGCGCGCGATCCCAAGACGCGTGCCGCCGCACCCGTCGCCGCACCCGCGACGGCACGCAGAGGCCCGCAGCCGCTCGTCTACGTGACGGCCGTCGCGCTTCTCGCCGCGCTCGCGATGGCGTGGCTGCTGGCCACGAATCGGCCGCCGCCAGGGCCGGCCATGCGGCTGACGATCGCGGAGCCGGAGGGCGCCCATCTGAACGGCGATGGCGCCGATTGCGCGATCTCGCCGGACGGGCAAACGGTTGTGTTCGTGGCGCAGGACTCGTCGGGCACCACGCAGCTCTGGTCGCGGCCGATTGGCTCCCTGGCGGGTCGAGCGATCCCCGGGACGGACAACGCGGATCAGCCGTTCTGGTCGCCGGACAGCCGGTGGGTCGGATTCTTCGCCGACGGCAAGCTCAAGAAGGCGCGGCTGGAGGGGAGCGTGCAGACCGTTTGTGACGCACCCAATCCGCGCGGCGGCGCATGGAGCCCGACGAACACGATCGTGTTCGCGCCGGCGGGCAGCGGGCCGCTCTTCGCCGTGAACGCCGACGGCGGCAAGACCTGGGAAGCGACCCAACTCGACACGACCCGTCACGATAGCTCCCACCGCTCACCTTGGTTCTTGCCGGATGGAAAGCACTTCGTCTACGTCGCCCTTCCGGGAGACGCGGCCGGCCTCAAGGTCGTCGCAGGGTCGGTCGAAGGCGGCCCGGGACGCGTGCTCCTCAGCTCGATCACGGCCCCGATCTACAGCGACGGCTATCTGATCTTCGGGCGCGAGAACACTCTCATGGCCCAAGCCTTCGACCCGGGCTCCCTCCGGGTGCACGGCGATCCCATCGCGCTTCCCGACTTGCCGGCCATCTCGCAGTACACCGGCTATCGCCTCGCGACGGCCACCACGAGCGGCGCGATCGCTTACATCAACGGGAATCAAATCAAGAGTCGACTCGTGTGGTTCGACCGCTCCGGTCGCGTGACCGGCTTGGTTCCGGTCGCGCCGGCGCAATACATCATCCCGACGCTCTCGCCCGACGACCGCACCATCGCGGTCACGCGCCAGGTCGGACCCGATGAAAGCGACGTGTGGCTGATCGACGTGGCGCGCGGCGTCGGCACGCGGTTCACCTTCGGCCCCCGCAGCAGCAACAATGCCATCTGGTCTCGTGACGGAAGCCAGATCGCCTTCGAGAGCGACCGCGACGGAACCGCGGGCGTCTACGTAAAGCCGGTGAGCGGCGCCACGCCCGAGAAGCTGATCTGGAAGTCCTCGACGCTCTTCAAGCACCCGACCGACTGGACGCCCGACGGCAAGCAGATCGTCGTCTACGAGCTGAACCCGCAGACCGGGTTCGACATCATGCTGGTTCCCTCGGACGGCTCGGGTCCCCCGCAGCCCTATCTCCAGACGCCGTTCCAGGAGACCACTCCGTTTCTCTCTCCCGACGGACACTGGATGCTCTATTCCTCCAACGAGTCGGGCCGCAACGAAATCTACGTGCAGTCGTTCCCGACCCCGGGCCACAAGGTTCAGGTCACCACCGGCGGGGCTTTTGTCGCGTTGTGGAATCGAAGCGGCAAGGAGATCTTCGTCCTCGCGGCCGATGGGCAAGGGCTCTCGTCCGTTCCGATCGTGGAGTCTGCGGCGTCGTTCGAGGCGGGCGCGCCGCGCCCGCTCTTCCGCTTCCCGCAGGGCACTTTTGGCTTCGCCGTCACTCACGACGGAACCCGATTCGTCGGCCCTGTGCCGCAGGGAGGCGGCGGCACCCGGACGATCACGGTCGTGCTCAATTGGAAGTCGGCGCTCGCCGCGCAGGTCGCCGGCCGCCCTTGAGCGATCCGCGGTTCAGAAGCCGTACAGGGCTTCGACCAGCAGCGTCGTCTGACTGTCGCTCGCCCCGCCTCGCTTCTCGAACACGGGCCGATTCGAGCGATCGAAGCGCAGGTCGCCCCGCACGCGCAGGTTGGCGCTCACCTTGGCCTCGGGCGTCAGCGTGAGCTCGCTCAGCCGCTGGCTCACGCCCGTGCGGGCTCCATCGACGTCGTCGAAGGTCTCGGCCCGCAGCGCCCACGCGCAGCCGCGCGTCACGTCCCAGCGCAGGTACCCGGCGATCCCGCTCCAGTGGGCGTCGGCGCCGGGGCCCAGCGCGTTCCTCTCCGCGCCCCAATCACCATTGGCGGCGAACGTCCATCCCCCACTCGCCTTCCAGGTCGCCGTCGCGTCCAGTAGCGAGCGCGGATCGGAGTCGTTGTCGGGCCGCTCCGGTCCGATCATGGCCCCGACGACGAGGACGAGCGGATCGAGCGGAGTGAGCGCGAGCTGCCCCCCCACGCTCTTCGCGCGATTGTCGTCGCGCGCGTCGTCCCAGCCGTTCACGACGAGAACGGTGGCGCCGACCCGGGACGAGAACGCGTACGACAACCGGCCACCCGTGTGCGTGAAGGGGATCGCATAGCCGAACAAGAAGGACCGCGTGGCATTGTCGTTCCAGCCGTCGTAGCCCTCGATCACCTCCGCGCCGAACGGCGTGATGAACTTGCCGACGTCGATGCGCAGGCCCGACCCGAGCGGCGCCACGTAGCTCGCGTAGGCCTGCTGCAGGTCCAGGTCGCCGGCGATGCCGGCGTCGTCGCGGAACAATCCCACCGCGGCGCTCACCCGCGGCACGGAGCTGCCGCAGACGACGTCGGCCCTGAAACCGGACTCGCGCGGTTTGGATGCCGGCCGCTGCGCGACCAATTCGAATACGTCGAGCTTGAAGCTCTGGTCGTCGAAGTCGAACACCCTCAGGGTGTTGGTCCGCGAGTCGGGACGGTTGAAGTTGTACGAGTAGCTGGTCTCGAGGAAGCCATCGAGCTGGACCGATTGGTACCAAGGGGTCGCCGCCGAGTCGGCTTGCGCGTGTCCGGCGCCGGGCGTCCCGATAGCCCCGCAAAGGATCGCAGCGATCACCGAGCAGGAGCGGCGCGCGCTCACGCCACCTCGATGTCGATGTAGGCGGCCTCGCCGTGGAGCGCCTCGTCGAGACCCACCTGCTCGTGGGATTCCGTGACCCGCACCGGCGTGATCCGGTCGATCAGCCACAGCATCACGAGCGTGAACACGAAGGCCCACACGGAGGACAGGAGCACCGCCGCGCACTGCTTGAGGAAGAACGTCGGGTTGCCCGCCAGCAGTCCGTCGGCCCCGGCAGGATTGAAGGCCTTGGTGGCCAGGATCCCGAGCATGACGATGCCGAGGAAGCCGCCCACGCCGTGCACGCCCCACACGTCGAGGGCGTCGTCCCAGTTGAGGCGATTCTTGAGCGCGACCGCGTAATAGCACAGCACGCCCGAGACAATGCCGATCAGGACCGCGCTTCCGGGTGAGACGAATCCGGCCGCCGGCGTCACGGTGGCGAGCCCGGCGACCGCGCCGGTGAGAAGGCCGAGGAACTTGGGCTTCCGGGTGTAGAACCAGTCCATCAGCAACCACATGATGGCCGCGAAGGACGCCGCCAGATCGGTGTTGAGGAAGGCGGTGGCGGTGGTGGAGTCGACGCGGAACTCGCTCCCCGCGTTGAAGCCGTACCAGCCGAACCAGAGGAGACCGGTGCCGAGCGCGACCAGCGGGATGCTGTGCGGCCCCTTGTCCTTGAAGCGCCGCGGCCCGACGTAGAGCACGGCCGCCAGCGCGGCGATTCCCGCGATGTTGTGCACCACGATCCCGCCCGCGAAGTCGAGCACGCCCCACTTCTGGAGCAGTCCGCCGCCCCAGATCATGTGCACGAACGGGAAGTACACCAGCACCAGCCACAGCGTCAGGAAGATCATGTAGGCCTTGAACGTGACCCGGTTCGCGAACGCTCCCGTGATGAGCGCCGGCGTGATGATCGCGAACATCATCTGGTAGGCCATGAAGACGATGAGCGGGATGGTGTCGTTGGGAGACGGCGTCGACAACGTGATGTGACGCATGAACGCCATGTCGAGGTTGCCGATCACGCCGCCTTCGCCGCCCGAGAAGCAGAGCGAATAGCCGAACGCGTACCAGATCACCGTCGTCCAACCCATCGAGACGAAGCTCTGCATCATGATGGCCAGCACGTTGCGGCGCCCGACCAGGCCGCCGTAGAAGAAGGCGAGGCCGGGGGTCATCAGCATCACCAGGCTGGAGCAGAGCAGCATGAATCCCGTATTGCCCGTGTCGAGGTGGAGCATCGGAACTCCTCCGTGCCGGTGGTTCGCGGCTCTGCGCCGGAGGCTGCTGCCGGCGCGGGTTCGGATGGCGGCGCCGCTCGGCGGGGACGGTCCCGAGGAGCGGTGAATTCGAGATCCGGCGCCCGGCAGGATAGGCCGTACACCCCGCCGGTTCCAGTGTCGGCGCCGTTCCCGGTTGCCGCGAAATCCGATACATTCGTGGACCCACTGGGCGTGACGGAGGAAGCACGGCTTGACCCCATCGGTCCTTGAAGACCTCGTCCTGGAAGGCATCAGCAAGATCGTGTTGTTGGTGCTGGACGGGCTGGGGGACCTTCCGAACGCCGAGCACGACTGGAAGACGCCGCTGGAGGCGGCAAACACCCCGAATCTCGACGCGCTCGCGCCGCGCGCGGCGCTCGGCCGCATCCTGCCCGTGGCGCCCGGGATCACGCCCGGCAGCGGTCCGGGGCACCTGGCGCTCTTCGGCTACGACCCGGTCGAGACCACGGTCGGACGCGGCGTGCTGGAGGCGATCGGCGCCGGCCTCGAGCTGAAGCCCGGCGACGTGGCGGCGCGCGCCAACTTCTGCTCGCTCGATGGCCAGGGCGTCGTGACCGATCGGCGCGCGGGGCGCATCTCGAGCGAGATCTGCGCGCGCCTGGTCGAGCGGCTGAAGCAGAGCGCGGCCAGGATCGAGGACGTCGAGATCGTGCTCCAGGCCGGCAAGGGCCATCGTTTCGTCGCGGTGTTCCGCGGCACGGGGCTCGGCGGTGAGCTGAGCGACGCCGACCCGCACAAGGAAGGCAAGCCGATCCCGCCCTGCCGTCCGCTGGCGCCGAGCGCCGCGGCCGAGAAGACGGCGCGCGTGGTCAATGCGTTCGTGAAGCGCGCGACCGAGGTGCTGAAGTCGGAGCACCCGGCCAACGCGGCGCTGGTGCGCGGGCTGTCGGAACGGCCGCGTTTTCCCGGCTACCGCGAGCGCTTCAAGCTCGCCGCCGCGGCGATTGCCGCCTATCCGATGTATCGCGGCGTCGCGCAACTCGCGGGCATGAACGTGCTGGCGGTGGGCGAGTCGCCGGCCGACGCGTTCGCCGCCGCGCGCGCGCATTGGAACGACTACGATTTCTTTTTCATCCACGTGAAGGGCACCGACATGGCGGGGGAGGACGGCAACTTCGCCGCCAAGGTGTCCACCATCGAGGATGTCGACCGGGCGCTCCCGGAGTTGCTGAAGCTCGAGCCCGACGTGCTGTGCGTCACCGGCGATCACTCGACGCCGGTGCCGGTGCGCGGGCATTCCTGGCATCCCGTGCCGGCGCTCGTGTTGGGGCGCTGGTCGGGGGCCGATCGCGCGGATCGCTTCCACGAGAAGACGGCGCGCGCAGGCAGCCTCGGCACGCTCCACAGCAAAGACCTCATGGCCGTCCTGCTCGCGAACGCCTCGCGGCTGGACAAGTACGGAGCCTAGATGCGAATCCGGTCCATGCTGTTCGCGCTCGCGACCCTCGCCTTGGCCGGGCGGTCGGCGCAGGCGCAGCCTCCCTCGCCCATCGATCCCACCTTGTGGGGTTTCCCTGGCGGCACGCAGAGCCCGTCGTCGGCGACGTCCGCCGGCGTCGCCGGCGCCGATCGCTGGCTCGGCGACGAGCCCTACGACAATCCGGCCGCGCCCGGCGCCAGACGTGTCGTGGTGGCGCCGACGTTGCTGCGGGTGAGTCGCCAGGACCTGCGCGCCGACAATCGCAACTTCGACGACAACCCGCTGTTCTTCGATCTGGCCGGCGCGGCGGTCGCGCTGCCGGACGTGCCGATCTGGATCTACGTCGATCAGCCCACGCTGCGCTTCGAGGATTTCATCTTCAATCGCGGCACCGGCACCGATCCCACCGTGCAGCCCGCGGTGATCACGGGGCAGAGCGACACCCGCGAAGGCCGCGCCGGCCTTTCCGCCTCGGCGGGCTGGAGCCACCTGCGCGGCGGCTTCGCCCTGGAGTGGACGCGGCGCCAGGATCGCTACTTCCGCCGCGAGCAGTCCGGCGCGCCCGATCAAGGCGATCGCGAGATCTCCTTCGAAGGCGACGCCTTCGGCTACTCGCTCGGCCTGCGCTACGACAGCGCCGATTCCGGCGCGCGCCGCCTCACGCTCGGCGTCGGCGCCCGCTACCTGCCCGCGCTCGACGTCAGCGCCGATCAGTCGCTGTCGCTGCTCTCGGGCGACAGCATCGCCACGATTCCCGCAACGCGCGAGTCGGGCTGGGAGGGCGGCCTCTCGGCGCGCTACTTCTTCACTCCCGACTTCGCCGCGCTCGCCTCACTGGGCGGCCGCACCGAGCAGACGTGGAACGGCTTCGACGTGACCAGCGGCACCTTCACGACCTGGCGCGTCGGCTTCACCTTCCACGACGTCCAGGATCCCTGGACCGCGCGCTTCGCGCTCGGCATCGATCACGAGGACGGCGCACCCGAGCCCACCGCGGGCGTGGTCGGCCTCGGCCTCGGATGGAACGTCGAAGGTCTTCAGCTCGACTTCGGTCTGCAGCACAGCAGCCTGAAGCGCGGCGACGAGCCAAGATCGTACGAGGACCACTTGGTCGGCTCGGTGATCGTGCCCTTCTAGCGGCTGTAGGGCAGAGGCGACAGTTTTTTCGCGGCCACCGCCGCGCCGCGTCGAGGTGGTTGCTAACTCACGTTCTCACAGCGCCAGAATTGTCTGGGGGCTTTCGGCCCACTCCGTGCAACGAGGACCCGCCAGCCACGACCCGCGAGGCGCCGCCAGCCCTCGCAATGGTTCCAGCGGACGGAAGCTGAGCGTGGCCACTCGAGTCACCGTCGGCCGCATTTCGGCAAGGGGATGCCGTCGACGCGGGGGTGGCCGCGCTCAGTCTCCCGCCGCTCCGGCCGCCGCCTCCCGCCTGGCCTGCCCCCGTGAACGCAATGCACACGCTCGCGGAGCCCTGCGTCGCGATCCCGCGCTGACCAAGGCCGACTCACTCCGAAGCTGGTGCGACTCTCTCTCGAGTTGCACAATCTGCCGCACGCGGAGCATCCGCCTTTCTCTCGACTCCCAAGCGGTCGTTGGGCACCAGCCGCGCGGAAGGAGGCCTCATGGCGGCCGCCGATTGAGGCGCCCCACCTCTCCCTTGGGCTCATCCAGCATTCACTGGCCGCACTCCGAGTCGCTCGACCCGAGGCACGCTGCCACCCGGACCCATCACTGGAGGCCACCATGCGACCGCTTCTCTTGTCGGTGTTGATCGTGTCCATCTCCACATCCGTTGGCCCGGCCGAGGCGCAAACCTCCTGCCCCACCGGCCAGCTGTTCCCGCAGGCAGTGAATTATCCATCCGGTACCTATGCACTGGCGGTCGTCGCCGCGGACTTCACCGGCGATCTCATTCCTGACCTGGCCGTTGCCAACTACGGTGAAGGCACGATCTCCATTCTGCCCGGGCGGGGAGACGGCACGTTCCTGGCAAAAGCCGCGATCGCCACCGGAAGCGGGCCGAGGAATCTCGCGGTCGGAGATTTCGACAAGGATGGGAAACTCGACATCGCGGTCACGAACCTGAATGCGAATGCAGTGACCGTGCTCCTCGGCAACGGAACCGGAAGCTTCGCCGCGGCCTCCGTCACGCCAATCGCGGACCCACGCGGCATCGCCATCGCCGATTTCAACAACGACGGGATCCTGGACTTGGTCGTAACGGGATCCGAGGGAGTCACCGTGCTGCTCGGCCAAGGCTCGGGTGGAGTCTGGAACGGAACCCTGCACCCGACCGGGCCCTATCCGGCGTCCAATCCGTGGGCCGTCGCGCCCGGAGACTTCAATGGCGATGGGATCCCCGACTTCGCAGTCGCCAACCTGGCGGCCAGCTACGTCTCGGTATTTCTCGGGCACGGCCAAGGTGGCGTGGGCGACGGCACTTTCCTGGCGGGACAACAGGTCACGGTTCCGGGCGGTCAGGTGGACATTCTCGCCAAGGACCTGAACGGTGACGGAATTCTCGATCTCGCTGCGCCGGCCGGAAACCAGTTGGCGGTCATGATCGGACTGGGGGTTGCGGGGATTGGGAATGGCCAGTTCCAGACCACCGTCTTCCCCTCCACGCCAGATCACAACGGCATTGCGACCGCTGACCTTGACTCAGACAACCGCCCTGACCTGGTGATCACCGACCCGACCAACAATCAGGTCATCGTCTATCGAAATGCGGGGGCAGGCTCGTTCTCTCCATTCGAGAGCTATCCAGTCGCCGCGGGCTCCGTCGGCCTGACCGCTGCCGATCTCAATCGTGACGGAGCCGTCGATCTCGCGGTCACCTGCAGCGGGCCCGGAAGCGTGGCGATCTTCCTCAACCGCTGCCCGCCGCCGCCGCCCTCCATCGCGGACGTCCATCCCCGTTTGGCTGGCGTGGGCGAATTGGTGACGATCCTCGGGGGCCATCTTGGAGGCGTGACTTCCGTGAGATTCACCGGCGCCGACGCGATCATCGTGACCCTGTCGGCCGACGCGATCACGACGAGAGTCCCACTCGGCGCCACGACAGGCCCCATCACCGTCGTCGCACCCTACGGCACGGCGACCACGACGTTCGATTTCTCGCTCGGCCGTGCGCCACGAATCGACAGCGCAACTCCGAGTGCGGCCAAACCCTCTTCCGTCGTGGTGATCGTGGGCCAGTTCTTCACCGGAGCGACGCTGGTGAGATTTGGCGCGGGTGGAGCCGCCAGCTTCACGGTGGACTCCGACGTCCAGATCACCGCGACCGTGGATCTGGGGGCCACCACCGGCCCGATCTCGGTCAAGACCCCGATCGGAACCGGCCTGAGCTCGTTCGACTTCAGCGTCACTCCACTGGACTACAAAGCAGCCATCGTCAACATCCGCGACGTCCCGTTCGATCAGGGAGGCAAGGTGGTCGTTCGTTGGCTGCGAAGTGACTACGACCTCGCGAACCTTCGAACCGTGCTCGGCTATCGTGTCTGGCGTAGAGCGCCACTGGGGTTGAGCGCAATGAACTCCGTCGCCCCCACAACTCGTTTGCGGCCGAAGATGACGTCGACGGGCGCCGTCGTCTACTGGGAGCCCCTCGCGGATCTCCCGGCAGCCGGTTTGGATGGATACGCCTTCACGGCCGCGACCACGCAGGACTCGACGGACGCAGGCAATCCGTACACCGCGTTCTTCATCCAGACCCTCACCGGAGATCAGTTTTCATTCTTCGAGTCCAACGTCGACAGCGGCTACTCGGTCGACAACACGGCACCGCACAAGCCGCCCAAGCTGACCGCCGACTACGAGCCGGCAAACGTGTCCCTCGCGTGGGGCGGAAATCAGGAAGCGGATCTTGCCGGCTATCGGCTCTACCGGGGATCGAACGTCGATTTCACGCCCAGCGCGAGCACGCTGATCTATTCGGGCTCGGACACGACGTTCACGGACTCCAGCGGCGGCGCGAACGTCTACAAGCTCAGCGCGGTCGACATCCACGGCAACGAGAGTCGCTTCGCGCTCGCCACACCCAATGGCGTGACCACGAGTGTCGCGTTTGCCGTGTCGGTGAAAGCCCAACCCTTCGCGGTCACCCTGAACTGGTACGTGATCGGGATCCCTTCCGCGGTGGTGAGCCTCCAGCGACGCAACGATTCGTCCCCGTGGCAGCAGATCGCGAACCTCGTCGCGGACGGTGTCGGGATGGTTCGTTATCGTGATGAATCGGTTCGCCCCGGGCAGAAGCTTTCCTATCGCTTGGCGACCACGGATGGGGGGGAAGAACTGGTGAGTGACGAGGTCTCGGTCACGGTTCCGCAAGCGCAGCTCGTGATCATGAGCATCGCCCCCAATCCGGTTTCGCTGGCCCAGCGCGTGACCCTCTCTCTTTCGCTTCCCGAGGCAGGGCGCCTGGGTTTCGAGGTTTACGACGCGAGCGGACGAATCGTCTCCGCTCGAGACCTCGGGTGGCGAGACGCCGGTGAGCAAGTGGAGCGCGTGAACCTGGGCGATCGCCTGGGGGCCGGTATCTATTGGGTCCGACTCAAGCAGCGTGAGAAAGCCGTGACGACGAAGGTCTGCGTCCTGGGTCAGTAGATGGGAAACTCGGCATGGCTCCGGCCTCGTTGGACGGAGCCATGTCAACCGATACCCATGCTGGTTTCGAAATCTCCTATTGTGGGACCGTGCTTCGACCAACGAGGCGCGAGAGTGGCGGAATTGGCAGACGCGCCGGACTTAGGATCCGGTGGGGAAACCCTTGCGAGTTCAAGTCTCGCCTCTCGCACCAGACTCTTCCTCTGTACTGCCTTCCGCCTCGGCCCACCGCTCGCGCGCTGCCCGCGCTCGCGCTCGGCGCCGCAGCCCGGCCCAGATGGCGAGCAGCGAGATCAGGATCCAGAGCGTGCTCGAGGCCGTGATCAACGGGATCCAGCGATAGCGGATCAGGCTCGCGCGGCGCCACTCTGCCTCCGACCGCGCGAGCGTCGCGTGCGTCACCACCTGCCAGGCGATCGGGAAGGGGCGCACCTTCGTCACGCGTAGGAGGCGGGGAATCACGTCCGCTCCGTAGCGATGCTCGCTCCACGACAGAAACGAGAACGACGCCACGTACGCGACTTCGGCCTCGCCGGCGGAGGCATGGAACGAGCTGTCGAGCCCGGCGAGCGAAGGAACGTCGGCCAGCAGCAGCGCCCGCGAGTAGGCCCAGGCATCTTCGGCGCTCCACTTTCGTCCCTGCGCGGTCGCCACCGCCTCGTCGAACCAGAGCGGCAGCCGGCCCGCGAGGGCATCGTGCAGCATGAGGTGCGCGCTCTCGTGCGCGAGCACCGACTCGAGCGTGCCGTACGGATAGGACGACGCCTTGTCGATGCGGATCGCGCCGATCCGCAGCGTCGGGATCATGTAGCCCGCGGCCCATTCGGGCGCCGACTGATCGATCCGGGCGAGCAGCGAGTCGTCGAGCCCCGAGGCGGGCACCAGGATCATCCGGAAGGCGCGCTCGGGGCGCAGGCCGAGATCGTCCTCGACCTGCGACAGCACGCGGGGCGCCTCGCTCGCCAACGACTGCACGGCCGCGGCGCTCGCCGGAGGGCCTTCGAGGACCAGGAGGCCGACGCGCTCGTGCGCCCAGCCGGGACTCGTCGCATCGGCTGGGAGGACGGACCCGAAGCCGCCGACCGACAGCCCGCTGAGCAACAGGAGCAGAGCGAAGAGCCGACCCGCTCGGCGGCCTGCCTTCGTTTTCGATGGATCGCGCAAGAGAATTCCTCCCGAGCCACGGCCAGGACCACTCTGGCTCCGAATCCTACGCCGCGCCGGTCGTTCGTGGTTTGCATCCAACTCGGGGCGCCCCTAGGATGCTGCGGCGTGTCACGAGTGAGCGTGGGGCTCACCCGGCGGCCACGAACCCTTTGACCACGACGGAGTCCGCTCTGAGCGTCAGGTTGTCGACCCAATCCACCGGTCCGTGGCAGCACACCCTCGACATCGAGGTGCCGGCGGAGGAAGTCGAGTCGCGCCTCGACGAGGTAGCGCGCACCATTCAGCGTCGGGCGGCCCTGCCCGGCTTCCGCAAAGGCCACGTCCCGATTCATCTCGTGCGCCAAAACTTCGCCGAGACGGTGGAGCGCGAATTCCTCGAGGGCTACCTGCCGCGCGTGACCGGCCAGGCCCTGGAGGAAGCCAAGCTCGATCCGGTGGTGCCGCCTCAGGTCCGCAACCTCAAGCTGGTCCCGGGGCAGCCGATGCGGTTCCAGGCCGTGGTCGAGGTCCGGCCCAAGGTGGAGGCGAAGAATTACAAGGGGATCGCCCTGACCCGACGCACCAAGATCGTCGACGAGGCCGATGTCGACCAGATGATCGAGCGTCTGCGCAGCGACGCCGCGGTGTTCGTCGACCTGGCGCGGCCGGCGGCGCGCGGCGACGTCGTCACCGTCGACTCGATTCGCCTCGACGCCAACGGGCGGCGCATCCCCAGCACTCGCGCCAAGGCGCTCAAGCTCGAGCTGGGCGCCCCCGACATGCTGCCCGACCTCGAGAACGGGCTGCTCGGCGCCGAGGTCGGCCAGGAGCGCACCATCGAGATCAACTACCCGGCCGACTATGCGACCCAGGAGCTGGCGGGCCGCGCGGTGCGCTACCTGATCCGAGTGCGAAAAACACAGGAAAAGAAGCTGCGCGATCCGGACGATAACTTTGCTCGAGAGGTCTTCGACCTGCCGTCGTTCGACGAATTGAGGGCCCGCGTGCGCCGCAACCTGGAAGGTGAAGAAGAGACGCGATCGCGGAGGGAGGTGGAGGAGGCGGTGTCGGACGAGCTGATCCGCCGCAACGTATTCGACTTGCCCGAACGCCTGGTGGAGTGGACCCTGGATCGCATGATCCACGAGGCGGTGGGGCAGCGGGCGGTCGGCGAGCAGACCCGGCACGAGCTGGAGCAGCGCTATCGTCCCGCGGTGGAGCGCTCGCTGAGACGCGAGATCCTCCTCGGCGCGATCGCGGCCCAGGAGCAGCTGGCCGTGAGCGACGACGAGATCGCGGCCGAGATCGACCGTATGGTCCAGGCCGATGCGCGCCAGGCGGCGCGGGTTCGGGCCCGCTACCAATCCGCCGATCGGCGGCGAGCGCTAGGCGAAGCGATGCTGGAGCGCAAGGCGTTGGATCACGTGATCGGAGCGGCCGCGGTCAACCAAGAATCGGTGGGGGGACGAGTCGTCCCCGCCACCCGTTAGGACTTCTCAAGGAGGATTCACTCGATGGGCTTGGTGCCGATCGTGGTCGAGCAGACGGGACGCGGCGAGCGCGCCTACGACATCTACTCGCGGCTCCTCAAGGACCGCATCGTCTTCATCGGGACGCCGATCGACGACAACATCGCCAACCTGGTGATCGCCCAGATGATCTTCCTCGAGGGCGAGGACCCGGACCGCGACATCAACCTCTACATCCACAGCCCGGGCGGCATCGTTTCGGCCGGTCTCGCCATCTACGACACCATGCAGTTCGTGAAACCCAACGTGGCCACGCTCTGCATGGGCCAGGCCGCGAGCATGGCCGCGGTGCTCCTGGCGGCGGGGACGAAAGGCAAGCGGTCGGCGCTTCCGAATTCGCGTATCATGATCCACCAGCCGCTGGGCGGGACCCAGGGCCAGACCACCGACATCGAGATCTACACCAAGGAGATGCTCAAGACCCGCGAGCAGCTCAACAGCATCCTCGCCAAGCACACCGGCAAGACGATGGACCAGCTGCTCAAGGACACCGACCGGAACTACTTCATGTCGCCCGAGGAATCCAAGGCGTACGGCCTGATCGACGAGATCATCGAGAAGCGCAAGTAGACTCAGGGGAGCCCATGAAGAAACGCATCGCGACGCCTCACCCGATCCGCTGCTCCTTCTGCGGCCGCGGCCAGGACGAAGTCGCGCGTCTGGTGTCCGGACCCTCGGTCTACATCTGCAGCGAGTGCGTCAAGCTGTGCAACGACATCCTCGAGGGCGAGCTCGAGCGCGAACAGCCCTCCGCCGCCGGCAGTCTTCCCAAGCCGGCGGAGATCAAGCGCATCCTCGACGACTACGTGGTGGGGCAGGACCGCGCCAAGAAGACGCTCGCGGTGGCGGTCTACAACCACTACAAGCGCATCTACCAGCCGCCGCCGTCGACCGACGTCGAGCTCGAGAAGTCGAACATCCTGCTCATCGGCCCGACCGGCACCGGCAAGACGCTCCTGGCGCGGACGCTGGCGCGCTTCCTCAAGGTGCCGTTCGCGATCGTCGACGCCACCAGCCTCACCGAGGCCGGTTACGTGGGCGAGGACGTCGAAAACATCCTGGTCCGGCTGCTGCAGTCGGCCGACTTCAATCTGGTCAACGCCGAGCACGGGATCGTGTACATCGACGAGATCGACAAGATCTCGCGCAAGAGCGAGAACCCGTCGATCACGCGCGACGTGTCGGGCGAGGGCGTGCAGCAGGCGCTGCTCAAGATCCTCGAGGGCACGGTCGCCAACGTGCCGCCCCAGGGCGGACGCAAGCATCCGCAGCAGAAGTACATCGAGGTCAACACCAAGGACATCCTGTTCATTTGCGGCGGGGCGTTCGAGGGCCTCGAGAAGGTGATCGAGCGCCGCGTCGGCCAGAAGATGC
>JACXTT010003387.1_pt1 | contig 24580 bp, 15 predicted proteins | sample 9270951 | NCBI WGS metagenome assembly JACXTT01 (sample SAMN15532306, study PRJNA645909) | rock metagenome | isolation source: weathered quartz diorite | place: Puerto Rico | collected 2017-06-21
TCGGGGCGCAAGCGGTCCGCCATCACTTGGCCGTCCCAGAACTGCTGCAAAAAGCTGTGCTGTGCTTTGCGGGCCAATGCAGTCCATTCGTCAGCCTGGTCTTGGTCGCCGGCCTGTTGTGCCAGGTAAGCGCCCGTTTGCAGGGCCGTGTACCACAGGGCCTGGATTTCGACAGCGTATTTGCCCCGTGATGACCAGGCCTGCTTGCCCTCGATGCGCGCATCCATCCAGGTGTCCGCTTCGTCGTGCTGAAGCAGGCCGCGCGCATCGACATCGTGCCGGATCGCACCCACGAAATACGGTTTGGCCACTTTGTAGAGCTCTGCGGCGAAGCCTTTGTCGCCAGAGTAGCGCAGGTATTCCAGGCCTTCCCGCAGCATCCATGGCGTGCCGTCGACGGTGTTGTAGATGATGCTGTCTCCGGCCGCCACGCGGTTGGGAATGCGGCCGTACTCATGGTTGTTTTGGTCGCGCAGGTTCTGGTAGCGCGCAAAATTGGCGAGGACGGCTTTGGCCTGGTTGAATTCACCGTTCACCAGCAGGGTTCCGGGCAAGGCGATAAAGGTGTCGCGGCCCCAGTTGTCGCGGAACCAGGGCAGGCCCGCCCAGATGCCAGTGCCGAATTCTTCAACCACGAACATGCGGCTGGCCGCCTTGGCCCAGTTCAGGGCCTTGTTGTATTGGGTGTCGCTGGTCGTCAGTGTGCTCTTGGTCAGGGCAGCAAAGGTGGACTGGCGCTCTGCCTCGATCGGGTTGCTGCGGGCGAGGCTGCGGGCACGTTCTATCGCCTCGCTGGCACTTTTTCCTTTGGCTGCAATGACAGTCAAGGTCCTGGCCGGAGTCGCGCTATGGATGGTCAGGTCCTGGTCGATCCGCACAGGTCGATCTGCACACAATGCCATGAACTGCAGGCCTGCTTGCACGACAATGACCTGGTCGCGATCATTGTTCGCCGGTGTAGGGTCGTCCTGGATCTTTAGCGTGGTGTGGGCTTTGAGAAGGGGGCGTATCGCCAATGCCGCTGCGCTGGGGCTGGTCACGCGCATTGCGATGGCGGATTTTGTCGACAGCAGGGCCATTTCTTCGACCGCACCATTGGCGTATCTCACGCGATGGCCAAATGGCAGCACCTGCTCATTTGAATGCGTGCGGTCGTTCTGGTGCCCTGCTGTGAAGCTCACATAGGACTGGAACAGGACACCGTCACGCGTTACATAACCTTCGCCTTTGTCATAGCTTTGCGTGCGGCCATCGAGATAACTATCGACATTGTCGCTGGCGACATAGTGCTTTTGCTGGCCCTGCGGGACAGTGATCGCCATCGCATCGAAGAACTGGTCAAGCTGCTTGCCCGGCGCCGGTGTGCCGGCGGCGGCGCAACAAGGCATGGCGGCAGCGAACAGGATCGCCAGGAATGCACTTGCTGCAGCGGTGCGGCAGGTCGTTCGTCTCATTGTGGTGCGTCCAATTCCAGGATCAATGCGGAACGCGGTGGCAGCGTCAAAGTCTTTTCCAGCGCATAGGCCTGCCCGCTCATCACATCCTTGCCACGCTTGACGTCCTTGAGCATTTCCACAAAGCGGCTGGTATCAAGCACCATCTCTGTCTTGTTCTTGTTAAATGCAACCATGATCTTCTTCTTGTCGTCGTAGCGGAAGTAGACATAGGTGTCGTGCTCGGCACCATAGTGCATCAGCTTACCCTTGTGGATGACAGCTTGGGTTTTGCGCCAGTTGGCCAGCTTTTTCACATAGTCCTGGGCTTCCCGCTGGCGCGCGCTCAGCCCCTGGCCGGTGAAGGCATTCACCTTGTCGCCTGCCCAACCACCAGGGAAGTCCTGGCGGTAGCTAGAGTCGTCGCGTCCCTTGGTGGTGCTGGTCATGAGCACTTCCGTACCACTATAAAACTGCGGGATGCGCGGCATCGTCATGATAAAAGCCAGGTCGATCTTCCATAGTCCAAGGTCTTCGCCCACCACGCTAAACAGGCGGGGCACGTCGTGGTTGCCCTCAAATAGCACCAGGTTGCCTGGATCAGGATAGAGGTAGTCCATCGACAGCGTCTCGTAGACTTCATTGAGGCTATTAGGGTCACTGCTGGCGAGCGCGCTGCGCATAGCTTCCGTCAGAGGGAAGTCCATCATGCTGGGCATGTGGCTGACGTAGCCATCAAAATTGACCTTGCCCCTTTGCCAGTGCGAGACCACGTTGGGCGACTTATGCCACTCCTCGCCCACCATATTCAGCTTGGGGTATTCATCCATGATGCGGCGCGAATACTCGGTCAGGAAGGGTTTGTCCGAGTAGCCATAGGTATCGACCCTCAAGCCGGACAGCCCGGCATACTCAATCCACCAGATATTGTTTTGAATGAGGTAAGTCGCCACCAGCGGATTAGTTTGGTTCAGATCCGGCATGAAGTCCGTGAACCAGCCGGTGGTGAAGTTGCTGCGGTCCGCTTGCGACGCATAAGGGTCTTGCATGGCCACGCGGTGGTGCTCCGTTGGCACAAAGTGCCCGCCATGGTTGATCCAGTCCGGCGTCGGCATGTCCTTCATCCACCAGTGCTCGATACTGATATGGGACAGCACCACATCGCAGATCAGGCCAATGCCGCGCTTGCGGGCTTCTTGCGACAGGCGGCGGTAATCTTCGTTGCTGCCATAGCGAGCGTCGATCTTGTAATGGTCGGTAGCGGCATAGCCGTGGTAGGACACGGTAGGCGCATTGTTCTCTACCAGCGGCGTTGGCCACAACTGGGTAAAGCCCATTGCGGCCACATAGTCCAGGTGCTGGAGGATGCCGGCAATGTCGCCGCCGTGGCGGCCGTGGCCGATTGAGCGGTCCAATTTGTCGGCCAAGGCTGGCACGCTGTCGTTCGATGGATCGCCATTGGCAAAGCGATCCGGCATGAGCTCATAAATAACGTCGCTGCTCGAAAAGCCCTGGCGCATGCGTGACCCGGGCACGCGTGCTTGCAGTGGAAAAGCGTAGTGCAGGGCTGCGCTGCGCGAGCCAAATTGCAGGTCCAATGTGCCGGCTGCGGCCTTGGGGTCAATCTCCAAGGTGACGAACAAGTAGTTAGGGTTGTCGACCCGCTTGACCTGGCTGATGCGCACACCGGGGTAAGAGAGCGCCGGTTCCAGCTCGGCGATCCGAGGGCCATGCACCATCAGCTGGACCTCGCGCTGCTGCATGCCTACCCACCAGGAGGGCGGTTCCATGTGCTCGATGCGGCGCTCCAGGGCATTGGCCAGCGCGGCATTGGCGGCAAGGATCAGGAAAAGCAGGAATTTCATGCGAAGTCTCCGGGTGGGCAGCAATTTGGTAGTTCGACTACATATAAGTCTTCTTTGGCCGCCAAGAATAGCATTCTGGACCATGTTTTTCATGCAAATGTAGTCGTACTACAGCATAAAACAGAAATATTTGTCGAAGAAATACAACGCCAACCGCCTTATTTTATAGGGAAATTACGCAAAAACGGAGATTTCCCATGTTGCGGGACAACTTAGTTTGACACTCCATGTTGTTTTAGTACAAAATCGAACATAGAACGTCTTAGAGCGTTGCTTTTGATAGCCGTGAGCGGATGTAGTCGACGCGGAAACGAGTGCTTCACCATTAATCTGAGGGGACATTGAATGAAATTGAACGCGAAACAGCGACAGCAGGGGAAAACCCTGACCCGCACTGCATTTAAGTTGAGTCCAGTTGCCATTGGCTGCGCCGTGCTGCTGTCCGCGATGGGCACGGCCTACGCGGACGAAGAGCAAGCAGCGGCAGCGCCGGCGGCCAATTCGGCACCCGCGGCAGCACCTGAAGCCGCAGCGGACGACAAGTCTGTCGTTGTTGTTACCGGTATCCGTCGCGGTATCGAAGCGGCGATCTCCATCAAGAAGAATTCGAACTCGATCGTTGAAGCCATTTCGGCTGAAGACATCGGCAAACTGCCAGATTCGAGCGTGGCTGAATCGATCTCCCGCCTGCCAGGCGTGACCGCGCAGCGTTCGCGCGACAGCGGCAAGGCTTCGGACGTCAGCGTCCGCGGCCTGTCGCCAAGCTTCAACGGTTCGCTGCTCAATGGCCGCGAGCAGGCGTCGACCGGCAATGCACGCAGCCCGGAATTCGACCTGTTCCCTGCTGAACTGATCGGCAGCGCCATGATCTACAAAACCCCTGACGCCACCGTTGTTGGCCAGGGCTTGGCAGCGACCATCGACCTGAACACCGTTAAGCCACTGGACTTCGGCAAGCGCGTGTTGGCTGCGTCGGCACGCAAAGAGCGCACCGGCGTGCGTTCGGGTTCGCCAGAAGGCACGGGCGACCGCTACACCTTCAGCTATGTGGACCAATTCGCCAACCGCACCATCGGTCTGGCCATCGGCGTCACCTCGTACAAGCACAATGGCGGCGGCCAGCAGAAGTTTGAAGGCGGCGGCACCGGCACCAGCGACTTCAACGGTGTCCAGGTTGTCACCCCAAGTGGCTTCAAGGCCGATACCGAAACGGCGAAAGACAACCGTGACGGCGTGTCCGCAACCCTGCAGTTCCGTCCTAACCGCGAATTCAATTCGACGGTTGACATGTTCTACTCGAAGGGCTCGAACAGCCTGAAGAAAACCGGCCTGGAAGGTTCGATCTCCGGTTCGTGGGGCGGCTATGACCCAGCGGGCAAACTGCTGTCGGCCACGGTGGCCAACGGTGTAGCCACCTCGGGTACCTTCAGCGGCTTCAAAGGCGACGTGCGTAATCACCTGGAAAAGGCAGACGACGACCTGCTGTCGATCGGCTGGAACAACACCTGGAAGCTGGCCGACTGGACCGTTGTTGGCGACCTGTCGCATTCGAAAGCAACCAAGAACGCTTCGCGTTATGAGACCACTGCTGGCCAGCCAGGCAATACGCCTGAAGCCCAGGTGGGTACGATTTCGTGGACCGGCTTCGACGGCAAAGACCTGACCAAGATGAAGCTGACCACCAGCTTCGACTTCTCCAACCGCAGCACCACCCTGCTGACCGACGTGGACGGCTGGGGTGGCGGTGTCCTGTCGCCACAAGCGGGCTATGTTGCCCTGCCAACCGTTGACGACAAAGTGGATGCCTTCCGTATTACCGGCAGCCGCAACATTGAATGGGGTCCAGTGTCCAAGGCGACCTTCGGCCTGAACTACACCAAGCGCGATAAAGTCCGCTCCGGCGACGAAGGCCGCCTGGTGGTCAAAGGCGGCAATGGCTACGCTACCGCGCCAGTACCTGGTACCGCAGTGGGCACCGCAGGTACCACCGGTATTCCTATCGTCTCGTTCGACCCAACGGGCAGCCTCGGTCCAATCTATGACATGGTTCGCTGGGTAGACTCCGGCGTGCTGGCCAAAGACTGGTCCGTGCATGAGAAGGTCACGACTGCCTACGCCATGGGCGACTTGGATGGCACCTTGGGTGGCCTGTCCTACCGTGGTAACTTCGGTGCGCAGTTCGTGCATACCAGCCAGTCGACCACCGGCAATAAGGTGGACCTGGCGACTTGTACCGGCATCACGGCAGCGACCTGCCCATCGTCGGTCCTGACCGATGGCACATCGTACAGTGACTTCCTGCCTAGCACGAACGTGTCGTTCGACCTGGGTTCGGAACAGTTCCTGCGTATGGGCCTGGCCAAAGTCATGGCACGTCCTAACCTGGACGACATGCGCGCCAGCTCGGCCTTCGGCGTAAGCACGGACAACACCGTGCCAATCCTGGTAGGTTCGGGTGGTAACGCCAAACTGGAGCCGTTCCGCGCCAAGGCAATTGACCTGTCGTGGGAAAAGTACTTCGGCAAGAAGGGTTATATCAGCCTGGCGACCTTCTATAAGAAGCTCGACACCTACATCCTGCGCGCTCCGATCGCCTTTGACTTCAAGAACCAGATCACGCCAGCGACCCCGCTGCCGCTGACCGGTCCTTACAAGGGTTCGACGGTGGGCCTGTTGACCAAGCCAATCAACGGCGACGGCGGTAACCTGCACGGCTTTGAAGTAGCGATCAACGTGCCGTTCTCGCTGATCACGCCAATGCTGGACGGTTTCGGTGTGTCGCTGAACCACTCGGATACGTCGAGCGGCATTTCGCTGCCAGCAGTGGGCTTCGCTACGCAGAATGTCAATCCATCGAGGATCCCGCTGCCAGGCCTGTCGAAGCAAGTGTCGAACCTGCGTGCTTACTATGAAGCGAACGGCTTCCAGTTCGCATGGGCAGCCCGCAAGCGTACTGACTTCCTGGGTCAGATCAGCGACTTCCAGGACAATGCACAGCTGACCTTCATCAAGGGCGACACCATCGTTGACCTGCAAGCTTCGTATGAAGTCCAGACCGGTTTCGCCAAAGGCCTGTCGGTGTTTATCCAGGCTCAGAACTGGAACAATACGCCGTACCAGGAATACAACGGTACCGACCGCAACGCCGTGTCCTTCAAAGTCAACTACGGCCGCACCTACCAGTTCGGCCTGAACTACAAGTTCTAAGTTGACGAGCTAGTTGCACAAACACCCCGGCCGGGTCAAACTGGCCGGGGTTTTTCATTTTTCAGGCAGGTTTTCCGATGTCCCAATCACCTATCAAGAATATCGTCGTCGTTGGCGGCGGCACCGCCGGTTGGATGAGTGCCACTGCCTTGATCACCGTCCTGGGTAAGCGCTACAACATCCGCCTGGTTGAATCCGACGAGATCGGCATTGTGGGCGTGGGCGAAGCGACCATTCCGATGATCCAGCGTTTCAACCAGGTAGTCGGTATCGACGAGAATGCTTTCGTCAAGGCGACGCAGGGCAGCTTTAAACTCGGTATCGAGTTCGTCAACTGGGGCAAGGTGGGTGACCGTTATATGCATGGCTTTGGCACGCTTGGCCAGGACTGGGGTACGGTGCGCTTTGACCAGTACTGGCAAAAGATGCTGCGTAGCGGGAAGGCGGCGGACCTGGGCGAGTACAGCATCACGCGCATGGCGTCCAAGCTGAATAGGTTCATGCCGCCCCGGCTTGATGCGCCCAATTCCCCGCTCGGTTCAATCGCCTATGCTTACCACTTTGACGCCAGCTTGTATGCGCGCTTCCTGCGGGGTGTTGCAGAAGGCCGTGGTGTGCGGCGCACGGAAGGCAAGATCGCCCAGGTATCGCGCCGCGCCAGCGACGGGCATGTGGATGCCGTTGTCCTTGAAAGCGGCGAACGCGTCGAGGGCGAGTTGTTTATTGACTGCTCCGGCATGCGCGCCCTGCTCATCGAAGGCGCGCTTGGTGTCGGCTACGAAGACTGGAAGCACTGGCTGCCATGCGATCGGGCGATTGCCGTGCCATGCGCCTCGGCCCCCGTGCTGACACCGTATACGCGCAGTACCGCGCATAAGGCGGGCTGGCAGTGGCGTATCCCACTGCAGCACCGGATCGGTAACGGCCATGTGTTTTGCAGCCGCCATACCAGCGACGACGAGGCCCAGGCCACCCTCATGGCCAACTTGGACGGCGAAGCGTTGGCAGAGCCGCGCCTGATCAAGTTCAACACTGGCATGCGCAAGCAGGGCTGGAAAGACAATGTGGTGGCAGTTGGTTTGTCGAGCGGCTTTATGGAACCGTTGGAGTCAACCAGTATCCACCTGATCCAGACGGCGATTGCGCGACTGATCGCCATGTTCCCCGACCAGGGCTTCAACCAGACTGAGATTGATGAATACAACCGCCAGAGCCGCTTTGAGTACGAGCGGATCCGTGACTTCATTATCCTCCACTACAAACTGAACCAGCGTGATGAACCGTTCTGGCGCGAATGCGCTGACATGCCGGTGCCGGAGTCGCTGGAGAAAAAAATAAACCTATTCAAGGCGCGCGGCCGCGTAGTCCGTACGGACAATGAGCTGTTTGCGGAAGTGGGCTGGCTACAGGTGTTCTATGGCCAGAATATGCGTCCGGAAGGCTATGATCCGCTGGCGGACTTGCAGAGCGAAGCCGCCATTGCGGAATACCTGGAAAATGTGCGCGGCGTGATTGGACACTGCGCCAATGCGATGCCAGACCATGCTGCATACATCAACGCCAACTGCAAGGCGCCAATGTAGGGTACAAAAAATAGGCTTCAGCTGCGTTGATACGAAGTGCAGCGCGCTCAGTCCTTCTTACATTGGCGGTTTGGCCTTGCAGTAGGCAGCAATGAATTCTTCGTGGGTAGGCATCGACTCCGCGCAGCGCTTCATCAGGTTTTCTACTTCTTTCATGAAGGCCGCAATCGCTTCCACCGGTTGCTGGTCCACCAAGGGGTTGTAGCCGCGCGGACGCAACCCCTGGCCGTGCATCACTTGCAGCCAGCTGGTCTCCGCGAACAGTTCTTCATTGTCGCGGAAGATGCGGCCATTGGCGGCATAGAGTTCCATCTTGCTGCGCAAGCTGTCCGGGACTTCCATGTTCTGGCAGTAGGTCCAGAACTCGGATCCAGTGCGGGCATTGAGCTTGTAGTGTAGGATGAGGAAATCACGGATTGCTGCGTATTCCTTGTCGGTCTGCGCGTTGAAGGTATTGATGTCCGCTTCGTCAAAGCCTGCGTGTGGGAAGAACATCAGCAGCCGAGTTACCGAGGTTTGCACCATGTGGATGCTGGTCGACTCCAGCGGTTCCATAAAGCCGCCGGCCAGGCCGATGGCCACGCAGTTCTTGTTCCACGCTTTGGCGCGTTTGCCGGTCCTGAACTTCAGGTGGCGCGGCTCCGCCAGCGCTTCTCCATCGAGGTTGTTCATCAGGATGGACTGTGCTTCATCCTGCTCCATGAATTTGCTGCAGTAGACATGGCCATTGCCAATGCGGTGCTGCAGCGGAATACGCCACTGCCAGCCTGCACGGTGCGCTGTGGAACGGGTGTAGGGAACCAGGGGTGACACCGATTTGCAAGGCACGGCAATGGCGCGGTCGCAGGGCAGCCAATGGCTCCAATCTTCATAGCCGGTGCCCAGTGCTTTTTCGGTCAGCAGGCCCACCATGCCGGAACAGTCGATGAACAGGTCGCCTTCAATGCGTTCACCGTTTTCCATGACAATGGCTTTGATGAAGCCGCTGTCGGCATGCAGCTCGGTGTCGACGATGCGGCCCTCCGTGCGCACTACGCCTTGCTTCTCGGCGCGGCCACGCAGGTACTTGGCATACAGGCCGGCGTCAAAGTGGAAGGCGTAGGCAATGTCGGCCAGGGGCGAATCGCCCAGCTCAGGGCGGGCGCGCATGAACTTGTTCATCCGCGATGCAACCGTATTGATGGAAAAGTGCTCCAGGTCCGGTGCTTCGCCGGCCTGGTACATCTTCAGCCAGTATTGGTAGAACTTGGCCAGTACCTGGTCGCGCCCCACCTGGCCAAAACCGTGGATATAGGAGTCGCCTTCCTTGCCCCAGTTGCGGAACTCGATGCCAAGCTTGAAGGTGCCCTGGGTTTCGCGGACAAATTCGTCTTCATCCACTCCGATCAGGTCATTGAAACCGCGGATCACCGGGATGGTCGCCTCGCCGACGCCGATGGTCGAAATCAGGTCAGATTCCACCAGGCGGATGTTGTAGTGCTGCGGCAGCAGCTTGGACATGGCCGCCGCGCTCATCCAGCCTGCGGTCCCTCCGCCTACGATGACGACATTCTTGATCGGGTTGATAGTCATTGGAACTCCGTTGCAGGTCTCGGAATAAGGATGGTTAAACGGGGACACCCAGCTCACGCAGGATATCGTCCTTCATGGTTTGCAGCTCGGGGCTGGACAGCTTGCGCGGGTGGGCAAACGGCACGTCAAAGCTGGCCTGGATGCGGGTAGGGCGGGGCGAAAGCACCAGCACGCGGTCCGCCATATACAGCGCTTCTTCGACATCGTGGGTAATCAGGATGACGGTGTGGCGTTCTTCGCCGAGGATGCGCATGAGTTCATTGCGCATCTTCAGGTTCATCAGTGCGTCCAGTGCCGAGAATGGCTCGTCCATGTACAGGATTTCTGGCTTGACGACCAGGGCGCGTGCCAGTTCCACGCGTTTGAGCATGCCACCGGACAGTTCGTGCGGGTAGCTGTTTTCAAACCCTTTCAATCCGACCATGGCGGCATAGTGGTCTGCAAGGGCGGCCTTGTCGCCGTGGCCGTCGCCATTCAGGCCAAACATCAAGTTCTGCTGCACGGTCAGCCAAGGGAAAACGGAGCCATGCTGTGAGATGGCGATGCCTTTAGGGCTTGGGCCGTGGCGCACTGAGCCGTCGATCAGCACGGCACCTTGATCGGGCTGTTCAAAACCGGCGATCATCTTCATCAGCGTCGACTTGCCGCAGCCCGACGGACCGACAATGGCGACAAATTCGCCGTCAGCGACGCTCAAACTGACGCCGCCAACAACGGGCAGCAGTTCTTTACCTTTGGCGAAGCCCTTCCTGACTTCATTGACGACGATCTTAGCGTCCATAACGCCACCTTACCGATTTGAGGCCTTCCAGGCGGCGCATGATGCCGTCCAGGATGAGGCCGATGAGTCCAATGATGATCATGCCGGCGATGACCAGGTCATAGCGATTGCCGGCATTGCGCGAGTCCATGATTAGGTAACCCAGGCCGGAGCGCAGCGCGATCATCTCGGCCGCGACCACCACCAGCCATGCCACGCCGAGGCTAATGCGCATACCGACGATCATCTCCGGCAGCACGGCGGGAATGATCACTTGGCGGAACAGCACAGCGCGCGACACACCAAAGTTTTCTGCTGCACGCAGGTAGCGGCGTTCAATCGTATGTACGCCTGCCGCCGTCTGCACGATCATTGGGAAGACAGAGGCAATGAAGATCAGGAAAATAGGGGACACGTTACCGACGCCGAACCACAGGATCGCAAGGGGAATCCAGGCGATCGGCGAGATGGGACGCAGGATCTGGAATACGGGATTGAGTGTGATATAGGCAGCATCGACACGACCCATCCACAGCCCAAGGGGCAGGGCCACTGCCGCAGCCAGGGCAAAGCCGCAGCCAACGCGGAACAGGGAGGCGCCGATATGCTCCCACAAGGTGCCGTCTGCGATGAGTTCCATCGTTCCTGTCACCACTTGCAGCGGCGTCGGGAAAATGACACTTTCGGTTTGGACCACCACCGCCCACCAGATGGCGATCAGGCCAATCAGCACGGCGAGTGGAGGCAACAGTCGTTTCAGTTTTTCCATGGTGTTCGTTAGTCAAATCCAGCGATGGAGGGTGTTGTTGGCCTGCTTCCAGAAGTATGCAGCGCGCCACTGCAGGCGCGGCAGGCCAACCGTCGGCGCGGGCGCGACGATCACGCTCATCTGGCCGCTGGCGTGGGCGGTGCAGGCAAACTGGTAGTCCGAAGCCTTCTCGAAGGGGAGCCGGAAGTTCTGGCCTGGCATGATCAGGACCGGGCCAAAGATCTGGGGCACATCGTCCAGGTTGCGCAGCAGGAGGGTGTCGTTGAGGCCCAATGTCAGGTGCACCACGTCGGGCAGGATATCGACCTTGTCACCGGCCATGCGCCGCTTCCATGTGCCCTTGGGTATCTCGAAAAGCTCATCGCGCGACGCTGTTGTCAGGGGCGCCAACATCGCCCAAGCCAGCGCGGCTACACAGGCAAACAGCAGCAAAGTGAGCGCGCGGCGGCGCGTGGGCTTCAGGGCAGCCATCGCTATTCTTTCAACAGCAGGGTTGCATCGTGCGCGATGTCTTCGGCGGGGCGGCCAAATGGCAGCATGGAGCGCAGGGCGCCTTTGCGGTCGATGAAGTACAGATAAGAGGAGTGGCCCACGGTGTAGTCGGTCTTGCTGTCGCCAATGGGCTTGCGCGTGGCGGTGATGCCGTAGACGGCGCGCATCTTGGTCAGCTGTTGTGGCGTGCCCCCGATGCCGACAAAGCTGGTATCGAACGGCGCCAGGTAGTCACCCAGGCGTTTGATGGAGTCGCGCTCGGGGTCGACAGTAACAAACAGGACCTGGAGGTCTTTGGCTTGCATGCCTAATTTCTTGCGCGCCGCCGTCAACGTAGCCAGCGTGACTGGGCAGACATCGGCGCAGGAGGTATAGCCAAATTCGAGGATGACGACTTTGCCGCGGAAGCTCGATAGCGTGACCGGCTTGCCACCCGTGCCCGGCAAGGTAAAGTCTGGTGCCATGCGGGGTGGGTCAAATACGCCGCCTTTCAGTGTCGCGGCTTCGCCAGCAAGTGGCGCCAAGACTGACAGCAGAAGGAAAAGGCCGGCCGCACGGCGGAAACCTGCTGTCATTGGCTTGAACATCATAGGGTGATTGCGGCAGGTTTGAGCGTCCGCACAAAGCTCTCGTCGACATAGTTTTCGTAGGCGACAGGCCGTTTTAAGGTACCGGCTTCCAGCGACAGCTTCATCAGGTCTTCAAACTCGGCGCGGATCATACGCAGGTCGCCATAGGTGACGCGGTCGGCCGGATTTTCCATCACAAAGCGGATGATGTTTGGATCCTGGTTGAAGTTCTTGCGGCTGGCGGCGATTTGCACTGCCTTTTCGCGGTTGGCGGGCGAAGTGTCAAGCCAGCTGCCTGCGGCCTGGACGTAGTTGACCAGTTCCTGCACCAGTGGGCGGTTTTCTTTGATCAGCTCTTCACGCACCGTCAGCACGCAGCAGATGTAGTTGCGCCATTTGTCTCGCGTCATGGCGAGCGGGCGTGCGTAACCCGCGCGCTGGGCGGCCGCGCCGAATGGCTCGCCCGTGCAGTAGGCGTCGACCGCCTTGGCATACAGCGCAGCGGGCATATCGGGCGGGGCCATCTCGACAATCTCGATGTCCTTGGGCGCCATATTCTCGGCTGCCAGCATCTTGCGCAGGAAAAGGAAGTCCACCGCAAAGCGGCTTGGAATGGCGATGCGCTTGCCTTTGAGGTCGGCGAATTTGAGGTATTTGGAGTCCGTGCGCACCATGATGACGGCGCCCGAACGGTGGCCCAGCGAGACGATTTTGACAGGGATCTTTTTGTCGGCCAGGTCCATCACCAATGGCGCCAGCATATAGGCGGCCTGGATCCGGCCCGTCATCAGCGACTCTTTGATCTCGGGCCAGCCATTGTATTTGTTGTATTCGAACTTGAGGCCATTGCCTCCTTTGGCATTAGCAGCGTCTTTTGCTGCCGCCGCCACCGGCAAGGTCAGGTTGCAGGTGACGGGCAGGCCACCGACCGGCAGGGCGCTATTGGCTGCCTCCGCGCGCATTGACAGGGGCAAGCCGGCTGCGGCGACCATGCTAGCCAGCAGGCGGCGACGGCGCGGATCGGGCTCGAAAGGGTCAAAGGGCAGCATGTAGTAAGGCGTCCAAAAACTACGAAATATCCTGTAATTATACAACACAGGGATGGCCTTTTTCCCCTGCTGTGGCGCGCGAAAGACGGTCTATTTGGCTGTAGTTTAGTTTTGGCGACCGGGGTAAATAAGATCCCTGCCAAGCTTGCAAGAGAGTAAACTAGCGGTTTACCCAGAAAAGTCTAAAAAGAGAGCACGTACATGTCCGATATCCCCGTCCTGAATTTCTCCGACCTCCAGCTCTCCCCTGCCGTCCTCAAGGGATTGAAGGATGTTGGCTATGAGACGCCTTCGCCCATCCAGGCGCAGACCATTCCGCTGTTGCTGGAAGGCCGCGACGTCCTTGGCCAGGCGCAGACGGGGACGGGCAAAACGGCAGCGTTTGCGCTTCCAGTCCTGTCGCGCATCGACATCAAGCAGTCTGCGCCACAGGCGCTGGTGCTGGCGCCAACCCGTGAACTGGCGATCCAGGTGGCGGAAGCCTTCCAGAAGTACGCCACCCATATCAAGGACTTCCACGTACTGCCGATCTATGGCGGCCAGAGCTACGGTCCGCAGTTGTCGGCCCTGCGCCGCGGCGTACACATTGTTGTTGGTACACCTGGTCGTGTCATCGACCATATTGAAAAGGGCTCGCTCGACTTGTCGCGCCTGAAGACGCTGGTGCTGGACGAAGCAGACGAAATGCTACGCATGGGCTTTATCGACGACGTTGAACAGATCCTGCAGCAGACGCCGGACTCGCGCCAGACAGCGCTGTTCTCGGCCACCATGCCGCCTGCGATCAAGCGCATCGCCAAGACCTACCTGCGCGATCCGGCGGAAGTGACGGTCGCCGCCAAGACGGGCACGGCGGACAATATTCGCCAGCGCTACTGGAAAGTCTCGGGCATGCACAAGCTCGAAGCGCTGACCCGTATCCTGGAAGCGGAGCCATTTGACGGCATGATCATTTTTGCCCGCACCAAGTTGGGCACCGAAGAGCTGGCGACCAAGCTACAGGCGCGCGGATTTGCCGCAACTGCCATCAACGGCGACATGCAGCAGGCACAACGCGAGCGCACCATTGCGCAGCTTAAGGACGGCAAGATTGATATCCTCGTCGCCACCGACGTTGCGGCACGCGGCCTTGACGTGGAACGCATCAGCCACGTGATCAATTACGACGTGCCGTCAGACCCGGAGAGCTACACCCACCGTATCGGCCGTACCGGTCGTGCAGGCCGTAGCGGCGAAGCGATCCTGTTCATTACGCCACGTGAGCAGGGCTTGCTCAAGATGATTGAGCGGTCTACGCGCCAGCCGGTAGAGCCCTTGACGCTGCCGACGATCAAAGCCGTCAACGATGTCCGGATCGCCAAATTCAAAGACCAGATCAGCGACACCTTGGCCGAAGGCGGCCTTGAAATGTTCCTGTCCCTGATTGAGGAATATGAGCGCGAGCAAAACGTGCCCGTCATTGAAATCGCTGCGGCCCTGGCCCGCTTGGCGCGCGGCGATGTGCCGCTGCTGCTGCAAAAGCCGGACCGTGAACCGAAGGCCGAATCTTGGCAGGACGACCGTCCCGCCCGCCCAAGCCGGTCGGATTTTGGCGACTCGTTTGGCAGGGAGCGTTTCGAGAAGCCATCGTTTGGCAAGAAGGAGCGTGTTGCGCGTGACCCGGAACCGGGCATGTCGACCTACCGTATCGCCGTTGGCCACAACCATGGTGTCAAACCTGGCAATATCGTTGGTGCGATCGCCAATGAAGGCGGGGTCGACTCCAAGAAAATCGGCCGTATCGAGATCTTCGATGATTACAGCGTGCTGGACATGCCAAGTTCGCTTGCCAACGAGACGCTGGAGCTGCTGCAAGGTACCATCGTTGCTGGCCAGCGCATCCGCATCATGCGCGAAGGGCAGGGCGGCACGCCAATGCATGCTGCACCGGCGCCCAAGAAAAAATTTGAATCGTCCAGCGCAGCGAAGCCCGCTTTTGCGCCCCGCGACAACGGTTCGCCAATGAATCTCGAGAAGTTCACCCGCCCGATTGACGACGAAGCGCCTGCGCCGAAGAAGAAAAAGGGCAAGGAAGAATTCGTGATGGACACCTACCGTATTGAGGTAGGCAGCGAGAGCGGCATCAAGCCTGCCAATATCGTTGGTGCGATCGCCAATGAAGCCGGCCTGGAGGCCCGCCATATTGGCCGCATCGATATCCACGAAGGCTACACGATGGTGGACCTGCCGGAGCAGATGCCGGAAGATATCCTCACGCACTTGAAGAAGGTGTGGGTAGGCGGCAAGCAGCTCAATATTTCACTGAGCGGACCTGGCGAAAAATCTCCTGGCAAGCAGGGGTTCGACAAGCCGACCTTCGGTGAGCGCAAGGCTGGGGCAACCCGCCGCGTCGCCGAAAAAGCGGGAGACAAGAAGCCGCACCGCAAAGGCGGAAAATAAGAACAGAAAAGGAAGTTGGGAGCGGGAGGGGAGACCCTCCCGTTTTCCTTTGTGGCCTGCGCAAAGGTAGGGTGGGTAGCTGCGCTACCCACGCTTTGCTTAATGCGCCGCCGGCACCGGGACAGCGGCCGATTCCACTACCTTGCTTTCGCTAACCAGCATCCACAGGCCCGCCGAAACAGCCAGGCAGCCGCCGCAAATCAGGAACAGCACACTCTTGTCAGCCGCGTCGCGCAGCACATAGCCCACCACCGTGGAGAACAACTGCGGCAGCACGACGGACAGGTTGAACAGGCCCATGAAATAGCCCATACGGCTCTTGTCCACCTTTTCACTCATGATCGCAAACGGCAGGCTGACCACGGCGCCCCAGCCGATGCCAACGACGCCCATCAGCACATACAGGGCGCTTGGTGTACGGGCCGTGGTAGCGATGAGCAGGTAGCCCGCCGCCATGATGCCCACGCACAGCGCCTGGGTCCGCACGCGGCCAATGCGTTGCGCCACCTTGGCCAGCACCAGGGCAGGCAGCACAAACCCCATTACATTCATGATCGCAAACGAAATCGAGATAATGTGGCCCGACTGGGCATTGACTTCGGCGGTTGGCAGGCCGGCTGGCACAATGTGCTGGGTGATGAAGGCGATGATATAGACGAACATGGCTTGAACGCCAAACCAGGAAAAGCCATGGGCGGCAAAGATGCGCGCCAGCTGGCCCCAGTCTGTATGGGTCACTTCCAGTTTGTCCTGTTTGATGCACAGGTCCCTCGGTTCCGTCACGAAGAACATTGGCACGATGGAGAACAGGAAGATGATGACAACGCCTACTGAGATCAGTGCGTAGTTATCAATAAAGGCGCCAATCAGGTAGGCCATCACGCCCCAGAAGCCGGAAATCGTCTGCATCCAGGTGTAACCCTTGGTGCGGGCATCGCCATCGGGCGTGACGTCTGCGATGATGGAGCGTGTTGGGTTGAAGCTGATGTTGATCGACAGGTCCAGCGTCAGCGCCACGATGACGGCGACGATCAACAGGTTGCTGATGCCCAGCAGGCTGGCGACGGTGTCAATGCGGGGGAGCAGGAACACCATCAGCGCAGCGAGCGCACCGCCCACCAGGATATAGGGCCGGCGCCGCCCGCCCCAGAACCAGCTGCGGTCACTGATCAAGCCGATGATGACCTGGCCGAGGATACCTGCCGTGGGGCCGGCCGCCCAAACAATGCCGATTTCATGGATGTCGAGCCCATATTTGGTCGACAACAGCCAGGACAGCGCCGAAATCTGGATGCACAGGGCGAAGCCCATGGCGGTCGAAGGCAGGCTGATCATCGCGTAAAAAGCGTTGCTCAGGCGTTTTTGCATGTCCAGCATGGCGTCCCCATTCTCTGTTATTTGACTACAAATTCGACGTTTTTTCGTCGTTGTTTTCTTGATTCTACTATGAAAAGCTTCAGATTGACACCCGGAAATCGTCGTGTTACTTTACTACAAATACTACGGAGACAAAGATGCAACAACTTACCAGTAAGCCACGCCTGTCCTTTTGGCAGCTGTGGAATATGAGCTTTGGTTTTTTCGGCATCCAGTTCGGATTCGCCCTGCAAAATACCAATACCAGCCGCATTTTCTCGACCCTGGGCGCGCAAATGAGCGAACTGTCGGTCCTGTGGCTGGCCGCTCCCGTCACTGGCTTGCTGGTACAGCCCATCATCGGCTACCTGAGCGACAACACCTGGCACCCTTATTGGGGCCGCCGCCGTCCCTTCTTTTTTGTCGGTGCGTTGCTCGCCGCCCTGGCGCTGTTCCTGATGCCTAATTCAACCGTGCTGTGGATGGCCGTGATCGTGCTGTGGTTGATGGATGTGTCGATCAATGTATCGATGGAGCCGTTCCGCGCCTTTGTCGGCGACAAGCTGTCCAACTCGCAGCAGATCGCCGGCTTTGCGATGCAGACCTTCTTTATCGGCTGCGGTGGTGTGGTCGCTTCGCTGCTGCCTACCATCTTCACCGACATCTTCAATGTCAGCAATGTGCCCGTGCATGGCGCCATTCCTGATACCGTCCGCTATTCCTACTATGTGGGTGGTGCGGCGTATGCGCTGGCCGTCATGTGGACTGTGTTCACCTCCACTGAAGCACCACCGGCTGACATGGCTGCCTTCGAACAGGAGCGCAAGCGCGGCACCGTCAAGGCGCTGGGCGAGATCCTCGGCGGCTTTACCAAAATGCCAAAGACAATGGTGCAGCTGGCACTGGTGCAGTTCTTTACTTGGGTGGCGCTGTACGCCATGTGGGTGTATTCCACGCCGACCGTGGCCGACAATGTCTTCCACACGGTTGACGCCCAATCGGCGGCCTTCCAGGAAGGGGGCAACTGGGTCGGTATCATGTTTGCGACCTATGGCGGCGTTTCTGCGCTGGCAGCATTTGGCCTGCCCGTCCTGGCGCGTTTCACCAGCCGCACGGCCGTGCATACGATTTGCCTGGTCATTGGCGGTGCCAGCCTCACGTCAATGTATTTCATCACGAGTAAGCAGATGATGCTGCTGCCGATGGTTGGTGTTGGCATCGCCTGGGCCAGCGTGCTGACCATGCCGTATGCGATCCTGGCTGGATCGCTGCCAGCCAATCGCATGGGCTATTACATGGGCCTGTTTAACTTCTTCGTCGTGATTCCGCAGATTGTCGCCGGCCTGGTGCTCGGCCCGCTGGTTGTTAATGGCCTTGGCGGCCGCCCTGTGATGGCACTGGTCGTCGGCGGCATCTGCATGGTCGCCGCAGGATTGCTGACTTTGCTGGTTACAGACAAGGCCGAGTAGATCGGGCTCAAGAAAAATGCATTGCCGCGCCGTGCGCCGCCGTTTTGCCTTAGGGTAGACGCTGCCTTTCACCAGACAGGGAGCGGACATGGCGATCGAAACCATCAGCACCACACCATTTGCCGGGCAGCGTCCCGGCACCTCCGGCTTGCGCAAGAAGGTGGCGGAATTCCGCCAGCCTGGCTATCTCGAAAACTTTGTACAGGCGATTTTTGACACCATTGGCGACTGCAGTGGCCAGACCCTGGTGCTGGGTGGCGACGGGCGCTACTTCAACCGCACCGCCGTTGGCGTCATCGTCCGCATGGCGGCCACCCATGGTGTGGGCCGAATTTTGCTCGGCCGGGGTGGCATCCTGTCCACGCCGGCGGTAAGCTGCATCATCCGCAAGCATGGCGCAATGGGCGGCATCGTGCTGTCGGCGAGCCACAATCCTGGCGGGCCTGACGGTGACTTCGGCATCAAGTTCAACACCATTAACGGCGGGCCGGCCCCTGAAAAAATCACCGAAGCCATCTATAGCAATTCGCTCGCCACCAGGCAGTACCGGATCAGCGACGAGCAGGGCTTCGATATCGACACGCCAGGCACCAGCAAAGTCGAGCAGATGCAGCTGGAAGTGATCGATTCGGTCAGGGACTATGCCGACCTGATGGAGCAGCTGTTTGACTTTGCTGCCATCCGCCGATTGTTTGCGGGCGGGTTTCGCATCTGCTTCGACGGCATGCATGCCGTATCGGGGCCGTATGCGAAGGAGATCCTGGAAGGGCGACTCGGGGCAGCGGCAGGCAGCGTCATTAACGCCGTTCCTTTGGACGATTTTGGCGGCCACCACCCCGACCCCAATCCTGTGAATGCCGCAGAACTGATCCAGCGCATGCATGCGCCCGATGCACCAGATATGGGCGCAGCGTCAGACGGCGACGGCGACCGCAATATGATCGTGGGGCGCGGCCTGGTGGTCAGCCCCTCGGACAGCCTGGCGATCCTGACCGCCAACGCCACCCTTGTACCGGCCTACAGCAAAGGCTTGAGTGGCGTCGCGCGCTCGATGCCAACGTCGATGGCGGTTGACCGTGTTGCGCAGGCACTGGGCCTGCATTGCTACGAAGTGCCAACAGGTTGGAAGTACTTCGGTAACCTGATGGATGCCGGCATGGCCACCCTGTGCGGCGAAGAGAGCTACGGTACCGGTTCCAGCCATATTCGTGAAAAGGACGGCGTTTGGGCGGTCCTGTTCTGGCTGAACCTGCTGGCGGTAACCGGAAAGCCAGTCGATACCATTGTGCGCGAACATTGGACCCGTTTTGGCCGTCACTACTATTCACGCCATGACTACGAAGGCGTCGATGGCACCGCAGCCAGCACGATGATGGACCATTTGCGCGCCACCGTGCCCGCGCTGGCTGGCCGGGCGATGTCCGGATTCGAGGTCAAATTTGCCGACGATTTTTCGTACACCGATCCGGTTGACCATTCTGTCGCAAGCAAGCAGGGAATTCGCATTGTAATGACCGACGGATCGCGCATTGTGGTGCGCTTGTCCGGGACCGGTACCCAAGGCGCCACCGTGCGGATCTATTTTGAGCACTTTGAATTGGATCCTAAGCGGCAAGGGCAAGATCCGCAGCAAGCGTTGGCGGGGCTGATCGCCATTGCGAACGACATCACGGGTATTCGGCAGGTCAGCCAGCCCAGCGTCATCACTTGATCAAGCCATCGCCATCCAACAAAAATCATCGCACCCAAGACAAGGAACCAGCATGAAATTGCACACTCTCGCCGCATCAATCACATTGGCCCTGGCCAGTACCCTTGCTGTTGCCAGGGGCACCGCCGCGCCAAAGCCATTCGACTGGAAGAGTGCGACGATCTATTTCTTGCTGACGGACCGCTTCAACAACAGTAACCCCGCCAACGACCATGCCTATGGCCGCAAGGATGACGGCGCCGTGGCACGCGCCTATGCAGGGGGAGACCTGGCCGGCGTGACAGCGAAAATCAAGGCTGGATACTTCAATCAGCTGGGCGTTGACGCCATTTGGATCACGCCGCCAGTTGAGCAAATCCATGCCGGTACCGACGAAGGGCAGGGCAAATCCTATGGCTTCCACGGTTACTGGGCCAAGGACTTCACCAGCGTCGATGCCAACCTGGGCACTGAGGCCGACATGCACGAGCTGGTCGATACGGCCCACGCCCACGGCATCCGTGTGCTGCTTGATGTGGTGATGAACCATGTGGGCCCAGTGACGGAACAGGACCCCAGCTGGCCGCAGGAGTGGGTGCGCACCGACCCGCAATGTACCTACAAGAACGCTGCCACAACGATTGACTGCGTGCTGGTTAAGAACCTGCCTGACATCCGCACCGGGAGCAATGACAATGTCGAGCTGCCGCCTGTGCTGGTCGCCAAATGGAAAGCTGAAGGGCGCTACGAGCGCGAAGTGCAGGAACTCGATACCTTCTTTAAACGCACCGGCTATCCCCGTGCGCCACGCTATTACCTGATCAAATGGCATGCGGACTGGGTGCGTAAATATGGATTCGATGGCTTCCGCGCTGATACGGTCAAGCACGTTGAGGCCCCCGTCTGGAAGGAACTGAAGACCCAGGCCAGCGCAGCCTACGAGGACTGGAAGCGCGCCAATCCCAGCAAGAAGCTTGGCAATGACAAGTTCTACATGATGGCGGAGGTGTACAACTATGCGCTCAAACATGGCCAGGTGTTCGACCTGGGTGGTGGCGACAGCGCCAACTACTTTGCCCAGGGTTTCGATAGCCTGATCAACTTCGCCATGAAGAGTGATGCCAAGGCTGACGCTGAAACCCTGTTCAGCTCTTATTCGGCCATGCTCAATGGCCCGCTAAAGGGCTACTCGGTGGTTAACTACCTCAGTTCGCACGACGATGGCGAGCCTTTTGATGCCTTGCGCACCAAGCCCTTCGAGTCCGCCAACAAGCTGCTGCTTGCGCCTGGCGTGGCCCAGATCTACTACGGCGACGAGACGGCCCGCAAACTGAAAATCGAAGGAGCGGAAGGCGACGCCCACCTGCGCTCCTTCATGAACTGGGAGGCCGTCGGTGGTGACGTCTACCGCTACTGGAGCAAGCTGGGCCAGTTCCGCCATGCCCACCCCTCCATTGGCGCCGGCGTGCACCGCAAGCTGGCCGACCAGCCCTACACCTTTGCCCGCAGCTACAGCAATGGCAAGGCCGGCGACAAGGTCGTCGTCGCCCTGGACCTGCCGCTGGACCGCCCCAGCATCATCTCGGTCAAGGGCGTATTTGCCGATGGCCAGAGGCTGACGGACTACTATTCGGGCAAGAGCGGGGTGGTCAGCGCAGGCCGAGTCCAGTTTGATACCCGCTCGCCAGTGGCCCTGATCGCTCCCTGAAAGGGCCCTAAATAGGGTATCCTACGCAGCGTTTGCTGCCTGAGTGACCGCGATGACCCAAGAACTGGATACCGAACCAAAGCAAGCCCGTACCGCCTATGCGGACGGGCCTCGCCTGCTGGCTGACATCGGCGCGACCCATGCGCGCTTTGCCCTGGAAGCCGCCCCCGGCGTGTTCCGTTCTGTCGCCGTCCTCAAATGTGACGATTTCAGCGGCATCCTGCCGATGCTGCGCTCCTACATCGCCGAGCACGCCGATGTGCGCCTGAACCATGCCGCCTTCGCGCTGGCCAACCCGATCAGCGGTGACATGATCCGCATGACCAACCGCGACTGGACCTTCTCTACGGACGAGGTTCGACGCGCACTGGGTTTATCGACCCTGCTGATCGTGAACGACTTTACGGCCCTGGCCATGTCGCTGCCGCGCCTGACGGGCAGCGACCTGATGCAAGTGGGTGGCGGCGCGGCCATCCCCAACGCCGTGATCGGTGTGCTGGGCCCTGGCACCGGGCTCGGTGTGTCCGGCCTGATCCCAACGGCTGACGGCTTTGTGACGCTAGGCAGTGAAGGCGGTCACGCCAATTTCGGCCCGGCGGATGAGCGCGAATTCCATATCCTGCAGTATGCGTGGAAGTTGTGGCCGCACGTCTCCTATGAACGCCTGATCTCCGGCCCAGGCCTGGAAGTGATCCACCGCGCGCTGGCCCAGCGCAATGGCGTGGCCGCGCCCGACCGCACGGCGCAAGAGATCCTTGAGCAAGGACTCAATCACGGTGAAGCCTTATGCCTGGAAGTGCTGGAAGTCTTCTGCGGCATCCTCGGTGGTATTGCGGCCAACGTGGCGGTGACCCTTGGCGCAGTCGGAGGCATTTTCATTGGCGGTGGCATTGTGCCGCGGATGGGAGAGTGGTTCGCCAGATCGCCGTTCCGGACTCGCTTTGAAGCCAAAGGGCGCTTCTCGTCCTATCTGGCGCAAATTCCAACCTGGGTGATCGTGACGCCCAATCCCGCCTTCTACGGTGTGGCCACCATCCTGTCCGAGCATTTGCGCGGCCGCAGCGGTGCCAACACCTTGATGGAGCGCCTCCAGCACATGCAAAGCGAGCTGTCGCCAGCCGAGCAGCGCGTCGCTGCGCTGGTGCTGGAACAGCCACGCAAAGTCCTGGGTGAACCGATTGCAGAAATTGCCCGCCTGGCCGACGTCAGCCAACCGACCGTCATTCGCTTCTGCCGCTCGTTGGGTTTCCAGGGCCTGGCCGACTTCAAGCTCAAATTCGCCAGCAGCCTGACGGGCACGATCCCGGTCCGTCACAGCCAGGTGCGCATCTCTGACAGCACGCACGACCTGTCGGCCAAGGTGATCGACAATACGGTGTCGGCGATCCTCAAGTTCCGCGACCAGCTCGATGTGACGTCGATTGACCATGCCATCAACCTCCTGCGCAAGGCCAACCGCGTGGAGTTCTACGCGATGGGCAATTCGCGCGTGGTTGCCCTCGACGGCCAGCACAAGTTCTTCCGCTTCCGCATTCCCACCTCGGCCTATGGCGATTCCCATCTGTTCAAGCTGGCGGCGGAATTGCTGGCACCAGGGGACGTGGTCATCGCCATTTCAACGTCTGGTCAGCTGCCTGAATTGCTGGCTGCCGTGGATGCTGCGCGCGCGGCCGGGGCCGACGTGATCGCCATCACGGGCAGCAAGTCTGCATTGGCAAAGAAGGCCACCGTGTGCCTGTCTGTCGACCATGCGGAAGACAGTACGACCTTCCTGTCGATGATTTCGCGGATCTTGCAGTTGCTGTTGATCGATATTATCTCGGTGGGAATCTCGCTGGATGCGAACAATGCGGAGCTGGTCAAAGAGGGCGATACGGAATCGCGCCGCTTGCTGATCTCGCATCTCGATATCTGATTTGCCCAGGCGGCGCCATGGTGCAAGCTAGCGCAGGCACGTGTCCAAGCAGGTGCACTTCCGCGCAGGCGCAGATCCGCGCTTGTGCGGGAGTTCGTGGGCTATTGGACAAACACGACGGCGGTTCGGGGTGGAATCAGGAAACTGCCTTTGCTTGAATCAAAACGGGCTTGCGCTGCCCGCTTGTCTGCCGCCTTGGCATTACTGTGCACGGGATGCAAGCGGTAGCGCTTTCCTTTTGTGCCATCCATGGTCACAGTGTGGGCCACCTGGTCGACGTTGATGAAGTAGGCGACGTCGGTAAATCGTGCGCCTTCGTAGCCGTGTCCATCGAGGTGGGCGGCAATCACCGTAGGCTCCTGTTTTGATCCCGTATTGGCAAAGTGCAGCCGCTGCTCTACCTCTTGGCTGGTCCGCATGCGGAACAGGGTGGAGCTGGCGCGAATCGCCAGCAGGTCACGGAATGCGTCGCGTGCAAAGGCGATGTCGGCCGGCTTGGGCTTGATGGCCGCATTCGCCAACAAGGGGCGCAGGATCGCATAGTCCTTTCCATTGTCCTCGGCTGGCGGCAGGCCAGTCCCGAAGTAGTTGTCCTGGTAGGTCCAGTCAATCCGGTTGAACCAGTCGCCGGAATTGAAGCTGTTGCGATCGAGCGACTTGGAGCGCAGGGTATCGATCCCTGCGTGGAAGTAGGCCACACCTTG
>JACXTT010003388.1_pt1 | contig 24548 bp, 19 predicted proteins | sample 9270951 | NCBI WGS metagenome assembly JACXTT01 (sample SAMN15532306, study PRJNA645909) | rock metagenome | isolation source: weathered quartz diorite | place: Puerto Rico | collected 2017-06-21
AACGCGGGCAGGTGCTCATCGACCGAATTCTGAAGAACGGTGATTCCGCCGAGGCGCGGCTGCTGCTAGGTACCACCAAGATGATGGTGTCGGACTACGCGGGCGCGCGAGCCGATTTGCAGCGGGCGGTGGAGCTGAATCCGAAACTGCCCGATGTGTACTCCTACTATGGCGCGGCGCTGATGCTCACGGGCGACACTCCGGCCGCGGTAGACGCCTTCCGCAAGGAACTTGAAGCCGATCCGAACGACTTCACCGCGAACCTGGATTTGGGCGCCATGCTCCGCCAGGATCAGAAGAACGAGGAAGCTTTAGGCCATTTCGAGCGTGCGCTGCGCTCGCGGCCGGGCGATCCCGGTGCGCGCTTCCAAATCGCCTCGGTGCATTTCGCGCAGGGGAATATCGATCGGGCCCAGGCGGAACTGGAGCAACTGGTCAAGGATAGCCCGGAATTTTCAGAGGCGCACGTTACGCTGGCCACTATTTACTACCGGCTCAAGCGAAAAGCGGATGGGGAACGCGAAAGGGCCATTGTCCAAAGGTTGAACGCCGAGAGGCAGGCGGCGGAACCGGGCTCGCAAACGGCGGGCGCGTCCGGACATGCGAAGAACGAACCATGATCGCGCTACTGTTCCTGCTTTTTGCGGAAACGCAGAAAGGCCCTGCCCCTGCCGCGGCCCAGCGCTTTGCGCAGGTCTCCAAGCAGGCAACTCAGGCGCGCGAACAAGAGCGGCTGGCGGAGGCGGTGGAACTGTATCGCGAAGGCGTGCGCCTGCGCCCGGATTGGAAGGAGGGCTGGTGGTATCTCGGGACAATGTTCTACGACCAGGATCGTTATGAAGAGGCACGCGCCGCCCTGCGCCGGTTCACGGTCCTCGATCCGAAGGTGGCAGCGGCGTGGGCGTTCCTCGGTCTATGCGAATACGAAACCAAAGCATACGACGAGGCGCTGGCGCATCTCGAGCACGCGACTGGACTGGGTCTGGATGCAACTTCGCAGCTCTACACCGTCACACAGTATCACGCGACATTATTGCTTACCCGGTCCGGGAAGTTTGAACGTGCGCTGGAGATCGTGATGAAATTAGCGGAGCAAGGCGGCGAAACGCCTTCCCTGGTGGAAGCCGCCGGAATCGCGGGTCTGCGCAAACCGCTTCTGCCCACCGAGCTTCCGCCTACCGAGCGCGAACTGGTGTTGCTGGTGGGGCGCGCGGTGATGGATACCGGGGCGCGCCATCCGGCCGAGGCGCAAAAGGAGTTTGAAAGCCTGGTGGCGGGCTACCCGAAAACGCCGAATATCCACTACCTGTTCGGTTCCTTCCTGATGCTCAGCGATCCCGATGCCGGATTACAGCAACTGAAAAAGGAGCTCGAAATCTCGCCGCGGAGCTTGCCGGCGCTGCTGCAGATCGCCTTTGAGTACCTAAGACGCAGTGACGCCGCGGCGGCGTTGCCCTATGCGCGGCAGGCGGCTGAGATCGATCCGCAGTCGTTTGTTGCGCACAACGCTCTGGGCCGGGCGCTGGTGGAGTCCGGCGACATGGAGAACGGGATCAAGGAGCTGGAACTGTCCAAGAAGCAGGCGCCCGGCAGCCCGCAAACGCGTATTGCGCTGGCTTCAGCCTACGCCAAGGTGGGCCGCAGCGAAGAAGCCGCGCGCGAGCGCGCCGAGTTTCTCAAGCTGAAGCAATTCGCGAAAAAACCTGGCGAACAGTGACAGGCGCGCGGGTTCTCTATCTAATGTCTTTGGTGGCGTCCCTGGCGTGGGCCGCCCCTCGCCGGGACTGCGCCACCTGCCATCGCCCGCAGGCGCTCGAGCAGCCTGCCACCGGGATGGGCCGGGCGCTCGAGAACGTGGCAGCGTGCGACATTCTGCGGGCGAATCCGAAGCTGGCTTTCCGCGCCGCCGCGTACTCGTATCAGATTGTGCGCGAGGGCGACCGCAGCATCTACAGCGTCACCGATGGCAAAGATACCATCACTGTGCCGATTGCCTGGGCCTTTGGCGGCGGGACAGACCTACGTCTACCAGTGGCAGGGTAACTGGTACGAGAGCCGCGTGAGTTTCTACCGAAAACTGGCCGGGCTCGACATCACTATGGGCGCACTTAATGCCGCGCCCAAAAATCTCGAAGAGGCCGCCGGACGGCGCATGAGCCTCAAAGATTCCGTAGAGTGCTTCAACTGCCATGCGACTAACTCGATTCATGAACACCGGGTGGAGACGGATCACATGGAGCCGGGGGTGCAGTGCGAGCGCTGCCACGGCCCATCCGAGAAACATGTCGCAGGCGTCAAATCCGGCGACGTGCAGGCTGCGACGATGCGGAAGCTGGGCACGCTTACCACTGAGGAAATGTCCGACTTCTGCGGCCAATGCCACCGCACGTGGTCGCAGATTGCAATGGACGGGCCGCACGATCTCAACAATGTCCGCTTCCAGCCCTACCGGCTGACCAACAGCAAGTGCTACGACTCCGCGGACGCACGGATCCGTTGCGTGGCGTGCCACGATCCGCACCGCGAAGTGGAGCACAGCCCGGCGTTTTATGATGCGAAATGTCTGGGGTGCCACGGGGCGCGGGCGGCGGCACAAAGGACAGCCAAGCCGTGTCCCGCCGCGAACAAGGACTGCGTAACGTGCCACATGCCAAAGCTGGAGCTTCCCGGCTCGCACAATCTCTTTTCCGATCACTGGATTCGCGTCGTCAAGCCGGGCGAAGCTTATCCGCAGTAGGGTCAGGAGCGAAGTAACTGCAAGTAGTATTCGGCCCGGGTTATGTCAGTGCGGCGACGGGCGACCACGAAAGCGCCGGGCGTACCGGCGCGGGCATATGCCTGCGCAGCCGGCTCGTACGCTTGCCGGGCAGTCTCGAGATCCACGGCCGATTTCATGGCGTCCATGGGATCGAGTATGGCGAGGCGACGGCCCGCGACCGCGCCGGCCACCTGCGGCAGGTCGAAATGTTTCAGGACGTCCGGAATAAAGATGCTGGCACCGTGGAGATAGCGGTCGGAGGACGTCAAGGTCCGATAGGAGAGCAGGCCACCTTCGCATACCGTCCGCGAGATGCGCGGGTCGAGCGCGGCGGCAAGCAGGACCCATAGCGCGCCCATGCCTCTACCGATGACGCGCACACCGGCGCGATCCACGTCCGCCCGGCTGACGGCGTAATCCACGCTGCGGACGACATCCTGAACGCGCATGCCCAGGAGAGACTCGTTCATCTCCCAGGCGATGTACTGCATGGTGGTCTCGGCATCATCCACGTGCCCGAATAAGCCGCAACCGGCGTCGTCGGGATGCGCCGGTTTGGTCTCGCCGATACCGCGCACGTCCAGCGCGACGACGAGATTGCCTTTCTGCGCCAGTTCCTCGAGCAACTCGAACTCGAGCGCATCGGCGTCTTTGCCGTGCTCGTTTACATAAAGAAGGGCGGAGCGATCTTCCCCGCGTTTTTCCGGCACAAACACCCAAGCCGGGAGGTAGATGCCGGGCTCGGAAAGGAATTCGAGCTTTTCGATGCGGTAATAGCGGCGCGATGTGGTGGCAACGGCACGCGGAGCCAGCGGGGCGTCAGATCTTCGGTAGCGGAGAAGCGTTTTGATAAATTGTTGGAGGTCCGACGCGGAGGGGGCGGCCGGCGGCAGGTCCGCTTGCTTTTTGAGGATCAGGGAATAGATGGTGTCCCCTTTTCCGGAATAGCGGATGGATCCGTTTGGGGTGCAATTCATGTCCGCAGCGGTTTCGAGCTTAAAATCCGGCTCTACCGCGGGGCCCCGCCGGTTGTAGAACCAGCGGCAGAACCAGTTCGTGTTGGCGAGGCGCAGCTTCATGGTCATGTCATGCGGGTCGACCGCTTCGACGGTGGCGAACTTCGCGGGTACGCCCAGCAGCTCGTAGCGCGCTTTGACGTCGCGGGCGGCGGCATTGAAGCCTGGGTTAAAGTGTTCGATGGTCGAGAGCAGAGGACGGGGCGCAATGGCGATGCTCAGATCGGTGAGGTCAATACCATGGAGCGCGGCAGGGAAGAAATGCTGCTCCGTGTCTCCTGTGCCGAGCACCGTCTCGGGACGGATCTCGATGGGCCAGCGACGATGCATGCCGCCTTCATGCGCGGCCGCGCACTGGACTCGCTCATCGAGAGCGCTGATAAACGTCGTGAGCGTGCCGCCGCCCGACTGTCCGCAACAGCCGATGCGCCGCGGATCCACTTCGGGGCGCGTGAGCAGGTAATCGATGGCGCGGCCGCCGTCCCAGATACGGTAATGGGTGAGATCCTCGCCGAGCAGCAGCAGGAGCTGGCCGGGAAGCGAATGCTCCCAGGTGACGGGCCCGCCGATTTCGTTTTGCTTCGTCTCGGGATTCCAGAAGTAACGGCGCTCATTCTGGCCAATGGGATCGTAAGCCAGCACCACGAATCCCTCTTTCACGAGCCCCATGTACATGAACTGGTACGTGGGATTGAGGCGCGCCAGCGGATAGTGGCCGCAGGGCGAGATGATGCCGGGAAACGGGCCTTTGCCGGTCGTGGGCACATAAAGGCTGGCCGTCACCCAGAAATTCGGGCGGCTCTGGAACATGATGTTCTCGATGCGATAGCCGTCGCGCTCGTGCACTCGCACCGTCACAGGATCGAGCGGTGTCCGTTCGGGCAGGCCGTGGATCATTTCGATGCAGCGGGCGCGAACGAAACGATTGCGCTCTTCCATCGCGGCGGGAGTGCGGATCTGAGCGCGCTTACGGTCCCAATCGGCGGCCAGAGCGTTGGTCTTCTTGGCCAGATAATTGAGCAGCATGTCCGGCAGCTCGTGGTTGTACGGCCGGGCGGAGGGGACTTTGCCAGACTGCTGGGCGGCGGCCGCCGAAAGCGCGGGCAGCGCGGCCGCTTGTTTGAGAAATGTCCTTCGATTACTCATGAGGATGATAGATGATGAGCGCGAGCCGGTAATATGCGGTTCCGATTTGGCCGCCGGCCTCGACCGGTTTGCCGGGTTCGGGCCGCACCTCGATAGCGCCTCCGAAATATATGGTTCCGTCGGGCGCGGTGTGCGCGGAGTTGGTACCGATCACGGCGCGGCCATCGGGAAGACGCATCTCACCCAGGTCTTCGATCTTGCTGGTCCGGAGGTCGTAAGTGATGAGGTGTGAAGAGGCAAGGCCAGCGCTTCCGCCGTAATCGAACTCGCGGCCCGCGGCGGCGTAGTAGAGTTTTCTGTCGTGGCCGAGGGTGAGGCTCAGAGTGGCGTAAGGAATATCGCGGCGGTTCTCGAAACCTGGCATACACGGTTGGCCCAGCCGCCGGATCTCGCCCTCGCCGCCGGTGTTGGGATCGAACGAGAATAATGTCGAGGCGCTTTCTTCGAGGCCATAAAACTTCTTCGATTCCCGGTCCCACACCGCCACGCGCCAGGCCGTTTCCGACTTGTTGTAATCGCGTCCGAATGAGATACCTTTCTGCCGGACGGGCAACTGGAGGGACAGCTCGCGGACCTCGTCGGTACGGGGATCGTAGCGGAAAAGCTGGCCGTGGCCGAAGCTGCCATAAACGTTGCCCCGGTCATCAATGGCGAGAGTGCGGCAGAGGGATTCCCAATTGTTGATGCGGCCCTTATCGGAGACGGCACGGCGGGCCACATCGTAGTAGACGAAGTGGGCCTCGGGGTCTGTGATGCCGTAGATCCGGTTGAACAGCGGATCGTAGTTGCCGGTGACGAGGCCCTGATGGGGGGTGCCTGTGCCGAAGTCTTCGACGCGGTCCGCGGCGGGATCGTAAGCCATGAAGTGGGCGCCGGGGTAGCCGTGTTTGGTCGCGTAGCGCGCGAAATCGAAATCCAGCCCGTAGTGCGAACCGAAATAGATGCGGCCATCCTTGCCTTCGCCGAATTTTACGTGGATCTTGGCCTGCGGTCCGCGGTGGAGAAACTGTTCGCCGCAAAGCTGCGTCAACGCGCCGAGATCGCGGACCTGGTCGCGCTTGGGATCGTAGCAAACCATGTGGCCGTCGCCGCCGTGATAGGCGAGGCCGACGTAAACCTTGCCGTCACTCGCCGCGAAAAGGGCGGACCAGTGTCCGTCCATGTGGGCGAGACCGGGGAACACGCGATAGTCGACGTGGATGGTCCGCGCGGGTGCATCAGCGGACCAGGCTGCTTGCGCGATGAGGAGGAGTACAATCACCCGCATCGCTATTCCAACTGGATCACGGCCAGATCGTAGGTGGCGAGGCGTGGGACGGTGAATGCGACGGCGCCATCCTGTACTTTGTGCGATAGCGTTGAAGTCTCGGCGCGATCGGGCGAGAGCAGCGTCACCTTCGACACGGCAGCGCCATGAGGCAAGCGGAACGTGACGCCGATGTTCGAAACCGAAGGGGTGCGGGCGACATTGTAATTCACGACGTGGACCAGGAGTTTTTTCGTCGCGCGCTGCTCCATGGGCTCCGCGATCACCGTGGACGGCGCATTCAACTCGAGAGAGAAACTCCCGCCGGCGGCCCAGCGGACCGAGTCGGTGATTTCCTTCCAGTTCACCGGCAGCTTCCAGTACTGGCTGGTCATCCGCGCGCCCATTGGCTTTTCGATGGCAGGTTGGATCTCGGGGATGTAGACCACGCGGCCGCGGCCGGCCTGGCTGCGGACAGGCGCGGTTTGCGGAAAATGCTCGTGGGCCCGCGCGCCCTGCCACGCCGGAGCGCTCGCGTGGAACAAGTCCTTAAGCCCGAAATCTGGCCGGCGCTCCCGCCAGTTCGTGAACAGCGATGTGTACTCAGTCGCGACCAACGATCCGCCTTTGGCGACAAATTTCCTGACGAGATCCATCTGCTGATCGTTGAGGCACTCCTGATCGGCCAGCGCCAAGACGCGGTATTTTGAAAGATCTTTCAGGTTGTCGTCGAAAATGACGTCGAACGGGATGTGGGATTGAATGAGAGCCTGCTCGAACAGCATGGTGCTGACGGCGGGACGGTCGTTGTTGAATCCCATGCTGGCGAACGAGTGCAGCACGGCGACGTCGGCGAGATTATCGACGCCGCGATATTGATCGAAATTTTTGTGGAAGAATTGCACGTACCGTCGCTGATCTTCGGGCGTATCGTAGCCGGCGAGAGTGCCACCCAGGTCGCCGATCGACTGGCGGTTGAAGACCAGCGATTCGGCCATTTCCAGGGTATTGCCGCTTGATCCGCCGCTAGCCACGAACAGCGTGTTGTGCAGCGTGTTCGCCATCTTGAAAGAGCGGATGCGGTTCACGAGGATGCCATCGGCGGTGACTCCCGCAGGGTCGCCTTCTTCGGTCCAGACCGCGTCCATATGGGCCAGCAGCCGCGGGTAATCGACGCCCTGCTCCCAGATGGTGTTCCTCCCCGAGATACCGGAATGCGGATTGGTCTCCACGGCGACCTGCGGGTTTTGGGCCCGTAGCAATTCCTCCATCTCGGCGTAATATCGCGTGAGTTGCACGCAGCGGAAGTCGGCCCACTCCTGGAAGAGCGGATCGTTGATAGCGCCGAGCGGCCGGTCGTACCTGGGCGGCAGCACGAAGCGGACGTCGGAGAAGCCAAAGCGTCTTTCGAGTTCAGCCGGCGTGTATTTTGCTTTGAGAAATTCGCGGAAATCCTGGATGGCGAGCGGGTGCTGGAAGATGGCCGGCTCGGCCTGCATGCTGGTGTTGTCGAAATGAATCAGGTCGGCGTGGAATTCATCTTCGGCGGACCGGAGAACGCGGCGCATATACTCTCGATAGCCGGGGTGCATAAAGTATACCCGCTTGCGAAACGTCTGCTCGGAGTAGAACACGGGTCGCCCGAGGTAATCCGGGACGAACCACGACTCCGCCTCCGGCTTTTCGGCCAGGAATGTTTCATATGCGATGGTGCTGCCGACGTAGACCCCCACCTTCATGCCGTATTTCTTGACTAGCGCTACGAGTTCGAGCGCCTTTTTGCGGTGTGCGCTCTCCGCCTCCAGGCCGAAGCCCTTATAGAAGTGCGTAACGACCACGGTCACACCGAGTTCCTTGAGCTTGCGAACCGCCTCCTCGGTGTGTTCCTTGTTGTAATACTCATCTTCCTGCCACGTGGTGTTGCCGCCCACGCGGCGGCGGAAAATGGGCATGCTGTCATGATTGGAAACCAGAACTATGGGCGTGTCGTGCAGCCATGCGGGCCGGGGCTTGGTCTGCTGCGCGGAACCGGCGAGCGAACAGGAACTTTCCACAAGCGCGGCGGCGAGCAGCACCACCGCCATCCAGATGTGCCTCATTGCACCACCGCTGCCTCTCCGATCTGCATTACGACCGAGCGGGGCGCGTCGCCCGAACCATCTGAAACTTGTACCAGCATGATACGAATCAGATCGTTTTTCGGGTCCATCCAGCCTTCCGTGCCGAATGCGCCACCATGGCCGAAGGTTCCGGGCGAGTGCAGCAGCAGGGTTCCCTGGGGCTGATTCACAATCTCGAATGTCAGGCCATAACCCGTACCGCCGAGCCATCCTGAAGGTGTGACGTTGGGAGTGAAGACGCGCGTCATGGTGTCGACAGCCTGGTGTGAGAGAATTCGTTTGCCGTCATACTCGCCGCCGTTGAGGAGCATCTGATAGAACTTCACGAGGTCGGGCCCAGTCGAATAGAGTCCGAACTCGGGCGCAGGGTACTTGGCGCCCTGGCGATACTTTGCCGGGTCGCCGGCCAGAATCTCGTCGCCCGCGCGCACAAGGTTTCCGCCAGCGTGCTTGTACACAAACGCGATGCGGTCCTTCTTGTCATCGGGCGGAAAGAAGAAGCTGTCGTTCATACCCAAGGGCTCGAGGATGTGGGTGCGCACGAAGTGTATGTAGTCTTCGCCGGAAATCAGCTCGATGATCCGGCCTAGCGAAGCGATCCCCATGTTGCTGTAGCTCCAGTGAGAGCCGGGCTCGAATTGCAGACGCGTGTGCGCGTAGAAATGCACGGCGTCGGCCAGCGGGACGCGCATGGTGCGCGGATTGTCGGCCATGTCGCCTTCGGGATCGTCGCCTAATCCGGAAGTGTGGCTCATGAGCTGCCAGACAGTGGGCGGATGCTGCGGCGGATGTGCAGTCCCGGGGCCATTGATCCGCCTCTCCTCCATTTGAATGCCGCGGAACTCCGGCAGGTAATGCTCGACGGGCTGCCGCAGGTCGATTCTTCCCTCGTCGGCCAGCATCATCACCGCCACGCCGGTGAAATTTTTCGTCATCGACATAATCTGGAAGATCGAGCCGGCCTCCATGGGCTTCTTACTTTCGACGTCGCGCCAGCCGACGGCTTCCACGAGCGCCACTTTTCCGTGGCGTGACACCAGCGCTACGGCGCCCGGAATGGTCTGGTTGTCCACCAAGGCTTGGAGGCGCGGCCGGATAGTGGCGAGGCGGCTTGGGTCGAGGCCGCCGCTTCCGGCTGGACCGCTCTGGGCGCCTGCGAAAATGCAGAACGCGAATGTGAGAAGGAAGGGGCGCATGAAGGGGAAAGTATATCGCGCCCGGACCACTGCTCTGTACTCGGCTCGGGCAGGGATGCGTGCTCTTGTGAGCAACGGCCGGATTTGGCGGCAAGGCCTCTATGACGCCGTCATGGCCTGCGGGTCCCAATGGCAGATGCGCTTCTCGAAGTAGGCCACATTGCTCAGTAGAGCCGGGCCTGCTGCGCGGAAGCCGAATACGCCATCTTCGATCGACGGCTTGCGGCTCCGGACGGAGGCGAGGAAAGCGCCATGGTGCTCGCGGTGCGCGTCGTGATCTTCGGGCGGCACGTACTTTTCCTCTTTCGCCGGGCGCATCGAGTCCGCCGTTTCGCGCGTCTTCGGATACTTCTTGCGATACTCGGCAAGAAATTCTTCCTGCACCGCCTTGGGGAAGGTCCCGATGGTGTAGCCGGGCTCGGCTTCGGGTGGCACCGTGCTGAGAGTGACTCCGGCCGGGCTGGTGTGCATGACGCCTTCGCTTCCCACGAAACGGAAGCCAAACTGTTCTTGTGCCACGCCGCTTTTGAAATTCACGCGCAAGGCAAGCGTGAAATCGGGATGCGTTTCGGTCTTGGGGTAATCGAGCAGCGCCAGCATGACGTCGGGAACGTCGCGCCCGGCCTTCCAGTAGCGCAGGCCGCCGGTGGCCATCACGCGGGTGGGGCCGAGCGAGCGCGTCGCATAATGCAGCCCACTGAGCAGGTGGACGAACAGGTCGCCGGCGACACCCGTGCCATAGTCACGGTAATTGCGCCAGCGGAAAAGGCGCACGGGCTCGAACGGGACTTTGGGCGCGTTGCCCAGGAATCGGTCCCAGTCGATGTTGGCCGGCGACGCGTCGGGCGGAATCGAATATTCCCAGGCGCCGATAGCCGTGTTACGGTCGAGCCAGGCCTCCACTATGTTGAGCTGGCCGATGGCGCCGGCCTGCAATAGCTCCCGCGCCTTTTGATACACCAGCGAGCTGACGTACTGGCTTCCAATCTGCAGAATCCGCCCGCTGCGCTCATGCGCGGCAATCACGCCCTTGCCCTCGTCGACGTAGTGCACCATGGGCTTTTCGCAATAGACGTCCTTGCCGGCGCCGAGCGCGTCGATCGTGATGCGGGAGTGCCAGTGGTCGGGCGTGGCAATGATCACTGAGTCCACGTCCTTGCGCGCCAGAATCTCGCGGTAGTCTCGTGTGGTGAAGAGGTGATTGCCCCAGACTTCTTTGGCGCGCGCGAGACGGCCGTCGTAGATGTCACAGACGGCTACCAGCTCCACACCCGGGTAGGACAACTCGTACTTTGTGTCGCCCGAGCCCATGCCCCCCGCGCCGATGAGCGCGATCTGAACGCGGTCGTTGGCCGTGACTTTCTGCGCAGCCATCAAGCCGGCCGCGGTGGCCGATTGCAAAAAATGACGCCGACTGGTGCTCATGGTTTCACCTCGCCATCTATGATACGAGAACCGCCGCCCCTCAATGCCGTGGGCGGTGGTACAAGAGTGAGATGACAAGAATTGCTCTGATTTTCGCTCTGGCTGCATGCACCGCCTCGGCTCAGGACTGGGCGCGGGCGAAGGTGGAGAAGTCGCCGCGTCACCGTGAGTGGGTCACAGTGAAGCACGATGGCCGCTCGGTCGAAACGTTTGTCGTGTATCCCGAATCACGAGACAAGACGCCAGTGGTCCTGGTCATTCACGAAATCTTCGGCCTCACGGACTGGGTCCAGGATCTGGCCGACCAGCTCGCCGAGGCCGGCTATATCGCGGTGGCTCCGGACCTGCTCTCCGGCATGGGCCCCAAGGGCGGCCGAACGTCGGATTTTCCGCAGGGCGAGGCCACGCAGGCGGTGAGCCATCTGAATCCCGACCAGGTGACCGCCGATCTGAACGCTATTGCGGATTTTGCTCTCAAGCTTCCGGCGGCGAGCGGCAAATTGTTCGTGACCGGCTACTGTTGGGGTGGAGGCCAGAGCTTCCGTTTCGCGACCAACCGCGCGGACCTCGCGGCAGCTTTCGTTTTCTACGGCCCACCGCCCGACAAGGACGCCATGGCCCGCATCAAGGCTCCTGTTTACGGCTTCTACGCCGGAAATGATGCCCGGATAGACGCTACGATTCCGGGCGCGCGAGAGCAAATGAAAGGCGCGGGCAAAGTGTACGAGCCGGTTGTTTACGAGGGCGCCGTCCACGGTTTCATGCGCGCTGGCGAAGCTCCCGATGCCAGTGAGGCCAACAGCAAGGCTCGCACCGAAGCTTGGGCGCGGTGGAAGGAAATCTTGAAGCGGGGTCAATGAAGATGTTGATTTGGAAGATCTTAACAGTAGGATTATGGCTTAGCTGCGTGCTGCTCGCCGAGACCCACCAGGTCTCTCCCGATCGCTATTACACCACTTTCTCCGCGGCGCACCCGCCCGTCGCGCACCTGCGGCCTGGCGACACCGTCATCACCAAATGCCTGGATTCTCGCGGTCGTGACGAAACGGGCAAACTCGTCCTGGATGGCGACAACGTGCTCACCGGCCCGTTCTTTATAGAAGGAGCCGAGGCGGGCGATACGCTCGTCGTGCGGCTCGACCGCGTCCGGTTGAATCGCGACTGGGGCTGGAACGGCATCCGAATCACGACCGATGCTCTCGCGCCGGAGACGATCGAGGGGCTGTTTCCGGCGAACTGTTGCGATGAGTGGCTGCAGCCGGGGCGCCGCAACGCGCTGCGCTGGAATCTGGACCGAAGCCGGGGAACAGTTGCGGCATCTCGACCCCTCGGCGAGCACGTGAAACTCGAGTTTCCCGCGCATCCGTCGCTGGGCTGCATCGGCGTGGCCCCGCCGGAAAAACAGGCGATCGATTCCGGCCCCATGGGCACATACGGCGGCAACATGGACTACAACGCCATGGACGAGGGCGCCACCGTGTACCTCCCAGTCTACGAGCCCGGCGCTTACTTCATGGTCGGTGATGGCCACGCGGGCTTTGGCGACGGCGAGCTGCTGGGGCAGGGAACTGAAACCTCAATGGATGTGCAGTTTACCGTGGGTTTGATAAAGAAACACCACATTGGCTGGCCGCGCGTCGAGCATCCCGATTCCATCGTGACGCTTGGCTGCGTGCCTGACGGCATGGAGCACGGATTTCGCGATGCGATCTCGGAAATGGTGGCCTGGTTGACGACGGATTATGGCCTGTCGCCGCAAGAGGCCCACGTGACGGTCGCGATGTCAGCCGAATTGAAGATCGCGTCCTGGTTTGGCACCTATATCTGCAAGGTTCCGAAAAAGTACTTGCCGACGCGTACCGGATCTACGCGCTAGCCGGTCCGTGTCGGCGCGCGTGCCAGCGGGCGTGGCCGTATTCTCCCAGCGCGACTTCGCCCGAGATTCCGTCCGCCTGCGCCGAACCCGTGAACGTGTACGAAAGCTGATTTCCGTCCGCGGGAAGCGAGCTGCGAAGCTTCACACGGTCTCCGTCGATTTCGCCTTTGAGATCGCCCTGGTACGCCCAGCCCTGGTGCGAACCGGCGATGTGATTTCCGTTGGCGGCAAGAAAGAGCTTGTGGCGCGCGGAGCCAACTTCGTACTCGATCTCAACATCCCATGTGCCGGAGATATCGACCGCCGGCCGGGCGGGTTGGCTCTCTTTCGGGCCCCGCGGCGATGCGGAGCTGAAGACTTCGTAGAGGCGGCGGGCGACTACCTGATACTCGCCGGGTTTCATCGCCACCGGCCGGATGAGAAACGAATGCCCTTCGCCTTCGGCGTGCGTCATGATTCTTGGCTCGCCATCGAGCAGCATGCGGCCGATTTGGCCTCCGGACAAGCCGATTTTCGCGGGATCCCAAGAGATGTTGAGAGTTGGAAACGGTCCGCCGCGAATGGGTCCGCGGACTTCCGCATGCACGCCGGGAACTCGGGTGATCTGCTCGGTGATATGCGCGTACCAGGATTCCCACTCGCGGAAGTCCGCTTGAATATCGCGCTCTGTGCGCCATGCCTCAACCGCCCGCAACATCCCTACGATCTCTTCTTTGGCGACCTTGAGAGCCCGGCCAAAAGCGTGGTGTGGCGAGCTGTTGGCCCAGGCGGCGCGTACCAGATCACGCCGGCCGACCAGCAGCCCGGCATTTTGCGGCCCGCGGATGATCTTGCCGCCGCTATAGGCCACGAGATCCGCGCCGAGCGCCAGATACGGATTTGGAACGATGAGGTAATCGGCGGCGGCATCCACCAGAATCGGAACGCCGGCTTGGCGTGCGATGGGGGCTACGTCTTTCAAATCGAATTTCGCCGCGCCGAAATGGTTGCCGAGCACCTCGATCATCGCGGTGTGCGGGCTGATGGCGGCGCGCAACTCGTCCGGCGAGCCGACCTCGATGACTTTCACCCCCAGCGTGCGGACCGCGTGATCGTACGGGTTGCGCGATTCGCGCGGGATGATGACTTCCTCCTTCAGTCCCTCCAGGTTAGGCAGACGCTGTATTTTTTCCGGGTCGGTTCCCGCAAGCACACCCGCGGTCGCGTGCGTCAGGGCCGCCGCAGCTCCGGCTGTTACTATTCCCCAACCAACTTGGAGCAACTCGGCGAGGCGATCGCCCACTTTCTCCATCAACTCGTCGATATTCACGTGATGGTAGGAGGCCTGCTCGATGGTCGCGATGACTTCCGGCAGCATCTGCGAGCCACCGTTGATCGTGTAGGTCGCGGTGCAATTGATGAACGGCCGCACGCCGATGCGTGTATACACCTCCGGGCCCGGGATCTTCGCAACTGAGCTTTGAGCCGGCTCTCCGGCCGCGACTCCGGCCGTCAGGAAAGCCCCGGTTCGGAACATATCGCGGCGGCTCACTCCCGCGCGCCGCGGCCTCGACACTGGACGCATGGTTGTCCTCCTATGCTTTCAAATATGGCTTCAGAGCTTCAAAGTTGAACGCAATCTCCTCAATGGCCGCCGGCGACAAGCTCACCTCGCGCTGCCGCGAAATCGTTGTCTTGAACACGCCGCGTTTCTTCATCATGTATTGCCGCGTGCCCGGAATGTGCTCATCCAGGTTGATCATCAGGAGCAGTCTGGCAAAAAGATCGCGCGCCTTCTGCTGTTCGCCGCTATGGTATAGGTTCCAGAGCTGGGAGTAAAGGTCGGCGTAGGGCGCGCCCGGCATGGTTCCGTCGAAGCCCAGCCGCATCTCATACAGCATGTCGATCCCCGCATTCCCGCTGAAAACTCCCTTGATCAGGGGGCGATGCGCCGACAGTTCCGTCATGCGCTCGATCACGGGAGCGTACTCTTCCTTCACGTAGCCGAAGTGCGGAAACTCCCGGGCCAGATCGAGCAGCAGCTTCACCTCTGGAATGATGTCCTTGGCTCCGCCAGTGGTCTGGATGAAGAACGGACGCTTAGTGGCGCGCCCCAAGGCGCGGTAGTAATCGCGAAAATCATCCGCCGACTTGGCTTCGGTCGGCGGGATGGCAATAAGCGCGTCAGGGCCCAGCTCTTCGGCATGGTGCAAGTAATCAAGAGCGGCTTCGGCATTGGGTCCCTGGACACCCAGAACCAGCGCCGGACTCTTCCCTTTGGCCGCCTTCGCCAGAACTTGCATGCCGCGCAGACGTTCCTCGCGCGTGAGGTGCGTATATTCGCTGGCCATCTGGGGCCAGACCATGCCGTGGACGCCGCAGCGGTCCATGAAATCCACTTCGCGAGCGAGGTCTTCATAATCCACAGCTTTGGTCTGGGTGTACGGCGTGGCCATGATGATGAAGACGCCGCGCAGCGGCTTTGCGGCCGCCAGGCTCCGGCGCGCGCCCAGGCCGGCTGCCGCCAGGCAGGCCAGGAACTGTCGTCGAGTGGGCATTACGAAGCTGCCCTTACGGCGGTGGCCCCGGCACCTCCGGCGACCGGGCCTACGTATTGGGCGCTACCGAAACCCAAGATCGGGAGGAAGATGAACCCCAGAAAAAACATGCCTAACCCGAAGCCGGTGCTCTTTCCGAAGCTCTTCGCCAGATCGATGTAGACGAGGATCACAATGACGAAGTTGACGAATGGAATCAGACAGAGGACGATCCACCAGAGCGGCCGTCCGACGATCTGGCACAGAACGATCAGATTGTAGAACGGAACGATCGCCGCCCAGCCCGGTTGTCCGGCTTTCGTAAAGACCTTCCACAGTGACGCGATCATCACTACCACGATCGCCAGGATGACGATCATGAACGTTCCCGTGAACAGAACCGCCATGCCCCCCATCAAATTTGTTGCGGCGCTATCGTTCATCTTTGGTGCCTCCTTGTTCGACTGGCCGTAGAGTATATCCTAAAGAAGGGCATGAAGTCTGAGATCGGGCTGATGCCATTAGGGTCTGCCGCGCAGACTGGCCAGCTTGTTCAGCCCGTCGATATAAGCGCGTGCGCTGGCTTCGATGACGTCGGTGGAAGCGCCCCGTCCGACGACCTTGCGGCCGTTTTCCTCCACTTGCACGGTGACCTCGCCCATGGCTTCGGTGCCGCTCGTAACCGCGCGAATCTCATAGCGCTGGAGCTTGGCCGCGGTCTTGGTTACTTCCGCGATGGCCTTGCAGGTGGCGTCCACCGGACCGTCGCCAATGGCGGCGCCCTCGCGCGTAGCGTCCTTGACGCGAATCCTCACCGTGGCCGTGGGAATGGCCGAAGTGCCACTATAGATCTGCAAATATTCGAGCTGGTAAATCTCCGGCAGGGGATGGATCTCGTCATGGAGGATGGCGATGAGATCTTCGTCAAACACCTCCTGCTTCTTGTCCGCTACCGCCAGGAATCGCTGGTAGGCCTGGTTCAACTCGTTCTGCGAGAGCGCGTAGCCGAGTTTCTTGAGGCGATCGCGGAGCCCGTGACGGCCGGTGCGCGCAGTCAGGACCACACGGCTTTCCGAAATGCCGACATGCTCGGGCCGCATGATCTCGTAGGTCTCGCGCTCCTTGAGAAATCCATCCACATGGATTCCCGAGCTGTGCGAAAACGCGTTGCCGCCGACGACCGCTTTGTTGGGCGGAACCTGGATGCCAAGCAGATCGGCGACCAGCCGGCTGGTGCGGTATAACTCTCGGGTCTCAATGCCGGTGTGCAGTTTGAAGTAATCGCCGCGGGTGCGTAGGGCCATCACGACCTCTTCGAGCGCCGCATTCCCGGCCCTTTCGCCGATTCCGTTGATGGTCCCTTCCACCTGCCGCGCGCCGTTCAGCAATCCCGCCAGCGTGTTGGCCACCGCCATTCCCAGATCGTCATGGCAATGAACGCTGATGGTTGCGCGCGCGATATTCGGCACTTTCTCGCGGACGGAGCGGATGAGGCGGCCGTATTGCTCAGGAACGGTATAGCCGGTGGTGTCGGGAACATTGATCACTGTGGCTCCAGCGCCGACGGCGGCCTCGACCATTTCGAAGAGATAACTCGCGTCGGCGCGGCCGGCGTCTTCGGCGTAGAACTCCACGTCGTCCACGAACTTGCGAGCCAGCTTGACGGCATCCACCGCCATCTTCAGAATTTTGACCTTCTTCTGCGCGAGCGTTTTACCGTATCTTTCGTCCTGGAACTTCCCGTTGATATGGATGTCCGACGCACCGATGCCGGTGTGAATGCGTGGCCGTTTGGCCTTGGCCAGCGCCCGGCCGCAGGCTTCGATGTCGTCCGGGACTGCGCGGGAAAGAGCGCAGACGGTTGGGCCCTCGATCTCCTGACAGACGAGCTGAACGGCCTCGAAGTCTTCAGGCGAAGACGCGGGATAGCCCGCCTCGATCACATCGACGTTCAGCTGCGCCAGCTGCCGGGCGATCATGAGCTTCTCGCGGCTGCCGAGACGCGTCCCGGCAGCCTGCTCGCCGTCTCTGAGGGTGGTGTCGAATACAGCTACTTTGTCGGACATCGTATAGACTCCTCGAAGCGGCGGCGCCGATTCTCCACAAGACCGGGCAATTTTGTCTCTCCCAATTATCCACGAATGACTGGCGCCGGCCCTCGAAATTAGCGCGCTTTGCCTCTGCCGTTGCATCATTGCCTCAATGGGTGCTAATTTTCAGGAGCAAGATTGGGGCGAGGTTGAGAGTATCCTGTGAGCCGGGGGAAGGCCGAAGAGATCTGTGGCGGTGCTAAACCAAGCCACGGCTCTCGTAGATCAGCCAGTGGTCCGGGACCACCAGGGCGTCACCGTATGGGTGACGGCTCGCCAGGCTTTCGGTGTCGCTCTGGAAGCGCTCGGGAGCCACAAGCTGCGCTCCTTTTTGACCCTGCTGGGCGTCGTCATCGCCACCACCACGCTCATTGTCGTCATGTCCATCGTGAACGGCATGAACGTTTATATTGCCGACCACATTGCGAACCTGGGCACCAATACATTCGTTCTGCACCAATTCCAGTGGGCGCAGGGCTTTAATTCGTTCCTGAAAGCTCGGCGCCGGAACAAGCCGATCCGTATCGAGGACTACGAGTTCCTGAAAGAGAACCTCCGCGGGTACCAGCAGATCGGCGCTGTTGCGCAGCTCCTTCCCAATCCAAGGGCCCGCTACAAGACTCACCTGATCGACGAGATCGAATTGAAGGGGATGACGCCCAGCTTTGTCGACATCGGGCGCGAAAAAGTGGCATACGGACGGTACATCAATGACACCGACTACCAGCACAATGCCCGGGTCTGCGTCATCGGCCAGGATCTGGTGGACAAGCTGTTTCCCATGGTCGATCCTCTCGACAAAGAAGTGTTACTGGCCGGAATTCCATTCCGCGTCATCGGCGTGATGGAAAAAGTCGGGAGCACATTCGGACAAAGCCAGGATAACTTCGCCATAGTCCCCTTGACGACCGTGCGTACCATATGGCTGGGTCGCCCCGAGCTCTTCGTTTATGTCAAGGCGCCGGACGGCCGGCACATGATGGAGCTCGAGGACGAAGTGCGGGCCTTGATGCGCGCGCGACGGCATGTCCCCTACAACCAGGAAGATACCTTCGGCGTCAACGCCTCCGACACGCTGATGAGCGCGTGGCAAAACCTGACGGGAACCATCTTCGCGGTGACGATTGGCGTGGTAGCGGTGTTCATGGTTGTGGGCGGGATCGTGATCATGAATATCATGCTGGCCAGCGTCACCGAGCGCACGCACGAGATCGGTATCCGCAAGTCCGTGGGAGCGCGGCAGCGTGACATCCTGTGGCAGTTCGTCATCGAGTCCGGAGTGATGGCCAGCATCGGCGGCATCACGGGCGTGCTGCTCGCCACACTTATCGCGCAGCTGGTCAACATGGTGTTCACGGCCTCCGTTCCACTGAGCGCCGTGGTCCTGGGTCTGACGCTTTCCGCCTCCGTGGGCCTTTTTTTTGGCATCTATCCCGCCAGCAAAGCGGCCCGGCTCAACCCCATTGAGGCGCTGCGGATGGAGAATTAGAATGATACGGGTGCTAAGGAGGTAGCCAAAATGGGCCCAGTACGGACAAGGAATCTCAAGTATTTCCCGCTTGTATTACTCTTGATGGTCCCACTGCTAAAAGCGCAGACCCCGATCCAGATCTACGGTCTGTGGCATTGTTATTCCGACGCCTGCAGTTGGGCATCGGTGCCTGACATGACAACCTTCGATACCGATAATCACTGGATCATCGACCGGGGCAACAGCCATCCCTCGGTGAACCTGGTCGTGCTGAGCTTCGTCAATCCGGTGAAGCTGATGAATCTTACGACCGACTCGGGGAACGTCAACGGCATTCCCATCGGCATGACCGCTGCGGTTGTGAACTATTTTCAAAGCCACGGCATCCGGGTCATGATGTCGATCGGCGGATTCAGCTACACGAAAAACTGGGACAAAGCCCTTTCGAGCAATCCCACGCAGCTTGGAATTAACGCCGCCAACGCCGCTAAACAGCTCAACGTCGGGATGGAGATCGATTTCGAAAAAAGCAGCAATCCGAATCTGACCGGGTTGCAGAAGTTCGTCACCGCCTACCGCTCCGTCGTCCCGCGTGATCCGACGGGCAGTAATTTTGCCGCGCGCCTGACCATCGACTTGGGGAACAACGATCAATACCTGACGGCTATAGCCAACTACGCCACCACCAACTGGCTCACTACCAGCAGTCCCGTTTTGGATTACGCCAACGCCATGGTGGCCTCGCAGAAAACCAGCATTTCCGCCTTGGAGACCGGCTGGCAGCAGCACGTCGACGGTCTCACCGGGTCCGCGCCGCCGCTCGCGCCCGCCAGATTGACGGGGAGCCTTTGGCTGATCCACAGCACGCCCAACTGCGCCACATTCAGCAGCTCGGATCAGAAGGCTGCCGCCAATTTCGTGGAGACGATCCCCCCGCAAGGCGCGGGAATGACCGCGGGTATGCTGGGCTACATGTTCTGGGCAGGTGGGTGCCAGGGCAACGGCACCGGCTGCACATACCCTCCCACCACGTGCGAGGGCGGCGTTGGCGCCGGCGCCACAGCGCTTAATATTCCGATCCCCATGCCGGCTCTGCGGACGCAATAGTAGACTATGCAAGCGTACCGTCAACACGTTCGCGAGAATCTGCTGTTGGCGCTCGACACGCTGCGCACGCACAAATTCCGGTCCTTCCTGACGATACTCGGTGTGCTCATCGGCACCACCACGGTGATCGCCGTGACCTCCATCGTCGCCGGACTGGACAAGCAGCTGGTAGACGTGGCGGAGCAGTTCGGCACTCGTACCCTGTGGGTTTACAAGCTGCAGCTCGGCGCCCCTCACCTCTTGTCACGCGAGGAGCGGCTACGCAAACCTTTGAGCTATGAAGACGCCATGGCCATCAGGGAGCAGTGCCCCTCGGTCGAAACAGCGTCAGTGGAATTGTTCCGGGAATTTGGGGAGTTTGGAGTGCCGCCCGTGACCGCCCGCTACAAGGGCCAGGATATGGTTGACGCGCTTTTCGTCGGCGTCACGGCTAATCACCTGCAGCTGATCAATGCCACGCAGGGCGAAGGCCGCTTTTTCAGCGATGCCGAGGACCTCCACCGCCGCGACGTGGCGGTGATCGGCAATAGTGCCCGCGAGAGGTTCTTCGCGCACGCCGATCCCATCGGCAAGACCATCCTGGTGGATGGCCACAGCCTGGAGGTCATCGGTACTCTGACCAAGTTCAAATCGTTTCTATTTGAAGATCAGAACGACAAGGCCATCCTCGTCCCCTACAACAGCTATAAAAAGATGTACCCCGAGGCCAAGGACAATTTCATCTGTGTGCTGGCAAAACCGGCGCAAATGGAACAGGCCAAGAGCGAGGTGACGGAATTGCTCCGGCGCCGCCGTCACGTGAAGCCCTCGGAGCCCGATAACTTCGGCATCGCCAGCGCCGAATCGGTGATCGCGCAGTTCCGCCAGATCATCAGCACAGTGGCCCTGGTCATGGTGGTGATTTCCTCTATCGGCCTGCTGGTGGGCGGCATCGGAGTGATGAACATCATGCTGGTGTCAGTGACCGAACGGACGCGCGAAATCGGCGTGCGCAAGGCCATCGGGGCGCGGCGCAGCGATATCACCTGGCAGTTTCTGCTGGAGGCCATGACTCTGACGGCGTCCGGCGGCATCATCGGCATCCTGGTGGGGTGGTTGTTTAGTTTGGCGATCCGCACGTTCGTGCCGAGCCTGCCTTCCACGGTCCCCCTATGGTCGGTCGTCGCCGGGTTCACCATGGCCACTAGCATTGGTTTGTTCTTTGGCATGTGGCCGGCGTTGAAGGCGGCACGGCTCGACCCCATCGCGGCCTTGCGGTACGAATAAGGCTACGATCCACGGATTTGTTTATTATTTTCCGCCAGCCTCGGAACCCAACTCCGAAAGAAAGAACTTCCTAAGATATTCGGCCTCGCGGTCACCCTGCGCGGTTTGGATAGCGTTGAATTTTTCCAGCGCCAGGGCGGCGTCCGCGGAACGGCCGGCGTGTTTGTAAAGGGTCGCCAGGCGATACCAGCCGTTCGAGAATGCCGGGTCGACCTGGTGGACCAGCGTTTCAAGATCGTCAATCGCCGCCTGCTCGTTGCCCATCTGCTGATGCACCTTGCTCAGCGCAAAGTAGCAGAAGGCGCACCGGGGCATCTCCCGGTTTGCGGCCTCGAGATCGCGCAGCATCGCGGGGTAATCATGAGAGTTCATCTGCAATAGTGAGGCCGTGTGCAAGTAGTAGAGATACGGAGGGGCGCCGGAACGGCTGATAGCGGCTGCGGTTTCCCGCCGGCACTTTTCGTATTCCCCGTTTGTGTAGTACGCCACAGCCAGCAGCAGTTGTGCCGGGCCGAAACCTGGTTCCAGAGCGAGAATTTTCCGGCCGGTCACGGCTGCGGCTGGAGGATCGTTGTCCAGATACTCCGCGAGCCCTGCCGCCAACAATAAATAAACAGATTGCGGATGATACCTGACGCCCGCCTCGAGCGTTTCGAGCGCTCTCCGATGATCCCGCTGCCGCAAATAGAACAGTCCGAGGTCGAGCGCATAGTTCTCTTCCTGGGGAGCGCCATGGAAGGCAGCCGTGAAGCAGCCCTGCGCCCGCGCTGTCTCGCCGGTCGCATCGTAGATTTTTCCTCGCAGGTATTCCCGCGCCAGTTGTTGATCTTTGGAAAGCTGGAACGGCGCTTCCAGGGCCGTGCGCGCTTCGTCAAATCGCCGAAGCGCAAGATCGGCCAGGGCGAGATTATAGTGAACCTCGAAATTCCGGGGATAGTCTTTCACCCCTCGGGCGAAGAGATCTCGCGCGGGTTCAAAAAACTCGGCACGCGCCAATTTCACACCACATGCGAGCATCACGTCGATCGGCAGGTTAGCGCGTGCCAGCAGTTCTCTGACAGCGCTCTGCGCTTGGTCCTGGCCTTCCGAAATCACGCACTCCGGCGCCGCTAGCGTGTGCGTGGTTTGTTGCTGCGCGTACGCCAGCACCGCAGCCCACGCCGCCAGGAACGTTTTGGCCAGCGCCATTTCCATGACTTGGGGATGAGCATAGACGTAGCGCGCCGCGCCTGTCAAATGGTATGCCGGCGAGCGTATTCATTTAAAATATAGCGAACTGGCTGCAGATGAAACGGATCGGCCATGTCGCAATTTCCGTGGTGCTGGCCAGCCTTGCCGTGCACGGCCAGAGTGGCCGGGTAACAGCTGCCGCCCACATTGGCAAAGGTTACGAACTGGTGCAGGCCGACCGGTATGCCGAGGCGGCTCGGGAATTCCGCGCGGCACTGGCTCTCGATCCGGACGCCGTCCAGGTCCGTTATCAGCTGGCGGTATGCCTCTTCGCGATGGGAGAGCGCGACGAGGCGCGCCGGGAATTTGTGCGTCTTCGCGCCCTCACACACCAGGACACGAAGGTCATTTATTATCTGGGTCGGCTCGACCTGCTGGCCGGCAACCCCGAAAATGCCATCCATCATTTCGAATCAATTGTTCAGGATCCGCCATTCTCGGACACAGCGTTCTATTTAGGTTCGGCTTATCTCGATAAGCGGGATACGGAAAATGCCATCGAGTGGCTGAGGAAGGCGGTTAAGGCAGACCCGCGGGATTTTCGCTCCCATTACCGGCTTGCGCGGGCGCTGCAACAGGTGGGCCGCCACAGTGAGGCTGAGAAAGAGTACGCGGTTTCAACCCAATCGCGGGAGCGCTACAACGAAACCAGCCGCCAGTCCCTGACCTGCGCCGAGGCTCTGCGCACCAAACCCATCGAGGAGGCCCGTGAAACCTGCAATCGCCTGTTCGACCGTAATGATCCCGATAAGCTAACCACCCTCGGCATGCTGTACGGCGAGAATGGAAAATACGCGCAGGCGATCGAGCCGCTCCAACGCGCCGCGGACCTTGATCCGGAGTCTTTCGAGATCCATCACAATCTGGGGTTGAGTTATTTCCGACTGAAGCGGTTCTCCCAGGCGCGCGCTCCGCTCGGAAAGGCCGTAAGCCTGCGGCCGAATTTCTTCGGCTCCAATGCATTGTTGGGAGCCGCGCTTTATTCGCTGGAACAAGACGAGGCCGCATACCGCGTCCTGAATTTTGCTCACCAACTACAACCCGATGATGCGGACACCTCCGAGCTTCTATTCCGTGTTTCCGTGATTCTTGGAAAGAAGTCTGCCGCGGCAGGCGATTACGCCACCAGCCTGCAGTTCCTGCAACGAGCTGCCGGATTGCACCCGGACGATTCCGAACTGCAACGTCATATCGCAGAGATCCGGAACCTGAAGGATCGAACCCGGTAATTGCGAGTGGCGCGGAGACCCTGTTAACTCCAGAGCAGGTTGCTACGCAACCGGGTTGGCCCGCCGCTGCACTTCCCGGATCATTTCTGCAACCGGCATGGACTGAGGCAGATCCCTGGGCTTCTTGCCCACGCCCTCAAACACCCGACTCGCATTCCACTTCGAGTAGAGCAGAGGCGGCAAGTGAGGTTCGGATTTAAGATACAAGCGCGGGGGAATCTCGGTCCACTCGGAATACCTGGGCTGGTCGCTGCGGGCGTAGTAAATGTGCAGCGTTCGCCTCTGCCGCGATCGCGGCTTCAGCTTTCCGGCATGAATGCAGCGGCCGTGGAACAGGACCGCGGTGCCGGCCGGACCGATTACATCGAATTCCGAGCCGGAAGTAACGTCCCCTGGCTTGAGATCGACCAACCGGTAGTGGCTTCCCGGTATGATGCTCAGGCAATGGTCGTTTTCTGTTACATCGGTCAGGTAATACACCAGCGAGACGTATTCGATTTCCATGCGCCGGTTGTAGTCCCGGGTTGCATCGCGGTGCCAGGCTTTCAGATCGTGCGCCTTGACGGTCGGATTCCGGATCAAAATCTCGAATTCTTCTAAGGTGATAAGCCCACCGAGCAGGCTACGCACAATGCCCAGCGTCGCCGGATTCTCGATGGTAAAGTCAAATTCGGCGGTGCGCGAGAGGACATCCGGCGTCTCGATGAGCGATTCATCGAATTTGACCCATTCCCCGCCGTGCTCGTCGAGATCGCGATCCACCGCGCGATTCAGGATCGCCAGTTGTTCGGCGGAAAGCGTGTTGGGGATGATTAGAAAGCCGCGCTCGTGAAATTCCTGGGCGCGGGATGTCTGA
>JACXTT010003389.1_pt1 | contig 24547 bp, 24 predicted proteins | sample 9270951 | NCBI WGS metagenome assembly JACXTT01 (sample SAMN15532306, study PRJNA645909) | rock metagenome | isolation source: weathered quartz diorite | place: Puerto Rico | collected 2017-06-21
GGGGTAGAACAGCTTCTCCTGGCGGGGCGGTTGCTGTCCCATCATGGCCATCCCTCCGTGGATGGCCCACGATACCATAATCCCGACAAGGAATCAATCGATTTGAGCAACAGCCCGTATAGCCTCACCATGACTCCCAAGATCTCGAACGGGCCGCTCCTGACGCCGGGCCAGGCGGAGGCCGTGCTCTTCGACCGCCTCGAGGCCGCGTTCTGGGAAGCGATCTTGCTGCTCGAAACCGAAGTCAAAGAGCGCACGCCGGTCGGCGTGGGCGGGGAGCAGGCCGGCCTGCGCGGATCGATCTTCGGCGAAGTCACCGGCGCGTCGGTGATGGCGCTCAAAGGCGTGGTGAGCACGCCCTCGCCCTATGCGGAGCCGGTGGAGCTGGGCACCGCGCCCCACGCGCCGCCGGTGGCGCCGCTCATTCGCTGGGCGGAGGTGAAGCTGGGCAAGTCCGGCGCCGAGGCCGTGGCCGCCGCCTGGGCGGTGCGCGGGGCCATCAAGAAGCGCGGCACGCGCGGGCAATTCATGTTCGCCTCCGGCCTGGCCGCGAGCGAGGGCAGGCTTACCGAGCTATTCGAGCAGGCCGGGTTTGATGTTGCCTTCCGCTGGGAGCACGGCTGATGTCGGTGTCCACCTATTCCGCCATTCGGGACGCGATCAGCGCCGCCCTCTCGAGCGTGGTCGGCATCGGCGTGGTGCATTCCCGCGAGCGATGGACGAATCAGACCGCGGCGCTCAAAGCGCTCTATACCAAAGACGGCCGGCTCAATGGCTGGACCATTCGCCGGATCCGGACCGCCGTCAGCCGGCTGCCGGGCGAAGAGACGCGTACCTATATCTTCCGGATCTCCGGCTTCTATGCGTTCGCGGATGACGACGTGGACGCCGAATCGAGCGAGCAGCGCTTCCAAGAATTAATTGAACGGGTCGGGGACGTCTTTCGCTCGGACCCCTTTCTCGGGGGCGCGGCCGCGCTCTCCGGTCCGTTGGAGGTCGTCACGATCGATGATCGGATGTTCGCCGGCGCCTTGATCCATTACTGCGAGCTGCAGCTCCCGGTGGACGAGCAGCTCGCCATCGACCCTTAAGGAAGGAGCCTCTCCATGGCCGACGCCGCAGGATTGCAACGACGACTCATGATCGCCCTCTTCAAGCGGGAGGCCGCCTATGACGCGGGGGTGGCCATGACCAACGCCAATGGCTGCGAGCTGATCGGCTTTTCGTCCGACCCGCGTGAATGGACGGATGAAATGCTCGATGACAGCGGCGATCTGACGGGCATCGAGCAGGCCACGCAGCAGGAAATCCTCCTCCAAAAAGTGGGGCTCAAATATGCCGAGCCCAAAGCCCGCCCCAATTCGATCGCGGGCCTGGCGACCTTGGCCCTGGGCGCGATCGCGAGCACCGCGGATTCGGTGGCCAATGCCTATCGCCACAAAATCACCCGTGGCCCGTTCGACGGCCCGATCCTCTCCACACGCGCGGAGACCAAAGACGGCACGCAATGGGGCTATAACGGCGTCGTGGCCAAGAAGATCAGCCTCAAGGGCCAGCAAGCCGGACCGGTGGCCGTGGAGGCGGAGCTGATGGGCTCGGGCACGCGTGCGACGTCCGCCACGGCCTTCGCCAATAAAATCGCCGAAGGCTGGCTCATGACGCCCAAAATGAAAGTGTGGATCGAAACCGGCGCCACCCGCTCGATCGCCGCCACGCCCACCCAAAACGTGCAGAATATTTCCTCCGGGGCGCCGCGGGACATCAAAGACCAGATCGAGGAGTTCACCTTCGAGTACGACAACGGCATGGAGCTGATCTACGGCTTCGGCGGCAACCAGGTGGCGCAGTATCCGCGCTATGGCGGCTCAGGCCGCAAGGCCTCGCTCTCGCTCACCCTCCGGCACCGCGGCGTCGATACGGACCTGGACTATTTCCGCAATCAGACCAAGCTCGCGATCGAGTTCGATCTCACGAGCGCCACGCTCATCGCCGCGGGCGGGGCCTTCTATTATGGGCTGTCGCTCATCATCCCGAGCTGTCAGCTCAAGCCCGTGGGCCTCTCCGGGACGCGCGGCAATTATCTCACGCAAAAACTGGAGGCCACGATCCTCGAAGACGGATTTAATGCCGAACCCTTTTATCTCTATGCCTATACCGCGCAACCGACCTACTTGGCCCCCTAACAGGAGAGCCCCCATGATCGATCGCACACTTCGCGTCAAACTCCCGCCCGATGGCGTGGTCACCGGCATCGTGCTGCTACGTCGGCCGACCAAGGAGGAGCACGCTGAATTCTTAAATACCCGTTTTCAGAAAGATGGCCTGACTAACGATCGCCGCGTGGCCTTCATCGACCGGCTCCTGATGGGGATCGAAGACGGCTTCGTTCTGGGCCAGCCCTTCAGCGCGGATGCGCCGAATTGGAAAGACGAGATCCAGGTCAATGACAAGATCAGCATAGCCGTGACCTGGTTCGAGGAGCGGGACCTTACCCGGGACGATGAAAAAAAATCCGGGAAGCCGTCGCGGTCTTAGCGCGGCGGCAGAAAGATCCGGGCTGTGGGGAGCAGGGATGTGAAGCCGAACGGGAACTGCCGCCGGAGCAGCGGGCGGCGGCCTGCGCCGTCTGTCCATGGAGCCAGGACGTGCCGCCCTATCTGGCCGAGCTGCGGCGGCTGGTCCTCTTGCTGCGCCGCGGCTTCACGCTGCCGATCGGCCAGCTCTCCCGTTGGACGGAGGATGCCGTGCTGATCGTGGATGACGAGCTGGCGAAACAGGAGAAGCCGGAAGGCGAACGACTCTGATGGGCTCCAATAGCGTCACCTATGAACTCCGCGCGGTCGACCATGCGACGCCCACCGTCACGCGGGTCGGCCAGACCGTCATCTCGCAGCAGGAGGCCATTGCGGCCCGCGAGAACGCCGCGGCCGCGCGTGCCAGGCAGCACGAGGCGTCCGTGGCCTCGGCCGAACGCCAGCAGCGCCGGTTCGCCAACGCGATCGAGGCCACGACGAGCGCCACCGCCCTCTCCGCCACCGCCATAATTCGCATGCGGGGCCTCCTCATTGGCCTGGCCGAGGGTGGGGTCATTGGCGCCGTCGCCGCCCTGGCGGGCGAATTCTTCACCACCCATAAAAACGTCGAGGATTTGACCAAGTCGATAGTCGATCAGGCGGAAAAATGGGATCCCTATCGTGCCAAGATCGACGAAGTCCGCCAATCGACTGTTGGGCTTTATAACGATCAGCTCGCTCTATGGAAATTCCAGGAGCGTGATACAGAGGACAGACTTATCAGGCAGATTACCAGGCTCGAAAAAGCGCGGCGCCATAATGAGGCTGCCGCGAATGATGTGCGACGGCCGGACTGGGTCCGCGATAGCTTTAAGCAGGCGGTGCTGGAGCAAACCATCGAGATCGATAAAAACACAATCAGCCTCGAGGCGTGGAATCGGATGATGGCGCTGCAACCCCGAACGATCGAGCAAGTGAAAAAAGCCGTCGACGAGGCAGATCCCTCATTGGTGAACTTCTATTCGGTGCAGGATGACCTGGGACGGAAAATACAGGATGTCAATCAGGAGATCAGGAAGTCGCCCCTTGGCGTAGAGGCCCTTCGCCTCGCCTTTCAGGACAACATCACCATTCTGGCGGCCTATGGCCGCCTCAAGGGAGCCGCCGCCATCCAAGAGGAAGCCGGTCATTCCATCATCGCTCGGACCACCGAGCTGCTCGGCCGCGGCGGGATCGTCATGGACATCTATATGGAGGGGCTGCGCCGGGGGCAATCGGCCCAAGAGGCCTCTTGGTCCGCCACGGCGCGCGCGAATAGCGAAGAACAAAAAGCGATCACCATCTTGACCGAGGCGGCCAAGGCGACGGCCTATCTTGATGGCGTGCAGCGCGACCTTGGGTTGACGCGAGCGCAATTGATTGTTCAAGCGGGCGTGTTGTCGGCTGCGACCGAAGAGACGACCATGAAGGCCCTTCGGCAGAACGAGGCCATGCAGGCCCAGCAAGCCTTCTATCAGGCGACCAATACGGCGATCTATCAGGCGATTACGGGTCAGGCCGCCTTCGGGACGGCCCTCAAGAAGGCCGTGGCCGACTCGCTGGCGGGGGTCGCTGCGCGCGCGCTCACCGAGGCGCTCTACATGACGGGCATTGGCATTGCGGCCTCCACGCCCTGGGGCGCGGCCATCTATGGTCCGCCGCCATTCTGGTTCAAGGCCGCGGCCACCATGGCCTCAGTCGGCGTGGTCTCAGCCGCCGCCGCCCGGGCCGCAGGGGCGGGGAGCGGCGAAAGGGGCGGCGGCTCCAGCGGCGGCTCCAGCATCGTCTCGTCCATTCCTTCGACCGCGCGCGACATCACGCCCCCACCGATCAGCCTCCATGTCACGATCAATTCCGCGGTCACGGATCACCACACGCTCGATCGCCTATCCAACGAGCTCGTGGATTTCCTGGGCAGGACGCTGGAATCCCGCGGGGGCCGCGCGGGCAATCTGCGTATCGAGACGACGCGACTCTGATGCTCGCCCTGCCCGCCAAGGTCGCCCAGGCGCTCCGCCACAGCACGCTGCAGCCGGTGCTCTATGCCGAGATTGTGACGTCCCTGCTCGATGACGTGATCGAGACCTATGACCAATGGACGACGGCGCCCAGCTTTCTGTCGGAGCACCGCACGCAGATCAAGAGCGAAGACGGCCCCACGCCGCCGCCGGCCGGCACCAATCCTTTCGCCATGCTCCAGCTCCTCTTTCCCGCGCAAGGGGGCGATCCAATCCAAGCCCTCCCCGGCTTCGACTGCTCGGCGGCGGCCGCCGATTTCGGGGCCATCGAATTGTTGGTGCAGGATCATCAGCCGGGGGTCAGTCCCTTCCAAACCTTCCGGATCTCGATTGGGGAACAGGATATCTACCAAGTCTCCTCGCTCATATTGCGATTGAAGCGGGTGCCGCACAACGCCCGGATGGATCTCCGCGTCGAAGTGACGCCGGCCGCTGATCCAGGCGATATTTTCTTCGGATCATTGGATCGTCGGAATTTTTGGGATATTTTTCTCTATCGGAATGCCGTCTTTTCCGAGGTCGTCTCCTCGGGGAGTTTCGGCATGGGGTTCGAGGACGTGATCTTTTCCTTTTCGCCGGCCTTGACCATTCAGCGCGACGCGCAATATCGCGTCAGACTCATGCCTGGGTTATTTTTTATCGAGGGCGATCGGGCCTCGGATCGGGTGTACTGGGAGGGCTATCGCGGACGGGCGCTCAAGCCATGGGAATCATCCGGGTTTGCCGCCATTTCAGCCCAAGGCAATACCGTGGGGGCGGTCGTCCCGGACCAGGAGCTCTTTCTCCGCGTCAACGTCCCGGTCTATTCCTTCGATGGCACGACCCCGGGCTATCGCGAGATCACACACGATTTTGGCCGCGTTCCGACTCATGATGGGTATTTCGATTTCAATTATCGCACACCGGCGGACTCCAAAGTCCGCTTTCGCGCCTGGGCCTCCGCCACCGGGGCCTTCGCCGGAGAGGAAACCGCCCTGGGCGCCGCTGATGCGCATACCATGGCGCTCGACGGACATGATGGCGCCATGGCGCACGTGCATGACGGCGATCCCATTACGGTCTTGCGGCGCTATTACAAGCTCCGGGTGGAACCCCTGGGGACGTCCAATCCCGCACAGGTGACGCAATCGCTGCTCTATACGCCGAGCGTTCATAAGGTCACGGCGGTCTTTCCCGATCGCGTGCATGCCTTCTGCTCCGGCACGGAGCCCGTGCTGGGGGCCATTCCCGCGATCGTGGATATTCCGGGGATTTCGACCCGTCTCGACGTGAAGGGCTATGCGGCGCAGCCCCAGAGTTTTCAACTGCGCCTGGCCGATCTCGGCGGCTATGCCTCGCTCCCCGCGCTCGAAGCGAATCTGAGGAATTGTCCGGTGGAACTCCGGTTGGGGTTCCTCGGCCAGTCTATTCTGCGCAAGGCGGATCTGGCCCCCTATGCCGGGGGTAAGGTCGTGGATTATGACTTCGATGGGGTCGCCATCACGATCAACATTCAGGATCGCAGTAAAGACTTGTCCCTGAAGCTGCCGGCCGGCCGCGCCGTCTCGGGCACAATTCCGGCCTTGCAATTTGACGGCGTCCACCTGGTGGACGTGCTCGATCAACTCCTTTTCTCCGAGATTCGCATTCCGCGGCGCTATAAAGACGCGGCGGCCTTCGCCGCCGCGAAGAGCGACCTGGGCGCGGAGTGGGTGACGGTGCGACGCATTGCCGAGCCTACCGAGGCGCGCGACCTGGTCATGCAGCTGCTGGAGGTCATCGGCTATTTGCTGACGACCACCGAGGACGGGAAGCTCACCCTCATTCGCTACCCCCGGTCCGGGACCTCGGTCGAGCCGTGGGATGACGACGATATATTGCCCGGTGGGACGCAACTGCCCTCGTTCGAATCCAGCATTGTCAATCGGTGCACGGTGTTCTGGGGCTATGCGGCCCAGGGGGAGAGCCAGGCCAGCAGCGATTTTACCGGCATCGCCGTGGCCGAAGATCAGACCTCGCAGAGCGAATGGGCGCCGGGCGCCGGCATTTATGTCGCCGACCGGCAGATCAAGGGCTATTGGCTTCCCGGGGCGGCGCATGGCGGCGCGGCGCTGGGGAATGCCGTGGCGGTTCGCATCGTCCAACACATGAAAGACGGGCTGATCACGACGCGCCGCTCGACGTCGCTGGGCAAGGTGCACATCCAGGTCGGGGATTATATCGATCTCAAAACGCCGATCTTTCTGCGTAAAGGATATCGCGGCAGCACAAAGGTCGCGCAACAATTCCTGGTGGCCGCCAAAACGCCTCACCCGAGCGACGGATTCATCGATTTCGACCTCATCGAAGCGCGCGATCGCAATCGGCCGCCCAAGCCGGCGATCAGCGTCACGCCCTCAGTCGGCACGGCGCCATTCAGCATTGCCATTGATCCGACGGGGACGACCGATCCCGACGGCGATGGGATTCTTCTCTATGAAGTCGATCCCGACTTCGATGGGGTCAATTTCCAGCCGGACTATGCCACTACGACGGGCGCGGTGATTCATCATACCTATGGCGTCGGCACCCTGGGCCACAAGATCGTGGCGCTGCGGGTCAAGGATGCGCGGGGACTCTCGGGCCTCATCACCGCGGAGGTGCGGGCGCGCGGCGCGCCCACGGCCGTCATTGCGCTGGAGACCCAAACCGATCCCGGCCAACCCTTGCACGCCATCTTGAGCGGGGCGGGCAGTTATTCGCGATCGAGCCAGATTACGTCGTGGGCCTGGTGTGTGCCCTATGATGGATCGCATTTCGTCATTACCTCCCGAGGGGTGCAGACCGTTATTTCCATGCCCTACCGCAATACAGTCGTCGCGCTCCAGGTCGCGGACGATGATGGATTCACCGATATTGCCACGCTCACGCTCGAGGGCAAACAACTCGCCCCCGCCGCCGTGGCGAACTTCCTGATCCAGCAACAGGGCGATCGGATTACCCTCTCCTGGTCGCCGGTGGCCGATCTGGATCTCTCGGGCTATCAGCTCAGGGCGAAATACGAACCCACCGGGTCACAGACCGCCACTTGGGACACGGCGGACGTGCTCACCCCGGATGGCTCGGAGACGATCATCAAAGTCACGTCGATCATGCTCAATGCGCCGCGGCCCTATGGCAACTATTCGTTCTTCGTGAAGGCGCTGGATAGCAGCGGGAACTTCTCCGCCGTCGCGACATCCATTCTGGCGAATACCAGCCAGCCCGGCGATCGATTCGGCATTTTGAGCCGCGATGAGCATGATGTGGCGAGCCCGGCCTGGTCGGATACCAGCCATGTCAGCCAGTTGCTCTTCGAGGCTTCCACGGAGCGGTGGTGGATCGGGGGGGAATCGTTAATCGGCGATCTCGCGGATACGGCCCTCGGCAGTCTGGCGGATACGGCGATCGGATCGTTGGGCACACTCTACGATTCCGGGACCTATACCACGGAGACGATTGATCTCGGCGCGATCTTCTCCTCCGCGCGCCTGTCGATTTTGCCGCTCGTAATCTATACCGGAGATCCCGAACAGACCGGGCTGCTCATCGAGGCGCGGATCGCCACGACGGGCGCGCCGACTTGGGGGCCGTGGCAGCGCTTGTCCATCGCGGACCTGACCCTGCGCTATCTCCAGGTCCGGATTACATTGCAGCAATTCGATGGCGGTAGCAATGTCGGTCTCGGGACCATCAAGATTGCGATTGATTTGCCGACGGTCGTGCAATCGAAGGAGGATCTCAATGTGGCCATCGGCGGGACGACGTGGAACTTCCCCGTGGCCTTTCAAGTGCTTCCGCGGGTTGCTTTTTCGATTCAAAACATGGGCTCGACGCCTCTCTATCTCGATGTGACGGCGAAAAGCAAGACGGCCGTCACCGTGAGAGTGCGCAATACGCTATTAGGGACGGATGTCGGTAGCAATGGGGTGCAGGTCGTGGATCTCACGGCGACGGGCGCCTAAAAAAGGAGCCAGGATGAGACGAATTGAGGCGATGGGATATGGGATCGTGGGCGCCGTGTTGGTGGCCATTGCGGGGCCATTATTCGTCTGGGCCGCACAGACCTATGTGCTTCCGACGACCTCCACCGGGCAGAAAACGGAACTCCTGACGAATGCGCCCAATCGAGATGAAGCGCTGCGATCACATTTCGCCGGCTTATCACCCCCGACGAGTCCGGCTCCCACCGAAGGCCAGGGATGGTGGGATTCCCAAGCGAATCAAATGTACTTTTATACTGGCACACAATGGAACCCTGTCGCGACCTGGTATTCCGCGAATTTATTTTCCTTGCCTCAACGGATTACCACCGCTGCCGATCCCTATTGGGAAGTCATGGACAGCACGAATTCGGTCATCAATCGATTGCAGTCCACGGATACGGAGGGACGTGTCGGAACCTCCTCGAATCATCCGATGTGCGTGCAAACGAACGCCAACTGCCGGGTCACTATTGATGCGAGCGGCAATGCGATCTTTACCGCGGGACTGTCGACCACGAAATCCTGTGTCAGTGGTTATACCCGTCTCGGTCTCTTATGTATGAAAACAGACGGGACTTATACCCTGATACGAGGCGTCTTCGGCGCGAATGATTCGTCCTATGTCACGACAGCATTAACGGCTGGATTTAAGGCCGCTTATGTCTTGGCCGAAGCTGAGGGGGCGCAAAATAGTTCTGCGGAAACGGCCTCCGTCCAAGCCTGTGTTCTTCCTGGTGATAGTGCCACGACTTTCTGCACGACATCCGTGTCCCGCGCCGTGGTGACCGTCAATTTGGCCAATGAAGAATCCTGGGACTCGGCGTCTTATCTGATCCGGCTCGATAGCGCGGCGCAACTCAAGACAAGATGCAGTGTTCCCACCGGGAGCCTGGCATCCGCCTGTAATTGGTATTTAATGGGCTATCTCGATTAGCCATGGCTGCTCCGGCCCTCTATATTCGCAACGCCCTCAGCCTCGCTGAAGAAGGACTCGGCGATGGGACGACCTACGCCGAGGCGATCGGCGTCTCGAATAGTCTGGCCGATGCGCAGACCAATAAACGTCTGACCTTCGTCTCCTTCGCGCCCATGGCGGATATGGGCGCGGATGCCGACGATCTCTGGAACGGCTACCTCGCCTACAATGCCGTCACGGGCAATCGGTATCATATTGTGGACTGGGTCGCGGGGACGGACACGGCAACGCTCTTTGAAGTGCCGGAGAGCAGCGATATCGTCCCGAGCGGGCAGCAGTGGGAATTCCGCCGGACCCTGCGTGAGGGGGAGAGCGCGCCTGATGCACCCGCCTGTCGAGCCGTCGATGGCTATCCGTCCATCCCCTGGAAGGGCCGCGCGGCGAACGTGGATCAATTGATCGACGTGCATCTCCAGAATTTGATCAACCGTGGTGGATTTGAGGAATCTGCGGTCGGCGGATTTCCATCCTCCGTCCAACCCCCGGGGATTTGGTATAGCGATGATGCCTGGTCGACGGGGAGTAATGCCTTACTGCTCGGATCGAGGGCCGCCCTCTGGACGGCCCCCGGATCGGGCAATAAAGCGCTGCATCAACGATTGCGCTTCCCGCTCAAACAAGGCGCGACCTATCGATTGATCATGAAGGCCTATGCGATCGGCGGGGCGACGGCGAGTGATTTCCTGCGAGTCGATCTCATCAACCACAACGCCGGGACGTTATTGGATGCCACGTGGGATGCGGATGGGACCTGGAACGTCGGAGCGATCGGGACGTCCGTGGCCTGGTTCACCTCGCCAGATTTCATTCCGGATTTTGATTCGGATACCGCGCGGCTCATGATCACGGCGATGAACGCGAACAGAGGCGGCGCCACGTCAGCGCGTATTGATGAAATCTATTTATGGGAAGTCATCAACGTCGGCGCGCTGCTCGCCTTCCGCCACAACTGGAATGATGCCTTCCCCTCCTCATTGCCAGTAGTCATGGGCTATCGAGCGGATCCCTCGCGATCCGGCATTGGCGCCGATGATTTCGCCACGCTGCTCTCACTCTCGCAACTCAGCGGCACCACACCCTTCCTCGCCGAATTTCCCCCCGCCATTTTCCCCATCTATCGTATCGCCCTCCCAGGCAATGCCCTAATCCAATATGAGGCCGGCCAAATCCTGCTCGCCGAGAAATGGCCCTGGCTGTCGCACCCCGAGATAGGGATGTCCCCCAAGGACTACCAATATCAAAAGAAGCGCCAAGAGACCCTCTCCGGGGCCGAAACCACCATCCTCTATAACACGCGGCGCGCCTTCAAAGGCAAACTCTCCCGCATCAAAGCGTTGGATCAGGCCATATGGGAGGGGGTCTTCCGCGAGCGGCATATCGGCCTGGAGGAGGTCTTCGCCGCCGTCTTCCCCGGCCAGTTCGACACCCCCATTCTCTTCAAATGTCATGAGGCCAAACTCACCTCAAATACCGTGCGCCCCGACGTCGATTTCGATTTCCTCGAGGCCCTCTGACCCTCGGCGCCTCCATCACGGGCCAGCATGAAGGCGGCATGGTCTGTCATGGCCTCGTGCCCTATCTCGGCGGTAAATCGCAGGTCGCCGCGCGGCTCATTGAGCTTTTCCCGCCGCATCGCTGCTATGCCGAAGTCTTCGCCGGCGGCCTCTCCGTGCTCCTGGCCAAGCCACGCAGCCCGGTCGAGGTCGTCAATGATTTCGACAGCGAGCTAATCCATCTCTATAAAATGGTCAAGTTCCGCTTGGGGGAATTCCTGGATGGAATAGAGCGGATACCGATCTCATGGGAGCTGTTCGAAGACTGGCTGCATCAAGACCCCACCTATTTGAATGATGTCTATCGGGCGGTGCGAAAGTTCTATCTCCTCCGCCTCTCCTTCGGGGCCAAGGCCGAGACGTTCGGCGTCGACAAAACCGGCCCGCGCCGCCTCTCGGTCCTGACCTGGATCGATGAATTCTGGGAGCGCACGAGCCGGGTCACGTTCGAGTGCCTCGACGCCCGTCATTTCATCCAACGCTATGACGCGCCCGAGACCTTCTTCTATGTCGATCCGCCCTACATCGGCAAGGATTGGTATGCCCAATGCTTCGGCGGCATCGAGCGCCACAAGCAGCTCCGCGACCAACTCGCCGCCTGCCGAGGCAAATGGCTCATGAGCCACCACGACATAGGCGATGTCCGAGCCCTCTATAAGGGCTTCACGATCCGCCGAATCCCCATTCGCTACTCCATCGCAACAGGCACGAAACAATCCATGAACGAGCTCTTAATCAGCAATTACCATCCCCCTAAAAAGAGCCAAAAATCCTAGGTGTTGTACATCTCACACACCCCAACATATTGTGGTTATACCGCGAGATAGATATTTCCAGAACCTTTTGTCATTTTTTCCAGAATCATTTGGCGCGCTACAGTTGACGTTTCTCATTCTGCGTTTCGTGTAGTCATTCTCGGCAGGGGCCGACGCGTCTTGACAGCGGTCGAAGCCACCGGATACGATGCCCCGCGTATGAATCGTCCCCTACCGCTGAAGAACGATCGGGTCTTGCGCGCGTTTCGCAAGCAGCCGATCGATATCACCCCGGTGTGGATCATGCGCCAAGCCGGTCGCTATATGCCCGAGTACCGCGCGATCCGTGCGAAGGCCGATTTCCTGACCCTGTGTAAGACTCCCGACCTGGTCACCCAGGCCACGCTCCTTCCGATCGACCTGTTGGACGTCGACGCGGCGATCATCTTCTCGGACATCTTGATTCCGGTCGAGGCCATGGGGATGGAGATCGTCTTTACCGACGCGCGCGGGCCGCAGTTGCCCAAACCGATCAGGGATCGCGGCGACGTGGAACGGCTCAAGGCGTTCGATCCCGAGACCGCGACCGGGTTTGTCATGGCGGCGCTCCGGCAGACCAACCGCGCGCTCGACGGACGCGTGCCGCTCTTGGGATTCGCCGGGGCGCCCTTTACCCTCGCGACGTACATGCTCGAGGGCGAAACCTCCAAGTACTTCTATCGCATCAAGCGGCTCGCCCACGAGGATCCGTCCCTCCTGCACCACCTGCTTGAGCGCCTGACGGGCGTCGTGGGGGAGTACCTCGCGGCGCAGGCGGCGGCCGGCGCACACGCGGTGCAGCTCTTCGACACCTGGGCTGGCGCGCTGTCGCCGGATGACTACGCGACCTGGTGCGTTCCCTATACGACGAGGATCGTCGACACCGTCAAGCGAACAGGTGTGCCCGTCGTTCTGTACATCAACGGAGCGGGAACCCTCTTGGAAGCCATGGCGGACACCGGCGTGGACGTCATCAGCGTCGACTGGCGGGTCGATCTGGCCGACGCCAAGCGGCGTGTCGGAGGCCGGGTCGCGCTGCAAGGCAACCTCGACCCCTGCGCGCTGTATGCGGGTCCGGACGTCATTCGGCGGGAAGCCGCCCGCATCCTGGAAAAGTACGGTCCCGGGCCGGGCCACGTGTTCAACCTTGGCCACGGAATCTTGCCGGATACGTCAGTCGCGCATGCCAAGGCCCTGGTGACGGCGGTGCACGAAGAAAGCCGTGTCTATCATCGATCGGGCGCGTGATGCCGTCGGCCGCCGCGCCGCGAATCGGCGTCGTTCTTTTTAACCTCGGCGGTCCTGAAACCCTCGACGACGTCCGTCCCTTCCTCGTCAATCTGTTTTCAGATCCCGAAGTGATTACCCTGCCGGGTCCGCTGCGCCGCGCGTTTGCGTGGTGGATCGCGAAGCGCCGCGCGCCCATCGCCCGCGGCTACTACGAGCAGATCGGTAACGGGTCACCGCTGCGGCGGTTAACCGCACAACAGGCCGCGGCCCTCGAAAAGTCGCTGGCCGCCCACGGCGCGTATAAGGTCGTGGTGGCGATGCGGTACTGGAGTCCCTTCACCGAAGACGCGGTCGACGAACTGCTCGCGTACCGCCCGGATCGGCTCGTCCTGCTGCCGCTCTATCCCCAGTATTCGTTCGCGACCACGCGATCCAGCCTCGATCATTTTCACAGGGTGTGGGCGGCTCGTGGCCATCAGACGCCGGTGGCGACCGTCGCGCAGTGGTACGACCACCCCGGCTACCTGACTGCGATGGTCGAGCGCATCACCGCGACCCTCGCGCAGATGCCGACCGGGGACGGCAGCCCGGTGCACCTGGTGTATTCCGCCCACGGCGTCCCCCTCAGCTTGATCAAGAAGGGCGACCCCTACCAACGCCACATCGAAGAGCAGGTGAAGCTGCTGACCGCCCGCCTCGACGAGTGGAGCCGAACGCCCGATCGCGTCCACCTCGGCTATCAGAGTCGGGTAGGGCCCACCAAGTGGCTCGAACCCTCGATCGAATCGGTCCTCCATCGGCTCGGGCAGGCTGGGGTGAGGAGAATATTGGTGGTCCCGATCAGCTTCGTCTCGGACCATTCCGAGACGCTCTATGAAATCGACATTCTCTACCGGGGATTGGCGCGCGAGGCGGGGATTCCGGTGTTCTCGCGGATGGGCTCGCTCAACGATTCACCAACCTTTATCCGCGCTCTGACCGATCTGGTCGTGACGGCGCGATAGCGTTCGCCGTGTTGCGGGCCCGAGTCGTCGTGGTGGGGGCGGGGATCTCCGGGCTCGGGGCGGCGTACGCCCTGGCCCGCGAAGGCGTTGACGTGCGCCTGCTCGACGCGCACCACGAGGTCGGGGGCGTCATTCGCAGCGAGCGGGTCGACGGCTACCTGATCGAACACGGTCCCAATTCGGCGCTCAACACGTCCTGTGAGGTCGAACGGCTCCTTGCCGAACTCGACCTCTTATCCGAGCGCGTGTTCGCCGCTCCGGCCGCGCGCAAGCGGTTCATCGTCCGCGATGGGCGGCCGCTTCCCCTGCCCACGAGTCCGTGGGCCTTCGTCACCACGCCGCTGTGGAGCGCGCAGGCCAAGTGGCGTCTCCTCGCCGAACCCGCGGCCCGCCGCCCGCCGCCGGGACGCGAGGAGACGGTGAGGGAGTTTGTGACGCGGCGTCTGGGGCGCGAGATCGCCGACTACGCCGTCGATCCATTCGTGTCGGGCGTATACGCCGGCGATCCCGACGCGCTCTCGATGCAGAGCACGTTCCCGCTGCTCTACGCCCTGGAGCGCAACCACGGCGGCCTCATCCGGGGTGCGCTCGCGCGTTTGGCCAAGCCGAGGCCGCCTCGACCCGCACAGCGCGGCATCTATTCGTTCCGGACTGGGATGGGCGCGCTCCCCCGCGCGCTCGGTGCGTCCCTGGGCGAGCGCGTCTGGCCCGGGACCTCGGTGGTCGGACTGACGCGAACGTCCGGCGGGTTTCGCCTGGACGTCGAGCGGGGCGCCGAGCGGCTGCGGCTCGATACCGAGCGCGTGGTCCTGGCGACGCCGGCCGATCGAGCCGCGGCCCTCGTTCGTCCCCTCGCCCCCGTCTTAGCGGAGGAGTTGGCCGGTATCGCCTACGCTTCCGTGGCGATCGTGTTCGTCGCCTTTGCGCGCGTGGCGGTGGCGCATCCACTCGACGGCTTCGGCTGCCTGGTACCCGGCCGCGAACGGCGCGGACTCCTGGGGTCGCTCTGGACATCGAGCCTGTTTCCCGATCGGGCTCCGGCTGGGATGGTGGCGTTCACCAACTATCTCGGGGGCGCCAGAAACCCAGAGGTCATTCGGCAAACGGACGAGGACCTGACGCACATCGTTCTCGAAGAGCTTGGTCGCCTGTTCGGCGCGCAGGGCCCCGCGGCGTTCGTCCGGGTGATTCGGCACGCGCGAGGGATCCCCCAGTATCTGTGTGGCCACGACGCGCGGCTGGGGCGGATCGATGCGGAAGTGGCGCGAATCGGCGGCCTGGCGTTGGCCGGCAACTACCTACGGGGGGTGTCGGTCGGAGACTGTCTGACCCGAGGGGTTGCGCTCGGTCGGGAGTTGGCCGGCGTCCTCTCCGAAAGCCGCTAAGCCGGTTGCGCGCCCCGTCTGACGTGATGAGCGTCCGCCGTCAGCGTTGGGGTTTCATTTGCAGCGCCCAATCGTAGGCGGCGTCGAGCAAGCTGCGCACCGAGAGTAAGCCGACCGGAGTGCCGCCGCGCGTGACGAGCAGGTGCCGGACGCGCTGGCCGCCCATGGCTTCGTGCGCGGTTTCGAGCGAGGCGGTCTCCTCGATCGAGGCCACCGGATAGCTCATGATCTCTTGGGCCGTCGTCCGCGTCGAGTCCGCATCCTGCGCCAGGACTTTCTTCACGATGTCGGTTTCGGTCACGATTCCGACAAAGGCCCCGTCCTCCTCGACCAGCACGCACTCGATATTCTCGTTCGCCATGAGCTGGGCGATCGTCCTCGCCGCGGCGTTGGTCGGCACGGCATGCAGCTTGGTCGACATGACCTTCTTGACCTGGAATCGAGGAATCATCGCAGCCCCCCTGTCCTCGCTTGCGTGGCGCCCCGCAGGCCCAATGTCCCGGGCCGAAGAGCAAGAAGTTGTTAACCTAGAGCCGAAGCAGCCTTCGACTGTTTTCCAACAGAATCTTCTCGCGGACCTCGGGTTTGAATCCCAGTTTGTCGAACTCCCCGAGCCATTGTTCCGGGGTGAGAAACGGATAATCGGTGCCGAACAGGATGCGATCCTGCAAGAGGGTTTTGGCGTATTGCACCAGGCTTGGAGAAAAATACTTGGGCGACCAACCCGAGAGGTCGATGTAGACGTTGGTCTTGTGGACGGCGATGGCGAGCATCTCCTCCTGCCACGGCCAGGAGGGATGGGCGCCGATGATCGTGAGCGAGGGGAAATCCGCGGCGAGGTCGTCCAAGGCCGGCATCGGGTTACCGTACTTGAGGTGGAGACCGTTGCCGCCGTGGACGCCAGCACCCACCCCGGTGGTTCCGGTATGAAACATCACCGGGACATTCAACGCCGCGCACGTCTCCCACAGGGCATAAAAGCGGCGGTCGTTCGGCCAGAAGGCTTGAACGATCGGGTGGAGCTTCAATCCGCGCAGTCCCAGCCCGCGCACGGCCCGTTCGAGCTCCGCGACCGCGAGCTTCCCCTTCCACGGATCGACGCTGGCGAAGCCGAGGAAGACGTCGGGATAGCGCCGGACCGCATCGGCGACGAACTCGTTTGAAACGCGCGGCAAGCCCGTCGCCGTCTCCGCGTCCCAGGCGAGCAACACCGCGCGCATGTCGGCCTCCCGGTACATCCTCGCCATGTCGTCGAGCGTGACGGGTGGGTCGTGCTTATGAAAGTACGCCAGCGCGTCGGCCATGTACTTCCCCCCGCCCTCGATCAGGTACTCGCGGGTGCCGGGATGGACATGGACGTCGATTGCGCGCATCAGGCCTATGGAAGGAACGACCGACTGACGGGATCATCCATGGGGACCGCTCTCCTGGTTATTCGTAGCCGTACCGTTCGACCGTCTCTTCGTCGAACCCGAAGTAATGGGCGATCTCGTGGACCAAGGTTACTTCGATTTCGTACCGCAACTCGTCACGGTTGGGGAAGTCTTCTTCCAACGGTCCCTGATACAGCGTGATCACGTCGGGCGTGGTGTTCCCATAATCGGCCCCGCGGTCTGGAAGAGGCGTGCCCGTGTATAGACCGTACAAGACTTCATCGGGATCGCCGGTCACGTCCTCCATCACGGCGGGGTCGGGCCACTCCTCGATCACGACCTGCACGTTCTGCATGGCCAGTCGAAACTCATCGGGGATGCGCTCGAGGGCCTGTTCGACCAGCCGTCTGAACTCGGTTCGATCCATGCGACCGGCTGGTGCCGCGCGCCCCCTCACGGCGCCGAGGCGCTCGGCTCGACGCGCACATCGGCGACATCCGCATCGATCCCCGTGCCCACGAGGAGCCCGATGCCCACGGCCTGGACGTCGGGCTCTTCCCCATAGAAGCGGAGAAAGTCGGCTGCGGCATCGACCCGCGCGGTGATCCAGCCCTGGGGATCTGGCCGGCCCCCGCTCTCGATCACGAGTTCGGTCGCGCGGAACATGCCCCCGAGACGAACCGTGCCGACGGGTTCCTCGGTGCTCCACAGATATTTGACGATCGTCGGAATGCCGAACGAATCGCGGTGGAGCGAGACGTAGAACGCGACCGACCGTCGCTTATCGGCCGGGAACGTCTTCAGGCGCCACTTCCAACTGATGACCGGATGCGTCCGGGTGTCCCAGGCGACATACTTGAAGACGCGAACGCCCGGCTGGGGTCCCACCACGGCCGAGAGATAAGGGCCGCCTTCGTCGTTCGCCACGCGGTAGATGTCGGCCGCGCGCGGGTCGTCGTTCTTGATCTTCCAGCCCGCGGGGAATCCGGAGAAGTCGTCGAGTAACACGCTCGAACCGAAGGCCGGTGCAGTGTCGGCCCGCCCCGTGGAGACCGCGAAGCCGAGGACCAGCAGCATAACGGCCGTCGCGTGTAAGACCCGGCGGGAATGCGCCGCGTTCAACCATGATAAAAGTCGTCCGTGCATCAAGACGGCATGGTAGAAGATCGGCTTGAGAAAAGTCAACGCGGGATGTGGTCGCGAGGGGCGGCGCAGGCCGGCGAGCTGGCTATCGCGCGCCGAATGATTCCGGAAAAATTACTGAAAGGCTAGGGTGGCGTGATTGACGTTGTGCAGCCGCCTACGGCTTGTCATCCATCGTGTGAACGGTGTGTTCGAGCCGTTGGTTGATTTGATCGGCGGTGTCGGCGGCCCGGCGGGCTTGGTCGATCGTCGCGATCGTACCCTTGATCGTCTCCGTCGTCTTGTCCACAAAGCCTTGTCCTCCCTCGACGAGGGCGGCTCCGGTGGTCGTGGGGTGCGCGTCGTCGCGGGTGGCGGCCGAGATTTGATCGTTCAGGTCCGACAGATACATCGCGTAGAAACTTCCGACGGCGATGGCGGTGATCGCCAGCTTGAGGCCGAACTTGACCAACCGGCTGCCGCTTGCGCGCATCGCCACGAGCGCGCCGACGATCAACGCGAGGCCGGCCAGCCCCACCCCGAGTTGATACCGAGACGGCAAGGGAACATTCAGCGAGGCGAGAACGGGCCACCGCGACGTCCACGACTCCTTGGCGGGGGCTTCGGTTGAGGTGGTGACGGGCGCCGAGGGCGGGGCGGCGGTCGGGACGGACTCGATGGTCGTGGCGCGGTTTCTGTCAGCTTCGGGTATCGAGCCGGCGTTGTCGGTGAAATGGATCGTGCCGCGTTTGTCCTCGTACCGGTACGTGGCGTCGGCCGCCGGCGCCGCCACGGGAAGAGCTCCCAGGATGAGGATCAACCCCCAACTCGATGCGAGCCGCGTTCGACGTGCCGATGTCGCGTCTTCCATGTTTCAGCTCCCGTGCAACGCCTGTGAGTATAGCAAACGGGACGCAGGGTTCCGGTCGGGTGAAGGGTGGCCGGTTGTGGTCGGCCGAGCGGGGTTGTTAGAATGCGCCGCTGCGGGTGCGGGGTCTCTTCCGACGGGAGGAACGATGGCGGAACGTGATCAACGGTTTGCGGAAGTGGTGGTGCCGGCCAAGCCCGATCGCGTGTTCCACTACGAAATTCCGGTCGCCCTTCGCGCGGGCGTCAAGCCGGGGGTGCGGGTCCGTGTCTCGTTCGGTCGGCGGATGCTCGACGCCTACGTCGTCAGCGTCGTCGATCGCGCCGACGTCGAGCAGGTCAAACCGATCGTTGCGGTCCTGGACCCTGAGCCGATTCTCCTGCCCGCCGTGTTCGCCCTGTGTCGATGGATTGCCGACTACTATCTCGCCCCGTGGGGCAAAGTACTGGCCAATGCTCTGCCAACTGGCCTGAAGGTCTCCGCCGAGAAGCGGATCGCGCTGACGGCCTCGGGTCGAGCGGCAGATCCCACAACGGTTCGCGGGATCGCTCGGCGGCTCCTGGAAGCACTCCGCACCCACGGGCGGGGCATTGGATTGTCCCAACTGGCCGCCGCCGCGGGCTCCCTTGCGGGCCTGAGCACGCTCATGGAGCGGGGGTGGGTCGAGGAAGCGCAGCGGGCGTCCGACCCGCGCCTCCGTCGGCGAGCCTACGTCGAATTGATCGGCCCTCCTACGCCTATGCCGCTGGTGACTCGGGCGCCCAGACAAACCGCCGTATTGGAGGCGCTGGCCGCCCGCGGTCAAGGCGTGTTCGTAGCGGAGTTAGGGCCGGAGGCAGCGGGACCCTGCCGAGCCCTTGCCTCGCGAGGGCTCGTGAAGATTTCTCACCGGGAAGTCGAGCGCGATCCCTACGGCGCGGCGGTGGTCGAGTCGACAGGTCCCGTGTTGACGCCACATCAGCGCAAGGCGGTGGATGTGCTCAACGAGGCGCTGCGCACCCGCCGATTCGCCCCGTATCTGCTCTGGGGGGTGACCGGGAGCGGAAAGACCGAGGTGTACCTCCAGACAATGGCGACCGCGCTGGCCGAGGACCGAAGCTGTCTGTTGCTGGTTCCCGAAATCGCGTTGACGGGCCAGATCGTCCAGCGGGTGCGCGGACGCTTCGGCCGCCACGTCGCCGTCCTGCACAGCGGGCTCTCGGGCGCGGAGCGCTTCGAGGCCTGGACGCGCGTGCGCCGCGGCGAGGCGCGAATCGCCCTCGGTACCCGCTCCGCATTGTTTGCGCCGCTTCGTGATCTGGGTGTGATCATCGTGGATGAAGAGCAGGACGGGTCGTACAAGCAGGAGGACGGCGTGCGCTACCACGCGCGGGATTCCGCGATGGTCTTGGGGCGCCAAACCGATGCGGTCGTGGTGCTGGGCTCGGCAACCCCGTCGTTGGAATCCTACTCGAACGCGACGTCCGGGCGATACGGTCTTCTGCACCTGCCCGAGCGGGTCGAGTCCCGGGCCCTTCCCGCCATTCGAGTCGTTGACCTCCGCGCGGAGCGTGAGAAAGATGCCCTTCTTTCAGAAGCCCTTCGAGAGGGCATCGCAGCACGGCTGAGCCGTGGGGAGCAGGTCCTACTGTTGCTCAATCGGCGCGGGTACGCTCCGATCGTGTTGTGTCACGACTGCGGAGCCTCTTCGCGATGCCCACAGTGCAGCGTCGGGCTGACCTTTCACCGGGGACGAGGACGACTTTGCTGTCACTATTGCGGATTTTCCGTGCGGCCCACGGATCGCTGTGAGGCGTGCGGCAGCCATCGAGTCGCCCTGCACGGGGTCGGCACCGAGCAAGTCGAGGAACGCTTGCGCCGCGAATGGCCGACGGCCCGCGTGGCCCGGATGGATCGGGACACGACGCGGACCCGATTCGCGCACGACACGCTGCTGGATGGGATGCGACGACGGGAGACCGACATCCTGGTCGGCACGCAGATGATCGCCAAGGGACACGATCTCCCGAACGTGACCCTCGTCGGGATCATCAACGCCGACGTCGGGTTGTCGCTCCCGGATTTCCGGGCCACGGAACGGATCTTTCAACTCCTCGCGCAGGCGGCTGGGCGGGCGGGTCGCGGAGATCTGCTCGGCGAGGTCATCCTCCAAACCCGCCGCCCCTCGCACGAGGCGTTTGTTTTCGCGCAGCAGCACGACGTCGCAGGTTTTTATGAGCGAGAGCTCGCGCGGCGCCGGGAACTCGGGTACCCCCCGTTCGGGAGGCTGGTCATCGTCCTGATCACCGGCGCCGTTGAGTCACGCGTGATGGAGGCCGCCCAGCGGTTAGCCGAGGCGGTCAAGAGTCTTTTGCCGAGCGGCGTCAGCCTCCTCGGACCGGCGCCCGCCCCGCTGTGGCGACTGAAAGGACGCCATCGCTGGCAATTGATTTTGAAGGGGCCGCGCACCGCGGCGGTGCGCGAAGCAGCCCGCGCTCTCCTCGCTCGAACGAAGGACCTCGGGCTTCCGTCCGGTGTGACGCTGGACGTGAACGTCGATCCTCACCACGTGTTATAAATTCCCGAGGAGGAAGCGGCTTCCGCCCCATGCCGTGGTTACGCTTCTTTTTTCTTCAACAGCGTTACGATCGCGACAACCACGCCGTGCAAGACGGCGGAGTACAGCGTCCCCAGCCGGGCGATCCGATTGCCCAGGCGCTCCAGCCGTCGGACCTGAAAACGAGCCGCGTCGCCGATCTCGCGCACGGTGTCCGCCGTGTGTTGAACCGTTGCGAACAGCGGGAGCATCTGCTGCTCTACGACGGACAGGACGACCGTCACTCGGCGGACGAGGAAAAACACCGCGACCAGAACGGCCACCAGGACCAGCGACAGCAGCGCCAAGCTCACGGCGATAATGGCCGCGGATGTTTCGAGAGCCATAAAGAGAACCTCCGTGTGTGAGGGTGTCGTACGCCCGCCTGGGATGTGGAGAGCGGCTGGCTAGCGCGCGGCGTCAGGGATTGCCGGAAACCGAGCTATCTTAGAGAGGCGTCCTCATCGCTGTCAAGGCCCGGACGCCGCTCCCACGACCGGAGCAGCGCCCGCGTGCGAGGAGCGTCGGCCACCCCGTCGAGGTCGCCCCGAAGTCTCTCGAGGTCGGAGGGCCGGTCCACATCGAACCACGAGGGTAAGAGCGCAACCCGGCTCGGATCGAGCTTCGCCAAGGTCGTTTCGAGAACCGCAGCGCTGCCCCATGGAATGCCCGCAAAGACGCGCGGGTCGAAACGCCGTTGGCCCAGGAGATAATACCCGCCGTCTTCGCTGGGGCCGAAGACCAGGTCGACGCCCTCGAGCGCGACGCGGGCACGCTCCAGATAGTCCAGAGGCAGAGTCGGGCTGTCGGTTCCGATGATCAATACGCTCGAGTGGCGGTCCAGCAACGTCCGGACCACCCGCCGCATGCGCATCCCCAGGTTTCCCGATCCCTGTGCGATCGGGTGGGCGCCGTACCGCCGCGCGCAGGCCAAGAGAAACGGATCGTCCACCGTGGGGGCGCAGGCGAGGTAGTGCGTGAACGGCAGCGTCGTCACGCGACTCAACGTATCGTGGAGCAACGCGGTATAGAGACGGACTGCGCGTCTTGGGGTCAACGGAGGAACGAGTCGAGTCTTCACACGGCCCGGCTCGGGGGCCTTGGCGAAGACGACCAAGGCGTCGTCGTTTGGAGGGGGACGGGCGGCGCGGTCAGCGAACGGGGGCATAGCCGCGAGCCAGACGACGGGGATCGACGCCCGCCGCGAAGAGCGCGCGCAACCACCACATGCGGACGATCGTTCGCCACGGTCCTTCCCGTTCCCATCGCCGGGCCGACGTGATGACCCGTGCGCGCAGGCACGCGATCCGTCCCCGGCGTTTGAGGCGGCGGGAAAACTCCACGTCTTCCATCAGCGGGATGGACGCGTAGCCTCCCATGGTTTCGAAGATGCGTCGTCGGACGAAGATCGCCTGGTCGCCGGTGGCGATCCGAGTGAGCCGGGACCTGGCGTTCAAGAGGGTTTCGATCAGGCGGTACACGGGGTCCGGACGGTCGAGCCGGACGTCGAATCGTCCGCCCACTGTCTCGGCGTGGGCCAGGGCCGCGGTGATATCGCGGCCCGCCGTGGCCGGAAGTCGCGTGTCCGCGTGCAGGAACAAGAGGATTTCGCCGGTGGCGCCGGCGGCGCCGGCGTTCATTTGAACGGCTCGTCCACGCGGCGCAATGACCACCCGACACGCATGGCGCGAGGCGACCGGAACCGTCGCGTCACGACTCCCTCCGTCGACGACGAGAATCTCATGCGGCTGGATGGCGGAAACGGACCGGATCGCGTCACCGATTCGCAGCTCCTCGTCAAGGACCGGGATGATGACCGAGATCGTCACGGGCGGCGGGAGACCCCGGCGTTACAGGGCGACCAGCGCCTCTTGGAGCGCCCGGAGCTGCGTCTCGCGATCCTCAAGGTGGGACACCACCGTGTCGAGCTGGTGGCGGAGGTAGCGGGTTGTGCCGATCACGTCGAGCAGGCTCGCCACAAAAACCGACGGAGGATCCTTGGCGTGACGTTTGATGATCGCAACAACCTCCGGTGTAATCGGCCAAAAATAGGCTCCGGCGTGGAACAGATATGGGTAGACTCCCATGCCGCGTCGTTCGATCCGAATAGGCGATGTGGTCATGTGTCGATGTCCCCGTGTTCGGTCATGGAGGATTCGTCCGCCGTGCCATCTGCAGCACGGTCGATATCCTCGGCGAATCCCTCACCCAAATCCCCCCCCGTTTCTCGATTCAGCCGATTCATCCAACGGGCCATGCTGCGCGGATCACTTTCGTCCAAGCCCGCCAAATTTGATGGATCGGCAAGAGCCTCCATTCTCGCCTCCTCGGACCGAGGAGACGCAAAACGCGAGAGGAGACGATCGACTCGCGTGCCCCCGCATTGCGTACAGGAAGGAGCCGGGTCTCCGATGGTCCGTGTCCAGACCGTCATCCGAGCTCGACACCGTTCGCAGCGGTATTCGTAGATAGGCATGCTCGCGTTCCGCTACACCATGCGGGCGAGCGTGACAACGTAGACCGCTTCGGTCCCCGCTCCACCCAGGACTCGCGCACATTCGTTGACGGTGGCTCCAGTCGTGTAGACGTCGTCCACGAGGATCACCCGCTGACCGGCCACCAGGTTGGGATGACGCACGGCAAACGCGCCGCGCACGTTCTTTCGGCGTTGCTCCCGGTCCAGGGTGATCTGCGGCTCCGTCCATCGGATGCGCCGGAGCGCGTCCGGCAGAAGGGGCCGTTCCAATCGGCGGCTCACCCACGCGGCGAGAAGCAGCGACTGGTTGAACTCGCGTTGGCGCAACCGGCGGGGATACAACGGCACAGGCAGCACGGCATCCACCGGAGGGAGCGTGTCTAACGCCGGACCGAGCAGAGTGCCCAGGATCGGCATCAGCGCGACGTGTTTGCGATACTTCCACTGGCGGATCGCATCGGCTAGTACGCCATCGTAAACCCCCGCTGAGACCGCTTTGGTAAACGAGGGCGGGGTCTCACCGGGCTGTTGCTCAAATCGATTGATTCCTTGTCGGGATTATGGTATCGTGGGCCATCCACGGAGGGATGGCCATGATGGGACAGCAACCGCCCCGCCAGGAGAAGCTGTTCTACCCC
>JACXTT010003390.1_pt1 | contig 24544 bp, 16 predicted proteins | sample 9270951 | NCBI WGS metagenome assembly JACXTT01 (sample SAMN15532306, study PRJNA645909) | rock metagenome | isolation source: weathered quartz diorite | place: Puerto Rico | collected 2017-06-21
AGGCGGGCGCGCAGCGCCGCGACCAGCGCCACTCCCCGCTCCGGCGCGCCGAGCGCGGCCGCGATCCTCCGCGCGTCGCCCCAGGCGTCGTCCAGCGTGAACGGCGCGAGGTTGACCACGCGGACATCGCCGCCGATCCAGCCCCCCGCCGCGCGCTCGAGGTCGCCCAGGCTCACCGCGCAGACCTCGCACTGGCTCTGGGTGATGATCACATCGGGCCTCAGCGCCCGGAGCGCCTCGCCGTCGACCCGGTAGATCGACAGCCCTTCCTGCAGCACCGCCCGCACCTTCTGGTCGATTTCATAGCTCGTCCCGTCGAACGGCCACTTCGGCGCGGTCAGCGCGGGCAATCCCGCGATCACCGCCGGGAAATCGCACTCGTGAGAACGGCCGACCAGCGCATCCCCGAAGCCCAGCGCGCAGACGAATTCGGTCCCGCTGGCGAGCAACGAGACGACGCGGGGGCTTGCGGAGGTGGCCGCCATCGGAGGGGGAATCGTAGCGGGGGCGGGGGGGGGCGTGGGTGCGCCTCGCGCGTCGGCGCCCGCACGCCTCCGACTAAAATCGCGCCATGCCGTTGAGCTGGAACGAGATCAAGGATCGGGCGCTCGCCTTCTCGAAGGAATGGGCGGACGAATCCTCCGAGGACGCGGAGGCGAAATCGTTCTGGGACGGCTTCTTCACCGTCTTCGGCGTCCCCCGTCGGCGCGTGGCGACCTTCGAGGAGCCGGTCAAGAAGGGCGACGCCAAGCAGGGCTACATCGATCTGCTCTGGAAAGGGCAGATCCTCGTCGAACACAAATCGCGGGGCAAGGATCTCGATCGCGCCTTCCAGCAGGCGAAGGATTACTTCCCTGGCCTCAAAGACCGCGACCTGCCGAAGTACGTCCTCGTCTCCGACTTCGCCCGCTTCCGCCTCTACGACCTCGAAGAGCGGACGCACGAAGAATTCGTTCTCGCCGATCTCTACAAGAATGTCCGCCTCTTCGGCTTCATCGCCGGCTACCAGAAGCACGAGATCAAGCCGCAGGACCCGATCAACGTCAAGGCGGTCGAGACCCTCGGCAAGCTCCACGACGCGCTCTACGAGACCGGCTACTCGGGCCACCCGCTCGAAGTCCTGCTCGTCCGCCTCCTCTTCTGCCTCTTCGCCGAGGACACTTCGATCTTCGAGAAGCAGCAATTCCAGGACTTCATCGAGAGCCGCACCGCCGAGGATGGCTCGGATCTCGGCTCGCGTCTCAGCGAGCTTTTCTACTACCTCGACGTCCCGGAGGCGGACCGCTCCAAGGCGCTCGACGAGACGGTCGCCGCCTTCCCCTATGTCAACGGCCGTCTCTTCGAGGAGAAGATCCCGCCCGCCGCGTTTACCCGAAAAATGCGGGATGCCTTGCTCGAATGCTGCGCGCTCGACTGGTCGCGCATCTCCCCCGCCATCTTCGGCTCGCTTTTCCAGTCGGTGATGAGCAAGGAGAAGCGGCGCGAGCAGGGGGCCCACTACACCACCGAAGAGAACATCCTCAAGCTCATCAAGCCGCTCTTCATGGACGAGCTGCGGGAGGAATTCGAGAAGGTCAAGTCAAACAAGACCAAGCTCGAGGACTTCCATCAGAAACTCGCGAACCTCACCTTCCTCGATCCCGCCTGCGGTTGCGGCAACTTCCTCGTCATCGCCTACCGGGAGATCCGCAAGCTCGAACTCGAAATCCTCAAGAAGCTTCACGGCGGCAAAGAGACGGGTTTCCTCGACGCCCAGAACCTCGTCTGGTGCGATGTCGACAAATTCTTCGGCATCGAACTCGACGAATTCCCCGCCCGCATCGCCGAGGTGGCGATGTGGCTCATGGACCACCAGATGAACCTCGCGGTCAGCGAGGCGTTCGGCCAGTATTTCCGCCGACTGCCGCTCAAGAAAGCGGCGACCATCGTTCATGGCAATGCGCTAAGAATCGATTGGGGGACGGTGATCCCGCCAAAGGCGTTGAATTACATCTTGGGAAATCCGCCGTTCGGGGGTCACCACTATCAATCGGCAGAGCAGAAGACCGACCAGCAATTTGTAATGCACAAGATCAAAGCACGCGGCGTGCTCGACTATGTCTGCAACTGGTACATCAAATCTTCAGAGTTCGTGAAAGAAAATTCTTCGATTCAGACTGCATTTGTCTCCACCAATTCGATCACCCAAGGTGAGCAGGTTGGAATACTGTGGAGCGAGTTGCTGAGTGAAGGAATCAAGATCCAATTCGCCCACCGCACCTTCCAGTGGAACAGCGAAGCGCGCGGCAAGGCCGCAGTCCATTGCGTCATCGTGGGCTTTGCGAAAGAGATGATCCAGCCCTCACCCCCGGCTTCGCCGGACCCTCTCCCATTGGGCTCCGCCAAATGGGAGAGGGGAAAAGCGATGCGCCTCGCTCACTCCCCTCTCCTGTTTTCCCGAAGGGACAACGGGAGAGGGTGGCGCGAAGCGCCGGGTGAGGGCCGTCTCATGACCCGCAAAAAACTCATCTTCGACTACGAAACCCCAAAATCCGAACCGCATGCAATCGAAGCGAAGAACATCAATCCCTATCTCATTGATGGGACGGACACCCTGATTATCAATCGCTCTGAGCCGCTTGCGAATGTCCCAAGAATGATTTGGGGAAACAAGCCAACAGATGGAGGTCACTTAATTCTATCCCTGTCTGAAAGGGACGAGATACTTGCGAAAGATCCGGGCGCGAGAAAATATATTCGCAAGTTTATCGGCGCGGAAGAAATGCTCTACGGTGAGGAGCGATACTGCCTTTGGCTGGTTGATGCGAAACCAGATGAATTGAAGCAGATGCCAAGTGTGATGAAGAGAATCGACGCAGTCAGATATTTTCGAGCATCGAGCAAGGCGGCAACCACGAGGGCGTACGCGGATCGCCCAACATTGTTTCGTCAGGTCGCGCAACCCAAGACAACTTATTTGGCGGTTCCCGAAGTTTCTTCCGAGCGTCGCAATTATCTTCCTATTGCTTTTATTTCGCCTGACGTAATTTGTAGCAACCGTTTGCAGGTCGTGCCGGACGCAACGCGGTTTCATTTCGGAGTGATTTCGTCATCAATGCACATCGTTTGGATGCGGCAAGTATGTGGGCGTTTAGAAAATCGCTACATTTACTCCAACACCATCGTCTACAACAACTTCCCTTGGCCATCGAACCCCTCCGACAAAGCCAAAGCCGCCATCGAAGCCGCCGCGCAGGGGGTGCTCGACGCGCGCGCCGCCCACCCGGGCGCCTCGCTCGCCGACCTCTACGACCCGCTCACCATGCCGGCCGACCTCCTCAAAGCCCACCACGCCCTCGACAGAGCCGTCGACGCCGCCTATGGGAGCAGGAAATTCACCCGCGACGCCGACCGCGTCGCCTTTCTCTTCGAACGCTACCTTGAATTGACAAAGGCGCCGCTTGAAGCCGCAACAATAAGATCAAACAAGAAGCGAGCCACTAAGTAACCGCTTTCCGCTTCATTCCTTGGGAGGACTTTCATGGATTGGGGAACTGTTCTTACTTCCACCGTTTTTTCCGCCGTTGTTTCGGGCGGCGCGGCAATATGGCAGACTCGCAGTCGGCATCATCATGAAGTACGGCAGCGCCACTTTGAGCTTTTGTACCAAGAGTACAAGACCTATCTAGAAAAGATGGAGTCAATGAATGCGGCTGCGCAGAACTTTTTCACCAGCCGCTTCCTTCCGAAGTCCAAGGAAATCATGAACCGTATCATGACAAATGACCCCGACGATACTTCGGATCTTGAAGAGCTAAACGGGCTCATGCAGCAGATGCTGGCGGAGATCATGAGCTCGTTTGCAAACGCAAAATCTCAGATGCAGGGCTTGCGCATCGTTTGTTCTGAGCCCTTATTGGCCTTAGTCGATAATTTCGTCGGACAGCAGGAAGAAGTCATGAAGTGCTTACCACCGTTTTTCGAGGCACTGAAGCAAGGTGGGGACATTTCCTGTCACAACGTCGCTTTGCAGGAGTTGGGCAGACAATCCATGAATACACTGGAACAGATTGTAGTCAGGATGAGAGCCGAACTGGCGACGTTCATGGAGCATTCGAATTAATCCTGACCTCACTTTATGAACCGCCGCCTCCCGCCCTTCGCCAAGCTCCGCCCCGACCTCGCGAAGGACTGGCACCCGACGAAGAGCCGGTCGTGGACGCCGGAGCTGCCGATTCTGGCCGGTCCAGATCCAACCAGCCCCCACCCCCGGCTTCGGTTATTTATCCGTTGTTCGGCTGCTCCCGCAGCCGCCCGATGGGCTTCGCCAATCGGGGGAGGGGTGAACGCCGACGCCGACCGCGTCGCCTTCCTCTTCGAACGCTACCTCGAACTGACCCAGGCGCCGCTGGAAACCGCCCTCGAAAAACCGAAAGCCAAAAAACGGCGCGCGGCCGCGGATTGAAGGGAACGGCCACCCGGTCGGCCCCCTGCGCGCCCCCGGATCAGCCCGTCAGCTTCGCGGTGACGCGGACCAGTTCGGCTGCGATCCCGTCCACGCTTTTTTGCGCGCGGGCGTCCTTGAGCGCGCCGTCGTCGGCGAAGGCCTCGTGCGCTTTCGACAGCGCGAATTGGTCGGGGATCAGGATCATCCCGAGGTTGGAGAGGATCGCGCGCACATGGACCAGCGCGCGCAGTCCCCCGAGCGCGCCCGGCGAGGCGGCGACGAGGGCCCCGGTCTTCCCCTTGAAGCAGACCGCGGGCGGCTCCCCTTCCTCCTGTCGCGACGCCCAGTCGATCGCGTTTTTCAGGACCCCGGTGATCGACGAGTTGTATTCGCCGGTCGAGATGAGGACGCCGTCGTGCGCCTTGAGCAGCGCCTTGAACTTTTTCGCGCCCGCGGGGAGCCCCTCGGCCGCCTCGAGGTCGCCGTCGTAGAGCGGCATCGCGAGCTCGCGCAGGTCGAGGAGGGTCGCGGAGGCGCCGGCCTTCGCGAGCGCGGCGGCGGCGGCGCGGGCCAGTTTTTTGTTGAACGCGCCGGCGCGGGTGGTGCCGGAAAAGACGAGGATCTCGGGCGCGGGCATGGCGGCCTCCTGAGGGATCGCCATTATCCGCGCCGCCGCCGGGTCAGTCGAGATGGCCCATCTTCCCCGAGTTGTAGTCGAGGATCGCCCGGCGGATCTCCTCCGGCGTGTTCATCACGAAGGGGCCGTAGCCGGCGATCGGCTCGCGGATCGGCTCGCCGCCCATGAGCAGCGCGGTCGAGTCGGCTTTCGCGTCGAGTGAAATCGTCCGCCCTTCCCGCCTGAAAACCGCGAGTTCCGATCTCCCGGCGGTCTCGCCGCCGTTGAGGGCGACGCCGCCGCGCAGGACCAGCAACGAGGCCGAGAAGCCCCCGGGCAATTCGAGCCGCGCGGTTTTCCCCTCTTTCAGCCGCAGGTCCCACAGCAGGACCGGGGTGTGGCTCTTGGCGGGCCCTTTCGCGCCGCCGTGCTCGCCGGCGATCAGCCGCGCGCTGCCGGCGCCGCCCTCGAGTTCAACAACGGGGAATTGCGAGGCGCGCAGGTCCTGGTAGCGGGGCTTCGTCATTTTCAAGGCGGCCGGGAGGTTGACCCAGAGCTGGACCATCTCCGCGGTGCCGCCGCGGCGGGAGAATTCGCGGGAATATTTCTCCTCGTGGACCAGCCCGCCGCCGGCGGTCATCCATTGCACGTCGCCCGGGCCGATGACGCCGCCGCCGCCGCCCGAGTCGCGATGGCGGATCTCGCCGGCGTAGGAGATCGTGACCGTCTCGAAGCCGCGGTGGGGGTGCTCGCCCACGCCGGTCGGGGTCTCGCTGGGCGCGATCTCGCGCGGCGCGCCGTAGTCGAGGAGCAAAAACGGGCTCGTCTCGGCACCCATCCGGTCGTAGGAGATGAGGTTGTGGACGAGGAATCCGTCGCCGACCCAGTGGGGGGCGGGCGCCTTGCGGATGGCGAGCAATTCCTTGCGGGGTTGCGGTTTGCGGTTCGACGCGGATGCGGACATGATTTCGTTCCGGCGGCGACGCGATGCGCCGCGCTGTCGAATGAACCAACGAACGGGGCGCGGCGCTATTCCGCCGATCCGCTCACTTCGGCGATTCGTTGCCGCAGTTGTCCACCGCGGTCAGCGTGTAGAAGCGATAGGGGCTGGCGAGCGGGTCGGGAGCGAACGGGATCGCCGTCCATGAGGGGGTCGGGGGGACCGACGGCGCCGCGTAGAGGTTGTAGCGGTTGAAGTCGGCCGGCGGCGTGTAGATCGCGCTGAAAGCGGCGTTGCCGCCGCTTTTCGCCACCTGGAAGCCGGTGATGTAGGCCGGCGGCGTGGTGTCCACCGCGTCGGTCACGCTCGCGGTCGCGTAGGCGGCGACGTTGCCGCAGCCGTTGACCGCCTTGACGGCGTAGGCGTGGGGATTGGAATTGCCGGGGCTGTAGGTCGTCGAGGTCGCGGTCGGCAAGAGGTTGTCCTGCGCCAGAACGCCGTCCACGAAGAGCTGGTATTTGCGGGCGCCCGAGCCGCCGTCGCCCCAGAAGACCGTCGGCGCGCTCCACGAGACGGTGACGCCGGTGAGGGCGCAGGCGTTGGCGTCCGCCGCGACGGTCGCGCCGAGGTTCTTGGGGTCGGAGCAGAGCTTCGCGGTGGCGACCTGCTCGGTGGTCCCCCACGCGGGGCGCCGGTCGGTCCAGAAGGGGTAGATCACGCCGTTGCGGACCGCCAGTCCCGCGTAGTCGCCGTACTGGTTGCCGTTCGCGCCCGAGGTCTCGTCGGTCGGCGCGCTCGTCACCCTCGTTTCAGGATCGAAGCTCGCCCCGCCGTCGCACGATTTCGTGTAATAAACGTCGCTCTTGGCGCGGTTGGGGTCGTTGCGGGTGTCCTGCCAGGCGACGTGGATGCAGCCGTCCGCGTCGTCCACCCGCATCCATTGGTTGAACTGGTCGGTGAAGGGAAGATCCTGATGGACGATCTTCTTGGGCGACCAGGTGGTCCCGCCGTCGGCCGAGTACGAAAAATAGATGTTCGAGGTGTTGGCGTCGGTGACCGCGACGCAGCCGGAATTCTGCGCGGCGGTGAAGTCGTTCCACGCGACATAGACCCGCCCGCGGTAGGGGCCGTTCGTGCGGTCCACGTCGATCGAGGGGTAGATCAGCGCCCGCCGGACGCACTCGGCGATGATCCCGTAGTCGTAGCCGTCGAAGGTGGCGGCGATCGTCTTCTTGGCGGACCAGCTCGTCCCGCAATTGACGGACTTCGAGAAATTGATCTGCTTGGCCGAGGTGTTCGCCCACACGTCGTAGACCTCGCCCGCGGGACCGACCGCGATGTCGGTGCCGATGCTGGCCGTGTCGAGATTCGAGGCATAGGTCGTCCAGGTCCCGTTCCAGGTCGCGGCGGTGGCGACCTTCTCGTTGTTCGAGTCGTCCCACGCCACGTAGAGGCGGTCCTTGCACGGGCTGGCGGGCTGGTAGTCCACCGCCATCAATTCCTTGTCGTTGCCGCGGGTGTTGCTGATCGTCGTCCCCGCCGACCAGGTGGCGCCGTGGGTGGTGGACTGGTAGACGTTGACCTTGGTCGTGTTGCCGCAGCCGGTCGAATATTCGAGCGTCGCGCTGTAGGCGTTGCCGGCGGAGTCGAAGGCGGCCGTCGGGTCGGAGTGGAAGGTGCAGACCAGCGGCAGCAGCACCGTCCCCCAGGTCGCGCCCCAGTCGGACGAGTAGAACATCATCTGCGGGTTGCCGGTGATGTTGTTCGAGCTGCCGACCACGTAGCGCTGGTTGGCCGGGTCCACCGCCATGTAGGTCTCGCTCTGGACCTGCGCGTTGTTGCTGACGTTGACGTTCGCGCCCACCGTCACGCCGAAGGGAAGCGGGGGCGGGGCGAAAAACGACGGCGCGGCCGGGCCGGCGGCGGCCGTCGCGGCGACCGGCGGCAGCAGGTGGTGCATCAACTCGAACGCCCAGCGCGGGTATTGACAGATCCCGGCCTCGGGCGTCCCCGGATATTCCTTGCGGAACCAGCGGCGCTGGCGCAGCGTGAGGTTGGTTGCGTCCTCGAAATCCCGTTGCGGCAGCCCGTAGTCCCGCCCGTCGAGGGCGGCGACATGGTGGTGATAGTCGAGGATCGCGCCGATCTCCGCCATCTCGTCCGCGAACTGCCCCTCGCGCGGGGGCGGGGGGAGCGCGGCGCCCGCGGCGCGCGCGACCGTTGCGAACGGAAGCAGGAGCAGCAGCCAGCGGGCGACTTTCATCGGCGACCTCGTCAAAGAAAAATAACAATAACGAAATGATCCGCTTTGCATTTTACGCGACAAATCGCACGCTCACCATCGGGAAGGGGCCTGATTTGCGCGCGGATTCCCGGAAGTTCCCGCCCTGACTTTTCGGCCGGGGATCAATCATTCGCCGCGCAAAGATCGCCTTCGCGGGGATGCGGCGGCTCCCGATTTTTCGCGCGCTGACGGGCCAAAGGTTGAGTAAACTCAACCCGCGAACCGACCGGTTCGAAAAAGAGCCCGCCATGAGTTCAACCGAATCCGTCCCGACCCCGGCCGAGGGGGGCGCGAAAACCTGCTGCGACAAGAAAGGCTGCGGCAAGAACGGGAAATGCTGCGTCTGCTGCGGGAGGCTTCTCGGCTACCTCGGAGCGGGCCTGCTCGCCGCGACCGGCCTCGTCGCCCAGTGGCTCTGGCTGGCAAAGCTGAATCCGGCCTGCGCGTCGACGCTCGCCGCGGCGGGTGCCACCTTCTCCGCGGGGTCGCGTTTTTTCATCGCCGCGGCCCGCCATGCCGGCTGCAACTGGTTCGCGCTGCCGGTCGTCTTGGTCGCGGTCTTCCTGCTGCACAAGAAGTGCTGCGCCCGCTGCGCGCCGCGCCTGCTCTTCGCCTACGGCTGGGCGATGACCCTCGTCGCGCTGGGCGGCCTGATTTCAGACTACTTGGTCCTGGTCATGATTCGGGCCGAGAAGCTTGGCCATTGATGTGCGGCTCAATGGCATCATCGGCCATGCATCGGCGGCGGGCTGTGTTCACGGTGATGATCGAGGTCAGCCTTTGATACGACACACGAGAATTGCCATTGGCACCTTTTGCGCCCTGATCGCCTTGTCGGAGATTGGGTGTGCGTTCGGCGACGATCCCGGGCCGCGCTTCAAGCCCGAATTGCTTGACGCGATTCATCGAGCGGAAAAAATCGTCATCACCGAAAATTCCGACCCCTATGACTTCACGCGAGCAGGGTCGATGCCCTATTGGAGGGCCCGGTGGCATCATGCCGAGTACAGGCGTGCGAAATTGACCGCCGACGCGGTGCGCGGCTTCGGGGTTGATGTGTCCGCGATGAACGGATCGGTAGGCCGGGATGCGGTGGCTGCTTGCGGCCCGCCTTTGTACCATCACAGGGTCATCTTCATCAGGGCGGGGCGCCCGAGTGAGGAGTTGAAAATCTGTTTTATTTGCGGCTATGTCCGTTGGCGCGGCGTCAAGATGCTCGCGGATCGTTCTGTCACTGAAGTGCTCGCGCGTGCGGTGAAATCGGCTGGATTGGAACCTGAGCGGGACTGGGTCGGTCTCGCCAAGGAGGAATTAGGTCATTAGGGATCGTACCCGGTAAAATTTCCTCTCCGGAGTTCATTCATGTCATTCGATCCCCGCTTTGGCGCGGCGGCGCTGCGCCAGTCTTTCTTCGACTATTTCGTCAAGCACGGCCACGCGGTCGTCCGCTCGTCGTCGCTCGTGCCGGCCAACGACCCGACGCTGCTCTTCACCAACGCGGGGATGAACCAGTTCAAGGACCTCTTCCTCGGCAAGGAAAGCCGCGCCTACACGCGCGCCGCCAGCGCGCAGAAGTGCGTGCGCGCGGGCGGCAAACACAACGACCTCGAGAATGTCGGCTACACGCCCCGCCACCACACCTTCTTCGAGATGCTGGGCAATTTCTCCTTCGGCGACTATTTCAAGCGGGACGCGATCCCCTTCGCGTGGAATCTTCTGACCAAGGAATGGGGGCTCGACCCCTCGCGCCTCCACGCCACCGTCTTCGAAGGAGGCGAGGGGCTGCCTGCGGACGACGAGGCCTACGAAATCTGGCACCAGACCGTCGGCATCCCGAAGGAGCGGCTGTGGAGGCTCTCCGCGAAGGACAATTTCTGGGAGATGGGGGAGACCGGCCCTTGCGGCCCCTGCTCGGAAATTCATTATGAGCGACCGGAAAAAGTCGCGTGCGAGGCGGAGCAGTCGGGCGGCAAGTGCCTCGGCCCGGCTTGCGATTGCGACCGCTTCATGGAGATCTGGAACCTCGTCTTCATGCAGTTCTACCGCGGCGAAGACCGCAAGCTCACCCCGCTGCCCAAGCCGAACATCGACACCGGCATGGGGCTCGAGCGGGTCGCGCAATTGCTGCAAGGGGTGAAGAGCAATTACGACATTGACCTGTTCCAGAAGATCATCGCCGCCGCCGCCGAACTGGCGAAGAACGCCTATGGGAAGAATCCCCAGCACGATACCGCGCTGCGGGTGGTTGCGGATCATTTGCGGGCATCAACTTTCCTGATCGCCGACGGCATTGTTCCGTCAAATGAGGGCAGGGGCTACGTGCTGCGCAAGATCATGCGCCGTGCGATCCGCTACGGACGCGACCTCGGCTTGAGAGAGCCGTTCATGTTCAAGCTGGTTCATGTTCTCGTCGAAGAGATGGGCGCCGCCTACCCCGAACTCCGAGAGAATGAAAAATCCATCTCCGACACGATCGCTAGGGAAGAAGCCACTTTCGTCAAGACCGTCGAATTGGGTCTGGTTCAGTTTTGGTACATGATCAATCGGGTCAAACCGGAAGATCACAATATGATGATCCCCGGAGATGAATTGTTCAGACTGTACGATTCATTCGGATTTCCGCTGGATTGGGCGGAGGAATTGGCACGAGAGCACAAGTTTGTCATCGATTACCCCGGTTTCAATGCCGCGATGGATAAGCAGAAGTCGCTCGCCCGCGCCTCGTGGAAGGGCGAGGACAAGGCGGGCGCGTTCGAATTCCTCAAGCGGCCCGGCGCGCCGCGCATCGACGCCTCCGAATTCCTCGGCTACACCGACCTCGAGGTCGGTGCCGCGACCGTGACCGCGCTGGTCGTCGACGAGAAGCCGGTGAGTTCATTGAAGGCCGGCCAGTCCGGCTGGGTCTTTCTCGACAAGACGCCGTTTTACGCCGAGTCGGGCGGCCAGGTGGGCGACACCGGCCACCTGAGCGGCGAGTGGGGGACTGCGCAAGTCACCGACACCAAGAAGCCGCTGCCGGGGCTGGTCGCCCACGCGGTCAAGGTGGTCGAGGGGGAATTGCAGCGCGGCGCGAGCGCGAGGCTTTCGGTGGACGCCAAAACCCGCCGCGGCTCGGTCTCCCACCACGACGCCACCCACCTGCTCCACGCCGCGCTGCGCAAGTTGCTCGGCAACCACGTCAAGCAGGCCGGCTCGCTGGTCGCGCCGGGCCACCTCCGCTTCGACTTCAGCCACTACGCGCAAGTGGACGCGTTGCTGCTCCGGGAGATCGAGCAACTGGTCAACGAGCAGATCATGGCGAATCACAAGGTCGAGAGCTTCGTCGACGTGCCGATCGAGCAGGCGCTCAAGATGGGGGCGATCGCCCTCTTCGGCGAGAAGTACGGCGACAAGGTGCGGGTGGTGAGGATGTCCGACTTCTCGGTCGAATTCTGCGGCGGCACCCACGGCAATTTCACCGGCGAGATCGGCCCCTTCAAGATCGCCGGCGAGCGGGCGGTCTCCGCGGGGGTGCGCCGCATCGAGGCGGCCGCCGGCGCCGCCGCGCTCGCGCGCATCCAGCACGAGCACGAGGCGCTGCGCGCGACGGCCGCCGCGCTCAACGCGCCCGAGGACCAACTGCTGAGCCGCATCGAGCAATTGCGCGAGGAGGCGAAGCAATTGCAGAAGCAGGTCTCCGACCTCAAGCGCAAGGCCGCGCTCGCCGGCGGGGGCGGCGCGGGGGTCGCCAACGAGGCGGGCGACGGCATCGGCGCGATCCACGGCGTGAAATACCTCACCCGCGCGGTGGCCGACCTCGAGTCGGGCGAGGCCAAGCAGCTCGCCGACGAATTCCGCGGCCTCGTCAAGTCGGGCGTGGTCGTCCTCGGCGTCACCAAGGGGGACAAATGCTCGCTGCTGGTCGCGCTCACCCCCGACATGACCGACAAGCTCGACGCCGGCAAGATCGTGCGCGAACTGGCGAAGATCATCGGCGGGGGCGGCGGCGGCAAGAGGGAGCTCGCCGAGGCCGGCGGCAAACTCCCCGAGAAGATCCCCGCGGCGCTCGCGGCGGTGCCGGAGACGCTCGGAAAGCTGCTGGGGGGGTAGGGATTACGACACTGGCCGCGCCAGCACCCCGACGTCGTGCTGGGGCCCTGGGACGGGCGCTATCTCGTCTTCGACGCGACGTGAATGGGCAAGGTGCTGGCGGTCGTCAGCCTTGGTCACGTGCCCGACGCGGAGGAACTGCTGAAACGAAGGCTTGCAGCCGACTGGCGGCCCGCTGCGAGCGCGCGCAATGACGGTGAGCGGGTGGAGGGATACGCGGCCGGTCGTTGCGGCCGCTCTTCGTCGAATGAGTGAATGATTCTTCCACCGCGCGGTTGCGCGGCGGGCGCCCGCTCCCGATGCTCCCCGCATGTTGGCGATCCTGCTTTCGACCGGCGCGGCCTGCATGGTGCTCGAACGGGTGATCCCCGGCTGGACGCTGCCGAAGGTGAAGACCTGGCCGGTCCGGGTGATCGCGGTCAATCTCGTGCAGCTCGGCGTGGTGCTGCTGGCGGGGGTCACGTGGGAGCACTGGTTCTCCGCCCGCTCGCTCCTGCACCTGGGACTCGCGATGCCGCCGTGGGCGGGCGGTTGCCTCGCCTACTTCATCGCGACGTTCGTCTTCTACTGGTGGCACCGCGGCCGCCACCAGATCGACTGGCTGTGGCGCGGCTTCCACCAGATCCACCACAGCCCCCGGCGGCTCGAGCTGATCACCTCGTTTTACAAGCACCCGCTCGAGATGGTCGTCAACTCGCTCATCGGGAGCGCGCTCGTCTATTCGCTCCTCGGGCTGTCGCTGGAGGCCGGCGCGGTCTACACCTTCTGCACCGCGGCCGGGGAGTTCTTCTACCACACCAGCGTGCGGACGCCGCGCTGGATCGGCTTTTTCTTCCAGCGGCCCGAGATGCACCGCATCCATCACGAATACGCAAAGCATCGGCACAACTACGGCGACATCGTCTGGTGGGACATGCTCTTCGGCACCTACGAGAACCCGGCGGAATTCAAATCCCGCTGCGGCTTCGACGCGGAGAAGGAGGAGCGGCTCGGTGCGATGCTGGCGTTCCGCGACGTCCACTGGGAGCCGGCGGCTCCCGCAGCTCAGTAGTTGCGGTGGAAGACCTTGATCTCGCGGCTCTCGAAGAGCGGCGGCGCGGTCAACTGCAACGGGATGAGCATCCTGTGCGCCCGCCTCGCCCCGTGAGCGGGGCGCCGGTCAATTCCGCAGCGCCTGACGGATCCAGCCGCCGGCCAGGACGCGGTCGCGGTCGTAGAGGACGAGCGCCTGGCCGGGGGCGACCGCGGGGGCGGGCGCGTCGAAGCGGACCTCGAATGAGCCGCCGCGCGGGGTGACGGTGGCGGCGTGGCCGGCGCGGCCGTAGCGGATGAAGGCCTCGGCGCGGAAGGGCTCGGCGCGCGGCGCGAGCGCGCCCCACTCGATGCCGTCGGCGAGCAGGCCCGCCGCGAGCAGCGCCGATTCATCGCCCACGACGACCGCGCGGGTTTCGGGGATCACCTTCAGCACGAACTTCGGTTTCTCGTCGGAGGCGCGCGGGGCGAGCGCGAGGCCGCGCCGCTGGCCGACGGTGTAGCGGAAGTAGCCGTCGTGGCGCCCCAATTCGCGGCCGGCCTCGTCGAGGATCGGGCCGGAGGCGTCGGCGGGCGCGAGCTCCCCGACCACCTTCGCGTAGCCGCCTTCGGGCGGGACGAAGCAGATGTCCATGCTCTCCGGCTTCTCGGCGGTTTCGAGGCCGAGCGAGCGGGCGATCTGGCGCACCTCGGGCTTCGCGAGTTCCCCGAGCGGGAATTCGGCCGCCGCGAGCTGCGCCTGGTCGAGGTTGAAGAGGAAATAGCTCTGGTCCTTCTTCGGGTCGCGCCCGCGCAGGAGCGCGCGGCGGCCGCTCGCGGGGTCATCGGCGACGCGGGCGTAGTGGCCGGTCGCCACCTTCTCCGCGCCCAGCCGCCGGGCGAATTTGAGCAGCGCGTCGAACTTCAGCGACTTGTTGCAGTGGATGCAGGGGACCGGCGTCTCGCCGCGCAGGTAGCTTTCCTGGAACGGCCGCCGCACCGCCTCCTCGAACGGCTTCTCGAGGTCGAGCAAATAATGCTTGATCCCGAGCGCCGCGCAGACCCGCTTGGCGTCGGCGTAGTCGTCGGGCGTGCAGCAGCGGAAGGGCGAGCCCATCCGCCTGCCCTCGTCGTAGAGGCGCATGGTCAGGCCGATCACCTCCCAGCCCCGCGCTTTCAGCAGATGGGCCGCGACGGACGAATCGACGCCGCCGGACATGGCGCAGACGATGCGGGGCATGGAAGTCCTGAGTGCTGGGTGCTGAGTGCTGAGTGCTGAGTGCTGAGTGCTGAGTAAAAACGGTGCGTCGCGACCGGCATTTTGTCAAGCGCGTGAAGCGCGCCCGAAAGAAATGCGCCGAAGGCACGCCACCACTTCGGGACTTGGCGCCCGGCGCTCCGCGGCGGCGCCGCGGCTAATTCGTGTAGTTGACGATCAACATCAGGGTCGAATTGCCGACCTTGAATTCGCCCTGGTTGGCGATCTCGACGTAGTCCTCGATCCGCTTGTCGCCCACGTAGGTGCCGTTGGTGGAACCGAGGTCGCACAGGATCACCTTGTCGCCGTAGAACTCGATCACGGCGTGCTGGCGGCTCAATTCGGGATCGTCGATCAGGATGTCGCCCACCGCGCGGCCGATCACCAGGCGCGGCTTGTCGATGCGGAAAACCTTGCCTTCCTCTTTCCCCCTGATCAGCGCGATCGAACAGCGGCTCCCCTCGGGCAGGGAGAGGTTCAAATCGAGCCGTTTGCCGGAATCCTGGAGGATGCGCCGCTCGACCTTGCCGGTCTCGGCGACCCGGCGGGTGGGATTGCGGATCTCGAAAATGGTCTGGCAGCCCGGACATTTGATGCGCTTGATGTCCGCGTCCCCGAATTTTTCCTCGGGGTAGTTGTATTTCTTCTGGCAGTTGCCGCACTGGATGATCATGCCGGAACGGATTCTAGCAGGTGTTTCGCGGCAAAAGTCGGGCGGTCATGCGGAATTACAAAAAAAACGAGCCCGGGCGCCGCGTCGCTTCGCAATTTTCTTCCCGCCCCCTTCCCCTGCGGGTCACACCCCGGTAAAATTCGGGCTTTTCGGAAGTTACCCTTCCCAATAATCATTCCCTCAGGCAGGATCGCATGTGCATGCACGCCCGCGCCGGCGGATACGCCGCCGCCCAGGATTCCAAACCCTTCCAGCCCGCCGGAACGACCGCGAAGTATTGCCGCTCGCGCGATTTCCGCATCCGCCACACCCGTCTCGTCGTCACCCTCGACGACAAGAAGCGGCGGGTCAGCGGCGAGGTGACGCATGCGGTCGAGGCGATCGCGGACGGCCGCTCGACGCTCGCGCTGGACGCGGTGGACCTGCACGTCAAGCGCGTCACCAGCGAGGGGCGCGGGGTCGATTTCCGTCACGCCGACGGCAAGCTGACGCTCGATTTCGGGCGCAAGCTGAAAGCGGGGCAGGAATTGTCGGTGACGATCCACTACGAGGCGGAGCCGCAGAAGGGGCTCCACTTCACCGGCCCCGACAAGAGCTATCCCGACAAGCCGGTGCAGATCTGGAGCCAGGGGGAGATGGAGGAGACCCGCCACTGGATCCCGGTCTACGACTACCCGAACAACAAGGGGACCTGGGAGCAGGTCGTCACCGCGCGCGCGAAGTTCACGGTCGTCGGCAACGGGCGGCTGGTCTCGGTCGCCGAGAACAAGGCGAAGCAGACCAAGACCTGGCACTACCGCAACGACGTCCCCTGCCCCAGCTACCTGATGATGCTCGCGGCCGGCGAATTCGCGCTGCAGAAGGAGATCGCGGAGGGCGTCCCGCTCGAGTACTACGCGGCGAAAGGCTACCGCGACCGGATGAACCGCTCGTTTGCAAAGACCGGCGCGATGCTGAAGTGCTTCAACGAATTCACCGGCGCCAACTACCCCTACCCGAAGTACGCGCAGGTCTGCGTGCAGGACTACATCTTCGGCGGGATGGAGAACGTCTCGGCGACCGTCCTCACCGACTCGACCCTGCACGACGCGCGCGCCCACCTCGACCTCAATTCCGACGACCTGGTCTCGCACGAGCTGGCCCACCAGTGGTTCGGCGACCTGCTCACCTGCCGCGACTGGTCGCACCTGTGGCTCAACGAGGGGTTCGCGACCTACAGCGAAATCCTCTTCACCGAGCGCGATTTGGGGCGCGACGAGGCGCTGTTCAAGCTGCGCGCCGATCACGAGCTCTACATGGACGAGGACGCGGGCCGCTACCGGCGCGCCATCGTCACCAACGTCTATGAGGACCCGGAGGACCTGTTCGACCGCCACACCTACGAGAAGGGGGGCGCGGTCCTCCACATGCTGCGCCGGGTGCTGGGCGACGAGCCGTTCAACGCCGCGATCCGCCATTACGTCGAGAAGCACCGCGAGAAAAGCGTGGTCACCCAGGATCTCGCGACCGCGCTCGAGGAGGCCACCGGGCAGAACCTCGACTGGTTCTTCGAGCAGTGGCTCTACCGCGGCGGCCATCCGAACTACTCGGTCTCGCACGAGTGGGAGGAGTCGCAGAAGCTGCTGCGCCTTTCAGTCAAGCAGACCCAGAAGGTCGACGCGCTGACGCCGCTGTTCCGGATGCCGGTCGAGCTCGAGCTCGTCACCGAGAAGGGGGCGCGCAGCCACCTCATCACGGTGGACAAGGCGGAGCAGGATTTCTTCCTCCCCTGCGACCATCGCCCGCTGATGGTCCTGTTCGACAAGGGCGGCCAGCTGCTCAAGACCCTGGAGCACAAGAAGGGGCGCGAGGAATTGCTCTACCAGCTGCAGCAGGCCGCCGAGGTCAACGACCGCGCGTGGGCCGCGCGCGAGCTGGGGCGCGTTCACGCCGCCCCCGCGGCCATCCGCGCGCTCGAGCAGGCGCTGCTGCGCGACCCGTTCTGGGGCGTGCGCCAGGCCGCCGCCGCCGCGCTGGGGGAGATCAAGACCGCCGAGTGCGTCGATTCGCTGCGCAAGGGGCTGTTCGACCGCAACGCGCGCGTCCGCCGGGCGGTGATGGCGGCGATCGCGCTCTTCAAGGAGAACGACGCCGCCTACGCGCTGGCGGTCAAAAAATTGGGGAGCGACGAGTCCTACTTCGTGCGCGCCGAGGCGGCGCTCGCTATCGGCCGCGCCAAGCGCAGGGATTCCTTCGCGCAGCTGCAAAAGGCGCTCAAGCAGAACTCCCACCGCGAGGTCGTCCGCGCGCGCGCCTGCGACGGGCTCGCCCTGCTCGACGAGCCGAAGGGGATCCCGGTGCTGCGCGAGTGGACCAAGTACGGCAAGCCGATGTACGCCCGCCTCGCCGCGGTCGGCGCGCTCGCCAAGCTCGCCAAGGGCAAGGGGCCCGAGGCCAGGGGCGTGCGCGAATGGCTGGCCGACCTGATCGACGACCCCGCCTACTTCGTGCGCGGCGCCGCGTGCGACGCGCTCGCCGATTTGGGCGACAAGGCGGCGGCGGCCGACCTCGAGCGCGCCTCCCACCGGCTGCCCGACGGCCGCCTGCGCCGCCGCGCCAAGGAGGCGCTGGCGCGCCTGCTCTCCGGCGAGACGACCGGCCGCGTCTCCCAGCTCGAAAACCGCCTCGACCGCCTCTCCGACGAGAACAAGGGGCTCCGCGTGCGCGTCGAGCAGCTCTCCGAGATGGTCGGGCGGGAGAAGAAGCGGAAGTAGTCCGCGCGACCCGCGGGCGCGCCCGCCCGCCGGAGACCGCAGACCGGGGCCGGTCTCCGAGGCGCTCCTCATCATCCGGGTCGGGACCCGCGCGGAAATCAGGTTGATTTCGGCTTCCGGTTGCCGCATATTGGCGCGAGGAGGCTCCCATGCCCGCAGCGAACCCCCATGGAAATGAGACGACCGGTGTGCATCTCGCCGCCCGCGTGAAAAAAATGAGATGCGGGGGGGGCATACGGCTGGCCCTGATTTTTTTCGCGCTGGCGGGCGCGCATGTGATGCACGCCCAGAGCGGCTGCACGGTGAATGACGCGCCGGCTTCGGTGTCGCGCATCCGCGCTTCGGGCTGGGACCTCGCCTTGAGCCTTGGAACCTGCCCGGCGGGCGTCCATGCGCTGACCCTCGAATGGCATGAGCTGAACGCGGACGGCACGCCGACGGCCTGCCGCCTCCATCAGGAGGGCGACGGGGATGACGGAGACCGTGAGGACGAGAGCGAGGAGCGCGACCAAGAGGGCGACGCGCGCCATCGCTGCGGGATCATCCGCGTCGATCCCGCGACGGGATTGGCGCGGCTGAAGAATCTGCGCTTCGGCGCGACCTACAGCTTCACGGCCACGGCCCACTCCGCGCCCGTCGTGATCGCGAAATTCACGGTCAATCTGCCGCTGCGCGCGACCGCCGCGCAGCTCATCTTCGTCAATCTGCTGGCCTCCGTCCCGACGCTGGCGCCGGCGGGGACCTGCAACTGCATCGGCCCGCCGGACAATCAAATCTGCCCGCCCGAGGCGAAATTCCTCCCGCTGCAAAGCACCCTGCCGACCTCCCCCATGAGCCCCGGGCAGGCTTTCAGCGCCCGCCTCGCGTTCGCGAACTGCTCCCACACCACGGACCTCCCCACCTTTGAAACCTGGACCGATCGCGGCGGCTATTTCCTGAAAGCCCGCCCGACTTTCGCCACGGACCTGACCCAGTGGGGCTTCGGGACCGTGCCGCTGCCGCCCAACAACCCCTGTTACTTCGGCCCCTGCGCGGTGGTCCCGCCCGGGTATGTCGCGACCTTCGATTTCACCCTCCACGCCCCGATGATTCCGACGAAGGCCAATCCCCTGCCGGCGGACCAGTATCAATTCACCTGGTCCATGAGGCGGGAAACCCCCGCCGTCCAGCGCTGGATCGACAACCCCTCGACGACCGCGTATCTTTCCGTCGTGAAAGACACGCCTTCTCAAGAGGTCTTTCTTTGCGGCCCACCCGGCTGCACCAAGCCGCCCTGTCAGACCGGCCCGTCGTTTTTCGTGGATCCCACCGGCAACAACCCTTCGGCTGAATCCATTCAGCATTGCATTGACAACACACCGTCGGGCGGCACCCTGGAGCTGCCGCTCGGCATTTATCTGATGGACAAGAAAGTGGTTGTCAATCACCCGATGACGCTGCGCACCGCCGGCATCCCGGCGACCTCCACCGACGGCTGCTGGTCCCCCTATCCGACGGTCACGCCTTGCGCGGTGTTGCAGGCGATGCCGGAACCGCCCTTCACAACTCCCCCGACTGATCATTTGTTCGGATATTTCGGCTTTTTCCAAGTGTATCAGCCCGTTGATTATAACCACCTGACCCACAACATCGATTCCGTCCATATTGACCACATTCTCATAGATGGCAACCGCAGTGCTAGAGTGCATGGGATTCTGAACCAAGGCCCAACAGAATATGCATGTAGGGCGGGTCTTGATACTCTAAATTTCACAGAAGGCTTTGACACAACCATCGCCTGCTCCAACTGCTCATTCAACTACTCCGCCGTACTCAACGCGGTCTGCGGCGCCGGCCTCAACTTTTACTGCGAACTGGGCGAGGATGGCCGCTGCGACAATAACCTCATCAAAGGGAATGTCATCGCCGGCAATGGCAATCAGGCGGAACATTTGTGGGCCGACGGGCTGGGCTACAACGGGGTCGGGGGAACGATCACGGGCAACTATTCGGTCGACGGCAGCGGCGACAACATCATCTTCGGCGGGACGGAGTTCAAGAATACAGCCGCCGCCCTCAGCCACTTCAGGACGATCTCCGACAACGTGGTGATTCAAGCCAAGCAGCACACCTTCACCGCCCTGGCGCTGGTCCATTTTGACAATCCCCTGCACCTTGGCAGCTTTCAGGGGGATGTGGTGAGCGGGAACCGGATTGACTGCGGCGCGGGGCTCCACTACTGCGACTATGGCATCCAGATTGGCGACCGCACCTATCTGCAGGGCTGCTCGGGGCCCTATCAGGGGGCTGACTGCACCACTTCATATATTTCATCCATTTCGCGCTACTCCATCTTGCCGAGGCTTCCATCAGGCACCAAAATTCCACCGAACCCCAATACCTGCTCCTACAACCTGTACGGCGGGACGGTGACGGGCAACACGGTGATGAACGCCAAGCAGGGGATGATCATCGACGGAGCGGGGGCCTCGCCGCTCATCTTCGCTTTTCCCGGAGACCCGAACTGCCCCAGCGGCTCGCCGGGGTATCCCATCAGGGTCTATGGAAACACGGTCACGGGCTCGGCTATTGATTCCCCGCCGTTCTACTGCCTGGGCACCGACCTGCCCGCGGGGAGCACGTCCGTGCCGATCACCGAGAACATCAACATCAGCGATTTCTATAATTTCGTGGACACGAACGGGACTTCGTTCCCCTTCTCCACCCATACCTATTGTTCCGGGCCGAAGATACAAGACGGCGGCTACTGCCCCGACAAGCCGCCGCCGCCGCAATCGCCGAACAGCGCCGGCTACTATTGCAATTGAAAAAGCGTCCCGATGTTCTCCTGCTTCCGTCTTTCCGTTTCTCCGCATTTCGCTCCGCCCCGGCCCGCGCTGCGGCTGTGCCTCGTCCTGCCCCTGCTCCTGGCCTTCCCGGAGGCGGCGCAGACGCGCGCACCGGAAGCGGGATGGGATATGCAACAGCGGCTGGCCGCACGCACCGCGATCGAGCGGGCCTGGTACGACCATCGCAACTGGCCGAAGGAGAACCCCGACCCGAAGCCCCCCTTCGAAAAGATGGTGACGAACGAGGTGATCGAGCGGAAAGCGATGGAGCCGCTACGCAAAACCGCGGCGCTGAAACAGCTCTGGAACGTCGAGATCACCCCGGAAATGCTCCAAGCCGAAATGGACCGGATGGCGCGGGACACGAGAGATCCCGAGACATTGAAAGAACTGTTCGCGGCGCTCGGGAACGATCCCGCGTTGATCGCGGAGACGCTGGCCCGCGATGTGATCGCCGACCGGCTGATCCACGAGCACTACGCGCGCGATCCCGCCTTTCACGCGGTGGCGCGGCGGCGGGCGGAGGCGATCTTCGCGGCGGCGAAAAGCGGGAAAGTGGATGAAGCGATGGCGGGGGTGGGGTTGGTTGGGTTGCGGCAGACGATTCTGTTGGAAAACAAGAACGGACATGGACCCGCAGGCGAAATCGTCCTGGACGGCGCGCTGCGCCTGCCTGCGGAGACATTTGCGGCGTTGCGCGGAGAATTTTCTAAGGATGCTACTCTGTTTAAGGAGCGCGACGACGGTTTTGAAATCCGGCGGGCGTTGTCGCTCGAGGAAGATCGGCTGGAGATTGAAACGATCATGGTTCCCAAGCTCGGCTTCGATTTCTGGTGGGCGCAGCTTTCTGAAACGGCCGTTTTACCGCAGTCATTGGCGAATCACGACTATCGACTTCCGGCCATTGCCACGACCGCAGGCTGCGATACCTGGACGCCCACTGCTTTGCTCAATGCCCCCTCGGCGCGCGGTTATAATACGGGAGTCTGGACCGGCGCGGAGATGATCATTTGGGGCGGGTTGGCAGCGACCTACCCGGATGTGACAGGCGGCCGATATTATCCCGCTACGGACAGTTGGCTGGCAACCTCCGTCGGGGCGAATGTTCCATCAAGTCGCTACTATCAAACTGCCGTCTGGACCGGGAATGAAATGATCATCTGGGGGGGGACCGACGGCCGGTACCTCAAGAACACGGGAGGTCGTTACAATCCGGTGAGCGACAGTTGGACGCGCACTTCGATGACCAATGTGCCCGGGCCACGCGCACATTTCACCGCCGTCTGGACGGGCGGCGAGATGATCGTCTGGGGGGGCGGGTGGTGCGCTTCCACCTGCATCGGCTACAACGACGGCGGCCGATATAACCCGGCGAACGACAGTTGGATGGCGACTTCCACGGGGAAGAATGTTCCGGTGGCTCGAATGATTCACACCGCGGTCTGGACCGGGAGCGAGATGATCGTCTGGGGTGGAGAGGCCATCGCTTCGACCTATATCCCGCTAAATAGCGGGGGACGCTACACACCCGCAACAGACAGTTGGTTGCCAACCGCCGTTGGCGATAACGTGCCGCAGGCACGCGAGAATCATACTGCTGTCTGGACGGGAAACAACATGATCATTTGGGGCGGGTACACCAACGTAGCTGTGACCAATACGGGTGGTCTTTATAATCCGTTAAATGGCAATTGGATGCCCACCTCAACCGGGGTCAATACCCCTTCGGCGCGGAAAGGTCACGCCGCCGTATGGGCCGGCGGTGAAATGATCATTTGGTCAGGTGGCGGAGACAACACCGGCGGACGATACAATCCTTTTGCCGACGTCTGGTTCCCCACTTCAATCGGTGCCAACGTGCCCACCAGCCGCAGCGAGTTCAGTGCAATTTGGACTGGCGAAGTCATGATTATATGGGGAGGTATCAATTTCGGAGGCAACACCGGCGGCGTCTATGTCTCAGGCTCCGCCCCCAGCCCGGGCAATGCGCTGAGCTTGAAGAAATCTTCCTCCATCAGCCTCACCTGGTCCGCGGTGATGGGCGCCGGCTCCTACAACGTGAAGCGGGCCGATCTGGCGACCGCGATCTTCCCCTATGTCCCGACCACCATCGTCTCCCGTCCGACGATCCCGCAATACAGCGAGCCCAACGACAGCCAGAGCCATTTCTACGCGGTGGAAGCGGTGAATGCCTGTGGCGCGACGCCCTGAGCGTCGCGGCGGGCCATCGCTGCGGGACGATCGTGGCGGACGGTAAAATTTCCTTGGCGGGCGCCCCATCCGCGCTGCCGAAATCGATGTCCGCCCGCGAACTCCCCGTCACCCTTTCGCCCGCGCGCAAGCCGAACCTCTTCGGTTTGACGCTCGCGCAGTTGCAGGCGGAGCTGGCGGCGATCGTCCCCAAGGCGTACCAGGTGAAGAGCCTCTACAAGGCGCTCTATCTGCGGCGGGTGACGGATTTCAACGCGCTGTCGGATTTGTCGCTGGAGACGCGCGCGGCGCTCGCTGAGAACCATGAAATCCGCTGGCCGGCGGTCGAGTCGGCCTTTTCCTCGACTGACGGCACGGTCCGTTTTTTGCTGACGCTGGAGGACGGCAAATCGGTCGAGGGGGTTTACATCCCCGACGGCGAGCGGGTCACCTTCTGCCTCTCCTCGCAGGTCGGCTGCGCCCTCGCCTGCGCCTTCTGCATGACCGGCAAGCTGGGCTTCACGCGCAATTTGACGGCCGGCGAGATCCTCGGCGCGCTCTTCACCATGCGGCGCGAGATGACGGCGCAGATGACGATCACGGGCGAGCAGGGGCAACCCGAGGAGAAGCCGTTCAACCTCGTCTTCATGGGGCAGGGGGAGCCGTTCCTGAACCGCAAGCATTTGTGGGCGGCGCTCGAGATCCTCACCGACCCCGACGGGGCGCGGATCTCGTGGCGGCGGGTGACGGTTTCGACCGCGGGGATCCTCGACGGGATCCGGGAGTGGGCCGCGCTCGAGCGGCGGCCGCGCCTCGCCCTCTCGCTGACGACCGCGATCGAGGCGCAGCGGACGGAATTGATGCCGGTCAACGAGACTTTTCCGCTGCATGAGATCCTCGCCTTCCTGCGCACCGTCGAGTGGCGCTCCAACGAGCGGCTCTTCCTCGAATTTCCGCTGCTCGCCGGCGTCAACACCTCGCCCCTGCATGCCGGCGCGCTCGCCCGCGCGATCCAGGGCATCCCCTGCAAGGTCAACCTGATCCCGTGGAACCCCGCGCCGGAGTTGCCGCTGGGGCGCCCGAGCGACCCGGAGGTCCAGGATTTCCAGAATCGCCTCATCGCCAAGGGCTTCACGGTGACGGTCCGCAAATCGAAGGGGGGCGACGTCTTCGGCGCCTGCGGACAGCTCCACGCGCTCCACACCGCCGACAAACGGCCGGGGATGAGCGGGCGATGAGGAACGGGCGGGCGCCCGTTCGGGTTCAGCGGTTCCCCGCCACTTTTTACCGATGATTTACAAACCGGGGCGATTCCCGACGCGCGAGCGGGGCGGGGCCCGCTATCCTTCGCGCTCGCAATTCATGCCAAGGAAATTCCGATGACCCCTCGCCGCCTCCCCCTCATCTTCGCCGCCCTCTGCGCGCTGCCGCTCGCCGCGCTCGCCGCCTCGGCGCCGAAGCCCCGGCCGGACGCCC
>JACXTT010003391.1_pt1 | contig 24542 bp, 18 predicted proteins | sample 9270951 | NCBI WGS metagenome assembly JACXTT01 (sample SAMN15532306, study PRJNA645909) | rock metagenome | isolation source: weathered quartz diorite | place: Puerto Rico | collected 2017-06-21
CCACGCCCTTTGTCGGTGGTGGTGGCACCAACCCACCCTCGGCGCGCGGCGGGTGCCATCCCCCTGCTCTGCCGCGCAAAGGGCGTCAACCGCCGCGATCCGGACGGTGTCGTCTGCATGCCGGACGTCGCGCGTGATGCGGCAACGGCCCGCGATGACGTTCGCGGCGCCTGGTTCAACATCGATCCGGCCGGTGGTCGCGACGAGCCCCGTCGTGCCGCGAGCGTGCGCTTCCACACAGCCAATCCATTCGGCCGCTCCGGCGACGGCATCCCGACGGGTGGTCATCGGCGTTGTGCCCGCGTGACCGGCAGCGCCAGTCAACATGACGTCCGCGCAGGTGCGTCCGCTGATGCGATTGACAACGGCTACCGGACAATCCGCAGACTCGAGCAACGGCCCCTGCTCGATGTGGAATTCCAGATAACCGAGTGGATTCGCGTCCGCTCGCGCATCCATCACGCGCGCGGGGTCAAGTTTGAAATTCCGGATCGCCTGGGCGACTGATACTTCGGCTGCGTCCTGCACTGCCAGAAGCGCTGCATCCAGCTCTCCTACCAGAGCGCGGCTGCCGATGAACGGCACGCCGAATCGGACGCCCTCCTCGTCAGAGAAACCAATCACCTCGATGCTGTACGGCAACCGCGTCCCGTGGAGCGATTCGACCAGCGAGACGCCCATCACCACGCCGAGGACTCCGTCGAAGGCGCCGGCGTGCGGCACGGTGTCCAGATGGGAACCGACGAGCAGACGTCGCGCATCTTTGGCCATACCGCCATAGACGCCGCGCAGGTTGCCGGCAGGATCGACGCGAACCTCCATGCCGGCCGCAGTCATCCAAACGCCCAACATGCCGTGCACCTTGCGCATGCTGTCGGACAGAAACGTGCGTGTGGTGAACCCGGGCTCGTCCGAGCACGCGGCAAGCAGGCGGCATCGGCGTATGACCTCGCGCGCGGCCTCCCCGTTCATCACGTACCCCTGTACGTCGTATAACCGTACGGAGAAATCAGCAGCGGAACGTGGTAGCCGCCCGATGGATCGGCGATGCCAATTCGAATGACGACGAGATCCAGAAAGGGCGGATCGCTGGTCGTGACTCCAGAGCGGCGGAAATAATCGCCGATATGGAACGTCAGCTCATACACTCCGCGTTCGAATCGGCTACCGCCGGCGAGTGGCGTGTCCGTGCGGCCCTGATCATTGGTGGTCGCGCTTCCGACCGGCGTACGCTCGCTGCCGCGAACCAGATGCGCCTCGACGAGCACTCCGGTAGCGGGCAGCCCTCGGGCCGTGTCGAGTACGTGTGTCGTCAGCAGTCCCATTTTGTGGATTCTGAATGATCTGGCGGGTCCGAAAGGACCCGCCCTACACTACCCGCCCTACACTACCGCGTAAGCGTCAACCCGAGCACGCCGTACGGCGCAGGCGGATCGACGTAAACGCCAAACTCCTCGCCACGCTCCTGGATGACATCCCAGGTGCGATTGTTCGCCTCGAAGCGCAGCTCGGAGATCTCCGGGATGTCCGAGAAGATGCGTGTCCCCATCTTGTGAATGATTTGCTGGATGCTGGCGGATTCGAACGATTTGAACACGTCCATGACGATCGCCCGCGTCGCGCGCGTCACCGCGCCGTCGCTGAATGCCGCATCCAGATTCGCGTACGACCACTCCAGATCGAGCCACATGTGCAGCACGCGGCTCGGCCGGTCGGGAAGGGTCGTGTGCTGGTCACGCACGAAGCCCTGAAACGCGTTGCCCCGCAGCCGCAACAGCTTGAAGCCTTGAATGCCCGATACCGCGCTGACAACACGCTCCTGCGTCATCTCGATGCGCGCAAACGCCTGATCGGGCCCGGCGGGCACGAACGCGACACCTCCGTCCAGTCCGGCGTACGGCAGCTGCACGGCGGTCATCTGCAGCCCTTCGACCTGCGGGTAGGTATCGAGAAACTTGCGCCCGATGTAGCGACAGTAATTCTCGAGGCCGGACTCGGTGAAACCGAACGTTTCACGCTGGATGAAGTTCTTCATCGAATCGGTCGCGATGAGTCCCGTGTTGTCGCCGCGCAGGTAGGTCGGCCAGAACGCGCCGCCCCACGTCAGCATCTTGACGTTGGCGCCAAATACCGGATTGCGGTCCAGCCCCGCACTTCCATCGCGGATCAGGCGATAGACGGTGACGTCGGCCTTGCCGTAGTAATGGTCGTTCGGGCCGCTAGTCAGTCGTTCCACTCGACCCCCTTATGACATCCTCGAGGCGGAATCTCGCAATCCTGTACACCTGACCGAGCGCTTCGGCGAACTCCTCGTCTCTCGATCGGCCGACGCGCGCCTCGAGCGCGTTCAGCACATCCTCCTTCGTGCTCGCCTTGACCGCAAACAGAAACGGAAACCCGAAGCGGCGGCGATATTCGTCATTCAGGCGCTGCAGCTGCGTGTATTCATTCACGGCCAGGCGATCGAGACCGGCCCCGCGCTGCTCGCCCGAGGATGCGCCGCTGATGTGCGCTCGGGTACCGAGATCCGGATGCGCACGCAGCAACGCCAGCTGCTCGGGCTCGCTCGCCTGCCGAACGACGTCGATCATCGTCTGATGGAGTGCATCGAGCGACGCAAACGGCCGGCGCGTCCATGTGCGGTCAGCGACCCACGGAGCATGTTCGAAAATCCAGCCGAGTGTCTCGACGAAGCCGTCGCGATCGAGCGTGTTGAGCTCCGCGAGGTTCACTGGGTTCATAGGGTTCATAGGGTTCAATGGGTTCATTAGGTTCGGGTTCGTTGGGTTCGCGGTATTAGGTTCGCGGGCGTCGGCGACGCGGCGGCGGTCCGCTGGGAGGATCCGCCGTATCCAGATACGCGGCGAGACGGCACGCGGCTTTAGATGAACGCTTCGCCAGCCGCTGAATCGGTACGATCTGTTCGTTCGTGAAGTGTCCGCGATCCACGCCGTCGCCAAGCGATTCGACGGTTTCAGCCAACTCCCCGTTGGCAAGCCGGAGATAACGCGCAAATTCGGCAGGATAGTAGCGTCCGAAACCCTCAGCCATCAGCCGCGGTGCAGCGGACGCAGCCTCCCTGAGTTGCTTCCGAAAACCGAAGTCTCGGCGAGCGGTAGTGCTCCTGATCAGCACGTAGACCAGCCGTTTGACTTCATACGCCCGTTGCCAGCAGATCAAATCCGGGTGCGATCGCGCGGTCGCCATGCGCAGCCAGGTAGCAGCCGCAATGCCGCCTCGACAATCCACCGAACCTCTTGAACCTAAAGAACCAACATCAGCGAACCCAATGAACCCATTGAACCTTTTGAACCCTATGAACCCCGGGCAGAATGCAGTTTATGCACGACGGTTCCTTCGACGCGCACTTCGCGCACGCTCTCCGGGCCGCCAAGCGTGAAGAGCGCCGCGAGCGCGTCTTCCGGCGCCGGCGCCCGCTGCAGAACGGTCTCGAGCGCGCTTCCGGCAGGCGGCCGCACGTACACAAAATCGGCGGACTTGCCGGGACAGAGGCTCCCGATTTCGCTGGCGAGCCCGAGCGCCTCGGCGCCGGCCAACGTTGAGAGATACAGCAGATGTGCCGCATCGAGCAGCACACCATCGGGCGCGACCCGCTGCATCAGGTACGCCTGCAGGCCTTCCTTCAGCATCCCAGGGCCGGTTCCCCCGCCGACATCCGTTCCGAGCGCTACGCGTACGCCGGCATCAAGATGCCGCCGCAGCGGGCAAATCCCGCTGCCGAGCGCCGCGTTGCTCGTCGGACAATGCGCGATCGCCGTGCCGGCGGCGGCGAGGAGTTCGAGCTCGCCATCGGTCGTGTGAACGTTGTGCGCGAACACGGTGCGAGGTCCGCTCAGTCCGAAACGATCGTAGACGCTCACATAATCCGCAGCCTCCGGAAACCGTTCCGCTACCATCCGGATTTCATCGACGTTTTCGTTGACGTGAGACTGCACCCGCAGCTGCAGATGTTCGCGCAGCAGTGTCTGGCACATCTCCAGCATCGCGTCGCTCGTCGAGAGCGCAAAGCGCGGCGTCACCGCGTAGAGCAGCCGTCCGTGTCGATGAAATCGACGAATCAACTCCGTGCTGTCGCGATACGCGTGCTCAACGGTCTGCAACAGCGGCGACGGCAGGAAACGATCCGACAGGACGAGGCCGCTGATGATTCGGAGCCCCGTTTGCCCGGCGGCTTCGAAGAGCGACGCCGTGGCCGCCGCGAAATGCGCGCCGAAGACGAGCGCCGTGGTCGTCCCGTGTGCTGCAAGCGTGGCGACGAACCGGTGCGCGCAGTCAGCCGCGTACCGTGCCTCGGCCATCCGGGCCTCTTCCGGCAGCGCCACCTGTTCGAGCCAGTCCAGAAGCGTGCGGCCCAGCCGCCCGATGATCGGAAGCTGCGGGTAGTGCACGTGCGCATCGACGAGTCCAGGCAACAGAACGCCGCCTCGCCAGTCGACAACGGCCGCCTCCGGATCGATGGGCCTGACATCGTCGAAGGCTCCGCTGGCTACGATACGACCGCCGCGAATGAGCAACCCGCCGTCGGTGTAGCTGCGCAGCGCGCCCCCTTCGCGAAAGGGATCGGCGGGGGTGTGGAGGAGCGTCGCTCGAAAGAGCTGGGCGTCGGTCATCGGAGCGCCGCGCGCTCCGCGCGGACGCGGCGCACGGCGAAGAACACGCGCTCGGGCGTCGTCGGGCTATCGAAGGTCACGACCTCGCCCGTGCCGAAGGCGGCCACCGCCTCTCGAATCGCCTCGCGGACCGAGATGGCGAGCATCAGCGGCGGTTCGCCGACCGCCTTGCTGCCGAAAATCACGGCGGACTGCCGGGCGTCACGCAGGAAACTCACGCGAAAATCCAGCGGCATTTCGGACCACGACGGCAGCTTGTACGTGGAGGCGCCTGCGGTCGCCAAACGGCCCTGATCGTCCCAGAGGAGTTCCTCGAGCGTGAGCCAACCCACGCCCTGCAGGAACCCACCTTCGACCTGCCCACGGTCGATCACCGGCGAGATCGACTCGCCGACGTCCTGCAGGATGTCGACGCGCCGCACACGGTAATCGCCGGTAAACCGATCCACTTCCACCTCGGACACGGCGGCGCCAAACGCAAAGTAGTGGAACGGCTTGCCGCGGCCAGTCGTGCGATCGAAGTGAATGTCGGGCGTGCGGTAGAAGCCCTCGGCGAAGAGTGGCACGCGCTGCATGTAGGCCGCCTCACACAGCGCGTCAAACGGCACATCCTTGCCAAGGCCGGCCCCAACCGCATCGAGCCGCGCTCGCAGTTGCTGACACGCGTCCGCGACCGCCGCACCGTTCAGGTCGGTCCCGGCGGAGGCCGCTGTCGCCGAGGTGTTGGGCACCTTGTCCGTGCGCGTCGGCATCAGTCGAATCCGGCCGCCGTCGACGCCGAGCGTGTCGGCGGCAATCTGACGAATCTTAGTGAACAGGCCCTGCCCCATCTCGGTGCCGCCGTGGTTCACTTGCACTGTGCCATCCCGATAGATCAGCACGAGCGCACCGCCCTGGTTGTAGAAGGTGGCCGTAAACGAGATGCCGAACTTCGCCGGCGTGATCGCGATGCCGCGCTTCGCCTCGTCATGCTGCGCATTGAACGTGGCGATCTCCGCGCGCCGCGTCTCGAACTCGCTCGCCTCTTTCAGCTCGCGCCAGATTCTGTCGATCCGTCCGGCGTCGGCCACCGTCTGCCCGTAATGCGTGGTCTGCCCTTCACGATAGAAGTTCCGCTCGCGAACGACGTCAGCGGGAACTGAAAGCCGCTGCGCCGCCTGCGCGAGGATGTCCTCGATCGCCACCATGGCCTGTGGAGCGCCGAAGCCACGGAACGCCGTCTGCGACGTCTTGTGCGTGCGGCAGATGCGGCCGATGGCTTCGACGTTGGGCAGGTAGTAGGTGTTGTCGCAGTGAAAGAGCGACCTCCACATGATTGGTTCGGACAGATCGAGACTCCAGCCACCATCCGAGAAGAACGCGATCTTCAGCGCTTCGATCTGGCCTGTCGATGAAAAGCCCGCCGAATATCGGACCAGGTACGGATGCCGCTTGCCGGTGAGCGCCATGTCGAGCTCGCGCGTCAGTCGCACGCGAACGGGGCGGCCTGTCTTCCATGCGCCCAGCGCGGCTACCGCGGCCCATGCGTTGGCCTGCACCTCCTTACCGCCGAACGCACCACCCATCCGCAAGCATTCAACCGTCACCTGATTGCGCTTCAGCCCAAGGACACGCGCGATGATTTCCTGCGTTTCCGCCGGGTGCTGCGTCGACGAGTGTGCGGCGACGCCGCCGGCCTCATCGATCCATGCGACGGCGGCCTGTGTTTCCAGGTAGAAGTGCTCCTGACCTCCGATCGAGAGTTCTCCGTCGATGCGCAGTGCGCTGGAGTCGATCGCGGACACATCGCCTCGCGACAGACGGAAAGCGTCCGAAAGAAAACTACCCGCGTCGATCGCCTGTTGAATGCTCAGGATCGCGGGCAACGGCTCATATTCGACATGCACCCGCGCGGCCCCGCGCTGCGCGGCGTCGAGCGTTTCGCCGAGGACCCACGCGACGGGTTGCCGGTGGAACATCACCTCGCCCGGAAAGAGCGGTTCGTCGTGACGCGACGGTCCACTGTCCGCATCTCCGGGGGCGTCGGTCGCGTCCAGCGTTGTCACGACACCCGGCTCGTCGAGCGCCGGCGCGGCGTCGAGGCGCGTCACGCGCGCGTGTGCGTGCGGCGCGGTGACAGGCCACGCGTGCAGCAGGTGTGGAAACCGTCCGAGCAGGTCGTCGGTGTAGAGCGCTTCCCCCGTGACGTGCCCGCGCGCGCTCTCGTGCGGAAGCGGCTTACCCGCGATCGTCATGACGGGACTCCCACCAGAATTTCTCGACGAGGCTCCTGGCCACCTCGCGCCGATACTCCTTCGATCCGCGATGATCGCTCATCGGCGAGAGAACACGGCTGAGCACCTGCTGCACTCGCTCGACGGCACTCTCGTTCCACACCTGACTGAGGATTGCCTGCTCCGCTTCGACTGCGAGTAGCGGCGTCGCCGCAACTCCGCCGAACGCAAAACGAGCCCGCCGCACGCGGCCGCCCCGGTCGCGATCCAGCGCCATCGCCGCTGCCACCGTGCTGATGTCATCGAGGCGCCGCTTGGCAACCTTGTAGAAACGCACGAACGCCGGCAACGGCTTCGGAATCTCAATGCTCCTGAGGATCTCGCTGCGCCCGAGGGCGGTCTTTCGATAGCCCGTGAAGAACGATGCCAGCGGCTGCACGCGCGGTCCGGCCGGTCCAACGATATGTACAGATGCATCGAGCGCGAGCAGCAGCGGTGCGGAATCGCCAATCGGCGAGGCTGTTGTCAGGTTGCCTCCGAGGGTCGCGCGATTGCGAATGGGAGGCGAGGCAAACAGATCCAGCCATTCACCGACGACGGGCGGTGCGTTCGTCCACGCACAGGCGATGTCGCTCAACGGAAGCGCGGCACCCATGCGCACGCTGCCGTCACTATCCGACCATTCGTGCAGCTCGGGTATCCCCTCGACGCTGACAAGGTGCGGCCAACGCTTCAGCCGCAAGTTGGATTCGACGCCGAGATCCGTGCAGCCGGCGATCAGCGTCGCGCCAGGATGCGACTGCAAAATCGCGAGGCACTCATCGAGCGTTGAGGGACGTGAAAAGCCGTCGACGGAAAACGGTTCGAGCGCCGGCGCCGGCAAATCGAGGCGATCGCGGAAGGGTCCTCTTGGCGCGTCAACCACGGCGTACGCGGCATCGCGAATCGGACGGTAGCCGGTGCATCGACACAGATTGCCGCCCATCGCGAGCGGATCGCATGGACCGTCGCGATCCCGCCGATGCTGCTCCACGAACAGGCTCATGACAAATCCCGGTGTGCAGTAGCCGCACTGGGAGCCGCCGGCGGCAGCCATTGCCTGCTGCGCCTCGGACAGTTCGCCGCGGTCGGCGAGCGATTCGACCGTGTAGAACTCACGGTCCGCTGCCGCGGGGAGGAAGACGAGGCAGCTGTTGATCACACGGTAGGCAGCGCGGCCCTGCTCGTCGGCAACCATCGCGACGGCGCAGGCGCCGCACTCACCTTCGGCGCATCCTTCCTTGGCGCCCGTCAGCCCGCGTGCCCGGATGAAGTCGAGCAGCGTCACCTGCGGCGCAACGTCACCGACGCGAACCTCGCGACCGTTGAGGACGAAGGAGAACGCCATCGTCCCGGGCGGTTTTATTTCTTCTTGATCGTGACTTTCTTGAGCCCGTCGGCGTCCATCGGCAGGTCACCGTCGAACGGCACCTCGTTGAACTTCAGGACGTACGCCACGATGTCGACAACCTCCTGTCGCATGAGTGAGCCGGGATTGTCCTCGGGCATCGTCGTGCGGATCTGCTCGACGAGGTTGTTCGCGCTGTAGGTCTCCCAATTCCCCCAGAAAGTGTCGCCCGTCAGCGGCGGAGTTTCGGTCGTCCCTTTCAGGGTCTCCTGATGGCAGCTGGCGCACTTGTCCATGTACAGCGTTTTGCCGCGTCCCTGCTGATTGCCGGCCGGAGCCGCGCCCTGCGCGCCGAGCGCCGCAAAAGCCGAACACCAACCAACGAGCGCCGCGAGTGCGAGAAATCGGAATCGATTCATGGATATTCGCCTCTACTTGGTCGCGGGTGTCCTGCCCGCGGCTGACGGATTATAGGTGAAGACGTAGACTGCGCCGGCTTCCTTTGTCGAATTGTCGGCCTGGTTGCCGCCGGTGCCTTTCGCGCTGCTGTCCTCGCCGCGCGCGCCGACGGCCATCGTTCTTCCATCGCGGCTGAGCGCAACGGAGCTGCCGAATTCGTCGAATGCCTCGTTGTTCGAGCTCTTGACGTAGAACCGCTGTGCCCACTGCGTCCCGGTGCGGCCGAACACGTAGGCCGCGCCGGCTTCCTGCGCGGAATCATCGGCCTGCTTGCCGTTGATTCCCTGCGCGGCGCTGTCCTCGAGCTGGGCGGAAACAGCCAGCGTGTTGCCGTCGCCGCTGATCTGCAGCCGTGAGCCGAACCAGTCTTCCTTCCCTGGATTGGATGCCTTGATGAACGCCTGCTGCGCCCATTGTGCGCCCTGCCGCACAAACACCATGACGGCGCCGACCGAAGTATCGGTCCTCACATCGTTATCGCATGGTGATGACGGATTGACGCCGGCGGCCATGCAGTCTTCGTCGAGAATTCCTCCAGCGATCGTGTTGCCGTCGTCGCTGATCGACACAGCGACCCCGAGCGAATCTCCATTTTCCGCGTTCGACGCTTTCAGATAGGACTGCAGGGTCCACGTCGAGGCCGAACGCGTGTAGACGTAGATCGCACCGGTGCCGTTCCGGCCGGGAGGGAAAGGACCGTTCGGTCCGTTGACGACCGTGCGCGACGAGCCGCCCTCGTCAAAGGCGCTGACCGCGAATGTGTTGCCATCAGCGCTGAGCGCCACCGAATACCCGAACTGCACGTTCGGGCCGGGGTTTGAAGCCTTCACGTACGCCTGCTGCGTCCAGGTGGCACCACTGCGCACGAAAATGTACGCCGCGCCCGCGGACTGCATGGCGTTGTCGTTCTGATCGCCGTTGAGCCCTTTCGCGCTGCTGTCTTCCGCATTCGCTCCAACTGCCAGAGTGTTGCCGTCGTCGCTCAGCGAGACCGAAAAGCCAAACTGATCGCCGTCGCCGAAGTTTCCGTCGGCGCCGGCTTCACCGCTGTTCGACGCTTTGATGTAGGCCTGCTGCGACCAGGTCGTTCCACGACGCGTGAATACATAGACAGCGCCCGCCTGCGGAATCGAATCGTCGTTCTGATTGCCGTTGATGCCCCTGGCCGCACTCGCCTCGAAATAGGCTGACACCGCCATCGTGTTGCCATCGGCGCTGAGCGTGACAACGTGGCCGAACTCGGCGCCCGCCTGCGGATTGGAGGCCTTTATGTATGCCTGCTGCGCCCAGGGGCTGGCCGCGTTGCGACGCGTAAGGACGTACACCGCCCCCGCACTGTAGACCGATGTGTCGTCCTGATTGCCGTTGATCCCTTTCGCGCCGCTGCTTTCGTTCGGTGAGCCAACGGCCATCGTCAGACCGTCACCGCTGAGGGCAACCGAATCGCCGAGTAATGTGCCGCCGTTGCCGAAGTGATCGCCCATGTGCGGATTGGACGCCTTGACGTACGCGGTCTGGCGTAGTGCCGTGGAATCTGGTCCAGGCGCGGTCGTCGAACCCGACTGCGCCCCCATTCGTACTCCCGTTGCAACGGCCACCATCCCTGCCACGATGATGGCCACCTGCCTTGTCCGATTGTTCAAATGTCCTCCCTACTTCTTCGGCGGCGCGACCGGCGCCGGCTTGGCGAACCGCGACGCTTCGACGTTCGCGTTGGCCCGAATCTGCATCAGCTCGAACGTGTCGCGTCCATCGAGGCCGGTCTGCGTGTACTTGAACGGCATCTTCACGCCGTTCACATCGCGATAGTCCGAGTAATCCACCTGCACCGGGAGCTTGCCGACAGGTGAATCGGTGTAGCGGATCGAGCGCGTCAGCAGGCCTGTCTTCTGATCGAAGTAGAGGGTGACGACGATCCCGTCGGCGGTGTTCCCCTGGACGACGTCCACGTCCTGGTCGTCGACGGTCGTCGCGGTGCCGACACGCCAGCGAGGCGCAATCGACTTCACCTGCGCCGGGAAGAAGAGCATCGCGTCGATCTTCGCGCCCGCGAGCTCCTGCCCCGCAAGCGTCAGCACGTCCACCGGACGGAGGGGCGCCGCGTACCATGCGTTGCTGCCGTTAAGAGTCGTCGTGGTCGAACCATTGCTCGTGCGGACGATCGTCGTGCGCTGCAGCGGAGTCGCCTTCGCGTAAATCTCCGACATCCGCTTATCGACCGATTCGGGGCCGTAGCCGACGTTGGTGCCCGTTGCCGTGTAGCTCGCCAACGCCGCGGCTTTCTGCGCACCGCCGACCGCCTGCAGGTACTTGTCGAACACGGCATCCGGCATCGGCGAGAGCGGATTCTGGGCCACGATGGCGTTCGGGTCGGGCGGCTGCAGCGGTCCGTACTGAACGGCGAAGTCAGGGACTGTCCGCGGCGAGTCGGCGCCGCGATGGCACGAGTAACACGTCACCATCTGGCGGCCGCCGAAGTTGTCCGCGTTGATCTTCTGCATCATCTGGATCATCTGCCGCGCGCGGCGCTTGCGCGCGTTGTCCGCGGCAAAGCCGCTCCAATCGCGATCGTCCGCCATGTGGCAGTCTTCGCACGACATCCCGAGCGACGCCGAGAAGAACCCCATCGTCGCCATGAACTGATCGACGGGGATGCCCTTCATCACCTGTACGTTCTTGAAGACCTGATCCGACAGCAGCGGCTTCTCCGTCTGTTGCTGCGCCTTGACGATCGCGGTGCCCACGAGGCATGCGAGCAGCCCCCCCACGGCCGCCGTTGTCTTCATCGATCGGAACGTCATGCCTTCTCCTTGGGCGGACCTAAAGGTCCGCCCCTACAACTCACAAAACCTCAGGGTCCGCCCCTGCAGCTCGAAAAAAAAGGGCCGCGAGATCGCGGCCCAAATGTCTTTACCGAAAGAGGTGTGCCCCCGCTTACTGAGCGGCCGGCGCCGCCTGGCCGAAGTTCGCGGTGCGGTAGATCTCCTTGCCCGACTCCGTCATCGTGATTTGCGAGCGCTCCGTGAGATTCATGTACGGGTCACCGCTCTTGACCACACGGCCGATGAGCGTGATGGGCATGCCCGTCTTGACCGTCTGCGGGCTCCATCCGAACTGTTTGATCAATTGCTGCGGCCCGCCGAGCTCCGCGGTCCAGCGAGTGTTTTTCCCGCCCTCGTTGACGTCGAAGACGATGAGGGCGTGCGGATTCACCATGACGAGCTGCACGACGGTGCCCTTCAGCGTGACCGTCTCTTCGTTGTAGCGCCCTGCATCACCGTGATGGGCCCATGCAAAACCGGGAATCAGGGTTGCGACGGCTACCGTAACCGCGCACAGGAGACTCTTCTTCATGGCAACGACACCTCTCATGAAAGCAACAAAAACAGGAGACCTAGTAATCTCTCATCTTGCTGATTCGATGTCAATTACGGCATCTCCTGGCAGAAAGTTCCCGGCATTCCCGCGAGAGGGGGCAGAAACACCGGGTCTGCGATTCACGGCTCGGGACAACAGGATTTCGGGGCCGTCACAACCCTCTGTCAGCCGGGTGTCGCCCTGGGCGGATACCCGCCGAACGCGGAGTTGATGATTGCGCGACGTCGGGTAGCGCGAAGGAAGTTGAGGGAATCGTGAAGAGTCGTGCGAATCAAGGCATTGAAGTGTTCGTCCTGATTGAATTTCCGTCGATACGGATCATGCTCGCGGCCCTGCTCACGGCCGCCGTCGGGATGATGACGACTGTTGCGGCCGCCGTGGTGTAAAGGGAAGACTCATCGTCACGAGAAAGACGCGCGTCGTCACGGGGTGACGAGCGCGCGTTCTTCTCCTTGCGTCGGTCACCGCGACACTTCGAGCGTGACGCGGCGATTCTGCTGACGTCCGGCTCGCGTCGAATTGTCACCGACCGGTTTCTGGCTGCCGTACCCTACCGCACGAATGCGGTCCGCGCCCACGCCAGAGTCCTTCAGCGCCTTTGCCACGGCTTCGGCGCGCGCTTGTGACAGCGCGAGGTTTGCCCCTTCACGACCTCGGCTGTCGGTGTGTCCGGCGACGACAACGGTCGCCATCGGATACGAGCGCAGAATCACTCCAAGCTTCTCGATCTCCGCTCGCGATCGCGACGTCAGCCTTGCCGATCCGGTCAGGAACTCAACACGATCGAGATCGATGTTCATCGATCCGCTTCCGGAGGACGCCAGATACTTCGAGAGGCGATCTTCCATGCTTCCGGCTGGGAACGTGAAGCTGGGGGGCGTCGGTATCGCCCGAGCCGGCGGTGGGATGACCGTTCCGCTCGTCCCGACAGCGCCGCTCGGCGCCGCACGTTCGACGTTCACCCGGGCCACCTCGCGGTGTCTGGAGGACTCAATTCCCCACCAGAGCAGTCCGCCGATTCCAAGCGCCGCGAGGAGAGCTGCCAGCGGGAACGACCAGCTCTCCCGCTTCTCCCGTTCCCGCCATGAAACGGTTTCATCGACCGCCGCGCGCGTTGTCTCGTACGGCTTGCGAACGATTCCCGGCATCTCGAATCCGGCTGGCATCGCCGCTTCGATGTGCGGCCGCTCGGCGCTCAGACGCTCTGCGACATCCGTGGCACTGAGGTTGTGACTGCGGATCAACCGTCCGAAGTATCCGAGCACCAGTGGCGCGCACGTCATGAGTAGTGACGCGACCGACGATTCGCGGATGCCCGCATACCGAGCGAGGCTGTTCGTCACGCCGGAGAGGCTCGGGCCGAACAGCGTCGAGAGCCACGCAGTCGCCACGGTGTTGATGTCGCTGCCCGCTGGAGACGACGCGAGTCGCCTCGCGGTTCCAATCGGATCGCGATCGGCCGCCGCCCCGGTCGCGAGGTTCACGAGCTGGTTGATGAACCCGCGATCGTCGCTGCGATTGGCGATCGTCGCGGCAAAGGCCGGAATGGCTGCGTCGCACGCCTTGCTCATCGCGACGTCAGATTCGTGTGTTTGACGAGTTACTTCGGAGAGTAGCTCGGGAGTAACGAGTTTCTGTAGTTCAGCGAGCATCGATGCCATACAAGCCTCCTGTGTTCAGGTGGCATATGCCACATCGATTGACGGCAAGTCCCACTCCCGCCGCGGCATTCAATGGGCGGCTTCGCCGTGCGCCGGCCGACAGGATGTCGGAAGCGCGCTCACAACGTCTTGTCATACCGTCTTCGTTGATCCTGTCCTCCTGAGGTGCACTCGTAGCATCGGCGCCGTTCCGTCGTGCCGAGGGAATCCGGGCCGCGCCGCTACCTGATTGCGATCGGTCGCACCGGCGAGCCCGTCGCGCCCCGAATTCGTTCGGTCAGGTTCATATACAGGAACTCGTAGACGCGATCCCGCGCCAGCTCCCGCAGGTCCATGTTCTCGAGCATCCCGACGCCACCGAAGAGCAACTCGTGATGCACGTTGCCCAGTTCCGGCTTGTTCGGCGGTTGGATTGTCACGCAGCAACTGTCGGCACCGACCATTGACGCTTTCTTTCCGACTGCCCAGCGTGCCACTTCGACGCCGATGCCCGGCGATCCCTGGTTTTCGCCGACGAAGAAGCGCGCATCGTTGTATTTCTGCGGATTGCTCCAGTAGACGGCCCAGCCGTAGTTGAACAGAATCGCATCGCCCGGCTCGATGGTGCTCTCGTTCATTCCCTGCTTCGTCAACGCACCGCGAACATCGGCGAGCGTGACTTCGTAGCGGCTGTCGAGTGCCGCCACGCCTTTGTAGCCGGCGATATCGATCAGGATCCCGCGCGTGACGATCGGCTTCACATGCTCGACGCCGAGCGCCTCCAGGCCGCCGACACCGCGGTTCTTTCCGGTCAGATCCTCCTGCGTGAACCCGTTGTAGTAGACGTTCTTCAGGGATCCATCGGCCATCTTCACCACCTTTCCCTGGTGGCCGAACGCATCGTACTGCGTGCCCATCTGTCCGATGAAGCCTGTGAAGTAATCCTGCTGCGCCACGCCGACGCCTTCCTTCGCGGGGTCGGCCGCGGGGATGATGGTGAGGAAGTACGGCCGGTAGCCGTACTGCGGCATCTCTGCCTCGTAGATCCGACCGAGCTCGTATGTCTGACCGGTCTTCGGGATCCGGAGCGCCTTGATGATCTTCTCCGGCGTGATGTAGTTGGTGTTCCCCGCCTGGTCCTGCATGCCATGCGGAGACGGCCACCACGGCCCCTTCTCACGCGTTTGCGCAAGCGGGGTGACGCCAGCCGTCAGCACGATTGCGAAGACGATGAACCCAGCGAGCCGTACGAACGTCGATCTCATCGCTCACCTCCAAACCGGTGAGGATGGTAAGACCAAACAGCCCGAAGGAAAAGTGGTCAGAGCTGCAGTTGAAGGCGGGTCTGGAAGAACTGCGTCTTGCCGACGAGGCCGAAGCGATCCAGCGAGCCGTAGCCATACGTCATTTCGAGCCGCACGTTATCTGACAGGTGCCAGTTGACCATCGGCGTGAACCGCCAGAATGTTCCGCCGCGCACCCTCTCGCTATCGAGATTGATGTACGAGAAGTTCGTCACGATCTCCCAGGCGCCCGGACCACCCTGAAACACGGGGCGAAGCGGCGATATCTGGTTGAAGAACCCTCCTCGTGTGTTGTAGACGCGCGTTTCTCCCGTCGGCAGCCACGACATGACGACGTTGCCGCCACGGAAGAGCGGGTTACCGCTGGCGGGCGCGTCGGCCTTCAGGAAGTAGTATTCCGTCCCAACCAGCAGCGGACCCGGCCGATAGTACGCCTCGATGCCCGTCAGCCTGGTGTTGTCCACGGCGAACGTTCCGGTATCCACGAAGTACGGCGCCGGAAATGCTTCGGGCTTCGATCGCAGCTGAAGCTTGCCGTCGTCTGGCCTCCCGAATCGGAGATTGAAACCGAGGTGCAGCACGCGTCCCTTAGCCTCGGACTCCATGGGCACCCAGGCGATTCGAGCGGCAACCTGGTGCGCGTAGCTTGAAAACGTCTGCCCCTCAGAGAACCGGTCACCGTAGACTCCCAGATTCCAGAGGAGCCGTTTCTTCGGGACCCAGCCAAGCCATTTAATCCCGTCGGCCAGGATCGGAATCGTGGCGTCGCTGATCGGCGCGCGCTCCATCGTCCAGCCGGCATAGCCGACCATGACCTTGTTGAGGGAGACGCCTTCTTTCGTCCGCCCGACGAAGATGTTCCCCCAGATCTCCGGCACCTCGATCATCACGCCCGTTTCACGGACCAGGAATTTCTGGGTCGGGACATCCCACATGATTCCCGTGCTCCAGCTTGTGGTCCGCTTTGTGCCTTTGAAGCTGCCCTTGAGCAGGATGCGGGCATCACGAACCTTCGGCGTCGGAAACAGCGCGAACTGTTCCTTGCTCTGTTCATCCTGCGAGTAGGCGGCGTACTCGTACAGAAAACCGCCGCCGAAACGAAATGTGGCGTGCTCGCCCTCGAACTCGTTGAACTTGATTAGCCTCCGTGCGGGTTCGCCGAGCTCCTCATCGCCGGCCTCGGGCGGCGTGTCGTCCAGGGTTGCGGGTTTACTGCCTGCCGGCTGCTGACCACCGGAGGTCTGCTGCCCCCACGCGGTGTGGGACCAGCAACACAGGATGATGGTCAGAAGAAGGCCTGTTCCGGCCTTTCGATCCACGTCAGTACGTGTAGAACAGCTGCTGGATCTGTTCCGGCGTCCGCTGCTTCAGCAACGCCAGTGTGAGCAGGATCCGCGCTTTCTGCGGATTCAATTCGTCGGACGCAATGAATCCGAGTTGGTCATCGTTGAGCTCGACGTTCCGTCCGATCGAACCGGTCACCACGCGCGAGCTTCGCACGAGGACCACGCCCTTCTTCACGACGTTGCTGGCGGCGGTCACCGACGCCTTGTTCATGTTGCCGTTGCCGACGCCTGCGACGACGATACCCTTCGCGCCATTTGCCGCAGCGCATTCGATCAGGTCCGGCGACATGTCAGCAGACGCATAGATGATGTCGACACGCGGCAGCGTCGTGACGCCCGTGATATCGAACTCGGACTGCGTGGTGTGCTTCCATTCCGGGTTCGTGAAGTAGTCGTTCTTTCCGTAGTTCGCCGTACCCACGAGGCCACGCAGCGGAGACGTGAACGTCTGCACAGCCGTCGTGCTCGTCTTCATCAGCGAATGGGCACCCTGAATCCAGTCGTTCATCACGACGAGCACGCCGCGGCCGGCGGCTTTCGGATCAGCCGCGACGCCCACCGCGTTGTACAGGTTCAGCGGCCCGTCCGCGCTGACCGCCGTTGATGGGCGCATCGATCCGACCATCACCACCGGCTTGTCAGTCTTCACGGTCAGATTCAGGAAGAAGGCGGTGTCTTCCATCGTGTCGGTGCCGTGGGTGATCACGAAGCCGTCTACACCGGGCGACTTCGCCAGCTCGTTGATGCGTTTCGCGAGCTTCAGCATGATGTCGAACGTCATGTCCTGCGAACCGACGTTCGAGATCTGCTCGCCTTTGATGTTGGCCAGGTCGGTAATGCCCGGAACGCCGGCGATCATCGTGTCGATGTTGACGGCGCCCGACGTGTAGCCCGCCTGCGTGCCCGTAGCCGCTGCGCCGGCGATCGTGCCGCCCGTTGCCAGAATCACGACGTTTGCCTTGTTCTTACCGGCCGCCGACGCAAGCTGCGCGCTGGCGAGCACGGCGACGATTGCGAGTGCAATCCGAGTTCGTGCTAGCACTTTCATGGTTCGTTTCCTTCCTGAAGCGTCGAATGCCCGCTTACTTCTGCGCCTGTTTCTTCTGGCGATATGTGCTGGCGTCGAGGTTCGTCAGCTTCGCGGGGTTGAGCAGATCCGCAATCTGCGCGTCGGTCAGGAGCTTCCGCTCGCGAATGATCTCGATGATCCCCTTGTTCGTCTTGTAGGCCTCGTTCGCGAGCTCGGTCGCCTTCTCATAGCCCAGTACCGGATTGAGCGCGGTGACGATGCCCACTGTGGTGTCCATGTAGTGCTGCAGCTGCTTCTCGTTGACGGTGATTCCGTCAACGCACTTCGTGCGAAACGCATGTGACGCCGTGTACAGCAGATGCTGCGACTCCATCAACGAGAGTCCCTCAACCGGCTCGTAGGCGTTGAGCTGAAGCTGACCGGAGTGTGCAGCGACGGTCACGGTGAAGTCGTTCCCCATCACGCGATAGGCGACGAGGTTGACCATCTCGGGAATGACCGGGTTGACCTTGCCAGGCATGATCGAGGAACCGGGTTGCAGCGCCGGAAGATTGATCTCCGCGAGCCCTGCTCTCGGTCCTGATGCCAGCAGGATCAGATCGCTCGCAATTTTCGAGAGCTTCACCGCGGTGCTCTTCAGCGCGGACGAATACACGACAAAGCCCTGTTGATCCCACGTCGCCGAGAGCATGTCGGGGGCCGGAACGAGTGGCTTGCCCGTCAACTTCGCGAGGTAATCGGCGGTCTTCTGCGCGTAGCCCTTCGGCACGTTGATCCCGGTGCCAATTGCCGTCGCGCCCATATTGACCGCGTAGAGGTGCTTCTCGGCTTCACGCAGCAGGGCAGTCTCGTCGTCGATTGAGGCTGCGAACGCGTGGAATTCCTGCCCGAGGGTCATCGGAACCGCGTCCTGCAGTTCCGTGCGACCCATTTTCAGGGTGTTGATGTACTGATCGCCCTTTGCCCGGAATGATGCTGACAGCTTCTGCAGTTCGGCGACCAGCTTGTCATTGCGCAGGAGGAGCGCGACCTTGATCGCAGTCGGGTAGCTGTCGTTGGTCGACTGCGACATATTGAGGTCGTCATGCGGCTCGATGATCGAGTACTCGCCTTTTTGATGGCCGCTCAACTCGAGCGCGATGTTGGCCAGCACCTCGTTCGCATTCATGTTCGTGGACGTGCCGGCGCCGCCCTGGAACCAGTCGACCTGAAACTGATCGTGGTACTTCCCGTCGAGCACGGCCTTGGCAGCCTTCTCGATCGCGGGCAGTTTCTGCCTGTCCATTGCGCCGACGTCGGTGTTGGCGCGTGCGGCCGCGAGCTTCACGATCGCCCAGGCCTCCACGAACCCTGGGTAGTGATCGATCGAAATGCCCGAGATCTGAAAGTTCTCCAGCGCACGCGCGGTCTGCACACCGTAGTACGCGTTCGCGGGAATCCGTTTCTCACCGAGGAGATCGTGCTCGGCTCGCGTCTGCGTGGTACCGGTCGTCCCCGATGTGGCAAGCGGGCGCGGTTCGTCGGGGATACGCTGCACTGCCGCGGCCACCGCGTCAGGCTGCGGTGCACTCGCGGAAGGCTTTGTGCTCCCGGACGAGCACGCCCAGGACAGGGTGAGAACCAATGCGAGAGAGATGTATCTAGATGTACCTTTCACGATCGGGAGGTCGAGCACCATCGGTGCCACGTGCGCGCCACGCCCGTACCGCATATTGGATGGAGGAATCGCTATCGCACCGTGGCGACGAGCCGCGGATTGACGACATGCTGAATGGCCAACGATATGTCGTCAGGTTGCTGTGCTCGAGGTCGCCGCCCGCACCCTGTCACGTCAAGGAAAAATGATGCTTCGCGCAGGGGGTATAACATTGCGCCGATCCATGCGCCAGTTATCCCTTCTTGACACGTCGAGTCCGATTCCGATCTCCCGGCGGATCTCGTAACTCGACGAATGGCCGGCCCTATCCACTGGTCTCACATTCCAAGCAGGTGATGTCCTCTCGTTTGGCCTGGGTCCTCGTTCTTGTCGCAGTTGCTGTGGCAGTGGCGCGCATCGTATCCACCTATCCCAATGTGAGCGAAACGTTCGACGAACCGGCGCACATTTCGAGCGGAATGGAGTGGCTTGACCGCGGCACTTATACATACGACCTGCTGCACCCACCACTAGGGCGTGCGCTCATCGCGCTCGGCCCTTGGCTCGCAGGAGCGCGGTCGCAGGGCACCGTGGGGCACCCATGGGAGGAGGGGCACGCCGTTCTCAACTCGATTGGAAAGCCCCGCGAAACGCTCGCGTTGGCGCGCGCCGGGGTGCTGCCGTTCCTGGTGCTCGCTACCATGATGGTGTTCGTCTGGGCGCGCCAGATTCTCGGCGTGGTGTGGGGTGTTGCAGCGGCGGTCTTCTTCACAACGGTGGCGCCGGTACTCGCGCACGCCGGGCTCGCCACGACAGACATGGTCGCGACCGGCACAATAGCCGCGAGTCTCGTGGCGTTGGTGATCTGGCTCGAACGGCCGTCGATTGGACACAGCCTTGCGCTCGGCGTCGCAGTGGGACTTGCGTTGGCGAGCAAGCTCTCGGCGCCGATGTACATGTGCTCGGCGGGCGCGGCAATTGGACTGACGTGGCTCGCGACCCGGCCTGAGGAACTGCGATGGCGCGAACGGCGACTCGGTATCGGCGCCGCCGCGGTAATGGCGTTGCTTCTACTCTGGGCCGGGTACCGGTTCAGCGTCGGTCCACTGCTCACGTACCCCCCAAGCGCGGTGCAGAACCGCTCGACATTCGTGAAGTGGGCACAGGCCGCAGTTCGCGTTCCGATCTATCCTGCCCCGGAATACGCGAGGGGACTCCTGCTGCTCCGATCGACCAATGCAAGAGGATTCAAAAACGTTCTCTTGGGTGAACGGATCCGCGAAGGCCGCTGGTACTTCTTCCCGGTCGCCCTGGCCGTGAAGACGCCGCTCCCCTTCCTCTTCTTGACGGTGGTTGGAGCTGTTGCGCTTGTGAGCAGCGCTCGAAGAAGTCGGCGCTGGACCGATGCGGCTCCGGTGGCGGCGGCGCTCGGAATACTCATCGCCGCACTCCCGAGCAACATCACGATCGGCGTGCGTCACGTGCTCCCGATCTTCGGGCCGCTCGCGGTCCTTGCCGCCGGCGGGACACGAGCGTTGTGGCTGACGCACCTGCGGTTCCCCGCGGGCGCCATCATCGCCACGGCGCTCGTGGGATGGCAAGGGGTGGAGTCAGCCCGCGCGCACCCGGAGTACCTTTCTTACTTCAACCAACTTGCCGGGGCTCATCCGGAGCGCGTGCTTCTGGATAGCGACCTGGATTGGGGGCAAGATCTCGATCGTCTCGCTGACACGTTGCGGGCACGCGGGATCAGGCGCGTCGCGGTCTCGATCTACACAAAAGCAGACCTCGAACAGCATGGGCTGCCGGAGTTTACGGAACTGGCGCCCAATACACCCGTGACCGGGTGGGTAGCGATCAGCTTTTTTCGCCTTTATCTCGGCTACCTCGGCGACTCGCCATTTGATGACTTCGCGTGGCTGCGGCGACACACGCCGGTGGCTACGGTGGGGAGATCGATATACCTGTACCACATCGAATGAAACGACACGGTGAGTCCAGCGCCGCGGTCGACCGAAGCGGTGCCGCCGGGTGCCAACCGCGACCGGAGCACGCTGCTCTCGTGGTCCTCCTTCTGTTCTCCTGCTACGCGTACTTCATCCCTCGATCGGGGCGCATTGATTGGGCTGCGAGCGGCCGCGAGGATCTGGTGCTTGCCGTCGCCGATCGCGGCACCTTGTCGATCGACGCGTACCACGACAACACCGGCGACAAGGCGTTCTATCGCGGACACTACTATGCCGTCGGCTCTATCGGCCCTTCGCTGGTCGCGCTTCCCGCGTACCTTGCCCTAAAACCGTTGCTCGATTTCGGCCCTGTCACGCGGTTCCTTCAACACCGACTGGATTTGAGAGCTGAACAGACACCGCCGCCCGGACGCCATAGACAGGCGACGCCGCGCGAGCGGGTCGCTCTGATCTGGATGACGCTGTTCGCGGTCTGTCTTCCCTCCGCTTTTCTAGGCCTGTTCGTGTATGTGTTTGCTTGCCGGTTCATCGCGCGCGCGAGCCACGCCCTCGTGCTCGCATTGACTTATGGACTCGGCACGGTCGCCTTCCCGTATAGCAAGGCTCTGTACCAACACCAACTGAGCGCCTTCGGAGCGTTCGTCGGGTTTTACCTGCTGTGGCGTGTCGCGCGTGAAGGCGCCGCGCGATGGACGCTGTTGATTGCAGGCATCCTCTTTGGGCTCGCAGCCATCAGCGAGTATCCGGTGGTCCTGGTGCTGGTGCTGTTGGTCGTGTGGGCGGCGTTCGAAATGGACGACTGGTGGGCACTCCATCGGCTTATCTGGGGCGCACTCCCGTTGCTCGTTCTATTCGCCGCGTACAACTGGGCCATCTTCGATACGCCGCTTCCTGTCGGCTACCGATACCACGCGGAATTTGCGGATATTCATCGACAGGGTTTCATGGGGTTCACTGGACCGACGTGGGGGGCGTTGTACGGGATCACGATTAGTCCCTATCGTGGCCTCTTCTTTCTGTCGCCGGTACTTCTTCTGAGCCTTCCAGGACTCGCGCTTCTGTGGGGCACACCCCGTGAGCGGCGCTTCGTCATGCTGCTTGGCGGGATCTTCCTCGCGTTCGTCTTATACCTGACTTCTTACATTTATTGGTCCGGGGGCGATGCCGTCGGTCCCCGCTTCCTCGTTCCCGTGGTCCCATTCATGATTCTGGCAATGGCACCGGCGTATACCGCGCTCTTGAACCGCTCGTACGGTCCGTGGGCGATGGGTGCTCTCATCGCGGTCTCGGTGCTCAATGTATGGACACAGTCGATCGCGGGCCAGTATTACCCGCCCTATGAGCGGGACGGGACGATCATTACCGACCCGACATTCCAATATTCTCTTCCGGCTCTCTTCAGAGGCGACATCGCGGAGAACTACGGGACGGTAATAGGCCTGCGGGGATTCGCGAGCCTCGGCCCCCTTGCGCTCATCGCGTCGGGACTGGTGCTACGCCTGCGATCTCAATACAGTTCACGTCGTGAAGATGTGGCCCCTGGCGAAATGGCCGATGAACGCATCTCGGTTGACTGAATTTGTCCTGTTGTTAGTTAGCCTCGTCGCGATCGCGTCGGTCGCTCTCGTCGCCGTCGTCCATCTGAACGACACGTATCACATTGACCACGTCGCTGGCGCGTGGCTCGGATTGGCGAAGTACCTCGACTCGGGACTTGTTTATCCACCCTTGTACGATGGCGAGCATTTCGGCGGCACGCGGTACATGCCGCTCCAGTTTTTGCTGTACGGCGCAGTCGGCCATTTCACGGGCGATTACCTGGTCGCGCCGAAAGCGCTATCAGCGCTCATTTTTGCGCTCTTGTTGGTGGTGCTCTACGGCTTCGTTCGCGGACGCGGCTGCCCACGCGCAGTAGCCGTTGCACTGGTGGCCGCAGTCGCCGTGAGCTTTCCCGGGTTCTTCGCTGCCACGTCCACGTATGGGGATGCCCTCGCGGTGCTGTTGCAGCTGTCGGCGGTGGCCTTGGTCGCGCGTTCGACACGACCAGGCACTCTGGCGGCGGCGGCCGGCCTCTGCACGTTGGCGGTGCTGACAAAATTCAGTGCACTATGGGCTGCTGCGGCAATCATCGTGTGGTTGTTTCGTTCGCAGCCCAACAGGGCTCTGACGTTTGCCGCCGGGTACGTCGGCCTCACCGCCGCATCAATGTGGGTCGTCAATGTCGTCAGCGGCGGCCAAATGCTGATCAACCTCCGCGAGTTCGCTTTCTCGGGTGTACCCGGCGCCTCAGCGGCGTGGACCGATGCCCCGCGAAAGCTGTATGACATCGTTCGGCAGCGTGCAGTTGTTGAGGTGTTTGTTGCTCCCCTGGCCCTCGCGGCTGTTGTACGAGAAGCGGTCGAACGGCGTCTGTCGATCAGCGTCCTGAGCTTCGTGTTCGCCTGTCCAGTGCTGTTGATCGTCCTCGCCGACGAGGGCACCGACTTCAATCATCTGCTCGATGTCATTGTCCTGACCGCGGTGTGCGGAGGCGAGTTCATGGCCCGCTCGCGGTCCGAGCGCAGTGCCGCGCAGATACTCGTTGTTGTCTCGGTCATGATCGTCGGGGGCGTCATCGCTTCGTACTACAGCAACGTTCTCGCAGACACGCGCGCTGCGGCTGTACGCGTCATCCGGCAGCAGCCGGAGAGCCGCTTCAACCGGCAGCTCATGGCGGGTTACATCCGACCCGGCGAGAACCTGCTGTCCGAGGACGCTTCCGTGCCGCTGCTCCTTGGGCGAACGCCGATCATCCTCGATGCCTTCATGCTCCTACGCATAGGCGATGCGCACCCGGAGTGGCGCGCCGACCTCGTTCGCCGTCTCAATCAGCACCGCTTCGACAAGATCGTGCTCATCTTCAAGCTCGATCTGAAGGAACGCTGGTTTATCGACACTCATTTCGGCGCACACATCGCCACCGCCATCGCCTGTAACTACCATCTCACCCGCGAGCTTCTCGGCGGTGTGTTCAAATATCGCATCTACGTCCCCGGACGCGATTCCGCACTGGAAAATTGCCCGCCTCCAGCCGATTAATGTTCTTTGATGCGGCAATTTCCAGGTTACGTTTCCGCTCGCTTCGATTCGACAACATGTGACGCACACGGTGCCGGCGTGTTTCGATGACCCGCGCATCATGACATTCCTACGTTGGCTGGTCGTACCCGCAATCGCTGCGGCGCTAGGACTGTACATCTGGGTGCATTCGCCCTTCTTGACGGTGGTGATGGCAACGGTCGGCCGCGATTGGCGCACGCCGTACTTCATCCATGGCCAAGGTGTTCTCAGCGGTTTTTCGATCGCATCGGCAACAGTAGCGACAGCCATTGCAGCAGCGCTCGCGGCCGCGGCTGTGGTCAGCTGCAGGTTCGTCGGCGCGCGATATGAGCGATGGCTTGTTTATGGCGTGACCGCGTTTGCATTCGTTGTCGTTCCCGCCGCATTCGTCGGGGGGATAGCTGGCTGGACGGCAATCCCCTTACTCCGGCCGCCGTCAGGTCCGCTGATTG
>JACXTT010003392.1_pt1 | contig 24541 bp, 22 predicted proteins | sample 9270951 | NCBI WGS metagenome assembly JACXTT01 (sample SAMN15532306, study PRJNA645909) | rock metagenome | isolation source: weathered quartz diorite | place: Puerto Rico | collected 2017-06-21
GCCAAGACGGTAAGCCGTTACAAGCCGGGGGATCGTGTACCGTTGGTAGTGCAACGCGGCGAGAAAACGCTGAACCTGACAATCACGATGGGCGAGCCGCTACTCTTCAACTACCGAATTGAAGAAGACCCGAACGCTTCGGTTGAAGCGAAGGCACTACGCATGGCGTGGTTGAACGGAAAATGAAGGAATAATCCGCAGATTACTCTGATTCAAACGATTCAGACGCGATGAATCTTGTCGACTCGTTGTTTTGTTTTCATCTGTGAAATCTGCGTAATCTGCGGACTATTTCTTTTCTAGTCGGGAAGCAATCACCTTTGCCGCGGTTGCTCCCGATCCCACCGCTCCGGCGATCGTCGGCGCCAGCGGATTCGCGACATCCCCAACTGCAAACACATTCGCGACGCTGGTCTCTTGTTGCGAGCCGACCATGACATATCCATTCTCATCAAGGTCTAACTGACCGCGTACAAAACTTGTGTTGGGTTCCCACCCGATGCGGATCAGCACGCCTTGCACGGCCATCTCGAAAGGCTTGATAGCGCCCCCGCGCTCAATCACGACCGCCTCAACGCGATCGTTTCCCAGAATGCGCCGCACGTTCGATTCCGGAAACACCGTGATGCAGTGATGCGTGTGCAGCTGCTCGGTGAATTCGCGCCGCGCGCGCAGCTTGCGGCTGCGATGTACTAGCGTGACTGTCGCACAGCCGTCAGCCAGCAGCAGAGCATTCTCAGCCGCGGCGTCACCACCGCCAATCACACAAACGTCCAAGCCGGTCAATTGATCTCGATCACGTTTGCCTGATTCGATGATGCCGCGTCCGGCGAATTCTGACTCGCCGGGAATTCCGAGCCGTCGCCGACGCAAGCCGGTCGCCATGATGATTGCAATCGACTGAAGTTCTTCTCCACTTTGCAAGCGAATCCGCTTCGCTCTTAGGTCAATGCTTTCGATCTGTACGCCGGTCCACTGATCGAAATCACAATCCTTCGTTTGTTCAATGAAAAGTTCGCGCAGTTGTTGACCATTATCCGCTTGTACGCCCAGATAGTTATCGACGCGATTGTGAATCCACGCGACTTGTCCGCCAACTTCGTCGTTCGCCTCCAGCAGCAACGTGTCGAGTCCCAGCTCGTCACACCAACGCGCCGCCGAAAGTCCGGCCGGACCAGCTCCTATAATCACAACATCGTGCATAACCTTTTGCGGAACGATAATTGACAATATCACATGGCCGATGCGACGCTGAATCGCTCCAACAAGCACTCTGCGAAGGGAGGAATCGCGATGCGTTTGACTGAGATGGTTTCGTGCTCTGGTTGAGCGGCCAAGCTCGCGCCTGGCGTTCTCGCTCAAGTGTTGAGCGGGCTTGAGAGACAACCTGACGATCCGAATCTGCTGGTCGGCTTCGACAAAGCGGACGACGCCGGAGTGTATCGTCTGCGCGACGATCTGGCGCTGGTGCAAACGCTCGATTTCTTCACACCGATTGTCGACGACCCATTCGATTACGGACGCATCGCCGCGCTCAATTCGATCAATGACGTTTGGGCCATGGGCGGCACCCCGGTGACCGCGATGGCGATTACCTGCTTTCCAAAGAAAGGCGTCGACTTCTCAATCCTTCAGGAGATCATGCGTGGCGGTTTGTCGGTGCTCACCGAAAACAAAGTTGTGCTGGTCGGAGGTCACAGCGTCGACAACGAACAGATCATGTTCGGGTATTCAGTGACCGGCGTGATCGATCCAAATCATGTGGCGACGAACTCAGGCGTGCGACCGGGTGATGTGATCATCCTGACAAAGCCGATCGGGACTGGTGTCATCTCGACCGGCATCAAACGAGCCAAAGCCTCACCCGAGGTCGTCGCGGAATCAGTCGCGACAATGATAACGCCTGGGAAATATGCGGCGGAAGCGATTGTGAAGTTTGGAGTTAAAGGCGCGACGGACGTAACTGGATTTGCTCTACTAGGGCACGCTTGGGAAATGGCCTGCGCCAGCAACGTGACGATCGAGATCGATGCGGCGGGGGTGCCTTTGATCGACGGCGCGTTGGAATTGGCCGGTGCGGGAATGGTCACTGGTGCCGACAAGACGAATCGCGAATATGTAGGCGAAGATGTCTCGATTGCCAGCGACATCGATCCGAATTTGTCGAAGCTCTTTTATGATCCGCAAACAGCCGGCGGATTGTTGTTGGCGATTTCTGCGGTGAAGGCTGGTGATTTGTTAACCGATTTGCGCCTCAGTTATCCGCGCGCTGAAGTAATCGGCGCCGCGAAGCAACGCGGCAAGCGACGAATCGTCGTGAAGTGAATATGGCAGCCAAGATTCAAGCGCCGAAGGAATTAGCAATCAGATCGATCGCCGATCTTTTCAAATCCGTGCGCGCGCGCACACTCGAAATTGTCGCGCCGCTGGAAATTGAAGACTACGTAATTCAAACGGCAGAATTCATGTCGCCACCGCGCTGGCACATCGGCCACACGTCGTGGTTCTTCGAGACGGTGCTACAAAAGTTCCAGCCGAGATACAAAACCTATCGCGAAGATTTTCTGTTCTACTTCAACTCTTACTACGAAGGATTCGGGGCGCGCATCGAGCGGCCGAAGCGCGGCACGCGCTCGCGGCCGACTGTCGCTGAAACGAGAGCGTATCGCGCGCACATCGATGAGCAGATGATGCGATTTATCGAAGATGTTTCGTCGCGCGATGACGTTGCTGAGATTCTTTCGATCGTGCGGCTGGGACTCGAACACGAGATGCAGCACCAGGAACTCCTCGTCTATGACATCAAGCACTTGCTTTGCGATCAGTTTGACGCGCCGATGAAACCTGCGCCGCGGCAGATCGGGAGCGTGAGTGGCATGGTGGAGATTGAAGGTGGGTTGTTTGAGTTGGGGTATGACGCAGCCAGGGATGGCTGCGACCCGCAGGCAGGGATGCCTGCGCTCCCGTTTGCCTGGGACAACGAGAAGCCGGCGCACAAGGTTTGGCTGGAAGATTTTTCGATTGATCGCGCGCCGGTGAGCGTGGGTGATTATCTCGAGTTCATCAACGACGGTGGGTATCAGAATTTTCGTTGGTGGCATTCGGCGGGTTGGGAAAAAGTCACAACTGAGCATTGGCAAGCGCCGCTCTATTGGGAACAACACGACGGCGAATGGATGATTCGAGATTTCGGCGGATTGCATCGCGCCCACGACAAGAGCAACGAACCGGTGTCGCACGTTAGCTTTCTTGAAGCTTCGGCTTACGCAAAGTGGGCCGGCAAGCGTCTGCCGACTGAAGCAGAGTGGGAAAAAGCGGCGACTCTCTCTCATTCGCCGGATGCAAAACAGAACTTTCCGTGGGGCGACGCGGCGACGAACCAATCGCACGCAAACCTTTTTGAGAATGGCTTGTGGTCGGTGGCGCCCATCGGCGCATTTCCGGCAGGACAAACGTCGAGCGGATGTCATCAGATGATCGGCGACGTCTGGGAATGGACGACTTCAGACTATGTTCCCTATCCCGGATTCAAATCTGACTTCGATGAATACAACGACAAGTGGTTTGTCGGACAGAAGGTCTTGCGCGGCGGATCTTTCGCGACCCCGCGGATTCATGTCAGATCAACCTATCGAAATTTTTTCTATCCACACGAGCGTTGGATGATTGCGGGATTCAGGTGCGCGCAGGACAGATAGTCTACAAACTCGCCAGCAACTGTTTGGTCTCGTCATCCCAACGCCACGCCGCTTCCGGTCCCAGCAGATGCACTCCTCCGAGCCAGAGATCGATTCCATTTTGCACCACAAAATCCTGAGTTCCGGCCAGGACTTCTTTTCCGTTATCAGTCAATTCAAATGACGTAAACAGCATGTCAGCCGGATCCGTCTGAGACTTAGCATTATTGTTCAGCGTCAACAGCGGCGTCGGCGCATTAGCCAGTCGTTTCAGCGTAAGATAAAACTGCGCATCACCGAATCCATATTCGCTCTCGCGTCTAAAGAACGCGGGAAACAACTTCTTAAAATCATGATTGCCGGCAGCAATAAGACGTAGGGCAACGCTCTCAATCCGACCCAGTCCGGTACGCGTCCACGGAAATCTCTGCAGGTGGTTAGCCACCGCGCGATGCAGAAACGGCAACGCCGAGGTGTCCGAATCCCGGAGCGCCACCAATCCTAAAGCGTCAGGCGATGAGTACGCTTGCCAGGCCCTTGTGCCTAATTCGAGCTGAGCTGAAGTGACTTCCTTGCGCTGGGGAAACAGAGCGGTCAGTTGTTGTTCGTTGAGTTGGCCGAGGCCGTGGAACAACTGTACGCCGGGAAACTGGTCGATGCAAATCAGACTTAACTTTGTCTTGCCGAGTTCGCGCTGTGCGAACCAGTTGAGCAAATAAATCAGATGGACCTGACAAAACAGATCATTTTCGAACCACAGAACGACTTCCTCATGATCACTAAATGATGCCAGGGCATCCTGTTGAAGGCGCTGCTCGGCCCGCACTATTTCCAGATCGATGTCATAAGCCTTGGAGAGATGTTGCGCGCGCGCTTCGAGAAAATCTGCCTCACTCAACGTGCCGGGTGCGGGTCCGCAGACTAGCGCTTCTCGCCATGCGAGGTGTTGGCCGGGGAGGTCCGCGCTGCGGGCGGTTCCGGCGGAGGAATCGCCATCATAGATGTGAAGCATCGGGGTCGGCAAATTGTACCATAGTGCACGTTGTTGACCCTTTTTCTTCGCAGTGTTTTGCAGCTTTAGCTGACGGATCGCTGCACCGCGCTACTCATTGTCACTCTCGCAGTTGTCGAGGGAATCGAATACAATCCCGTCGGCTTGAAATGGCGATCGAACTACTAGTCGATTTTAATGAGTTCTGGCCCCGCTTGCGTGAGGATATCGCGCGCGCGCAGGATTCGGTCTGGATTCAAACATTCGCATTCGAGGGAGACCCGGTTGGGCAAGATTTGACCAGAAGTCTGCTCGCTTCATCAGCCCGCGACCGACGAATTCTCGCCGATTCGTTTACGAGAGTGGTGCTCAGCGATCGGTTTCGTTACTCGCCTGCGAATCTGCTCGATGAAGGGTTACGCCGCGAGGCTCGAGCGACCCAGCTGATGAGCCACGCGCTGAAAGCGGCGGGAGTTGCCGTCAACTTTACGAACCCCTTTGGCGCCTCGCCGCGGAGCCTGCTGGGCCGCAATCACAAGAAGCTGATCGCGATCGACGACCGCGCCGCGTACATCGGAGGAATCAATTTCAGCGAGCACAATGCCATCTGGCACGACATGATGCTCCGCCTCGACGATCCGCGCGTAATTTCGTTCTTACGAAAAGACTTTCAAGCTACCTGGGAGAATCGTGAGCAATCATCGAACGAGCAGTTCGAAGGTATTGAACTCCTCGCGACGGATGGTCGTCGCAATGTCCGCGCCTTTGGGCGCATCTTTGAGCTAATCGACGGCGCCCGGAAATCTATCGTCGTCGAGAGTCCTTACATAACCTTTCCGTTTTACGAGCGTCTGCGGCAGGCAACGCGTCGCGGAGTCAGCGTGACCATCATCACGCCACAGCAAAACAACTGGCGCTTCTTTGCGAATTACGCGCGGCTAGAGTCAGCGCGCTCGGGAGTGGACTTACGATTGTTTCGCGGGATGAGTCACTTGAAGGCGATGCTGATCGATGATGAATCGCTGGTCTGCGGTTCTTCGAATTTTGATTATCTCAGCTATCGAATTCATCAGGAACTAATCGCCGTAATTACCATTCCCGAATTGATCGCCGACTTTCGCGCACGCGTCATGTTGCCGGACCTCGCGAATGCTCGCGCGGTCGAGTGCCAAGCGAGCGTCATTGGTCAGCGCTGGCTGTCCTGGCAAACGAAGCTCATCGATGCGGCGATGACCGCGCTGATCTGATTGATTCCACGCTACTTCTGTCCCGGTTCGGGAAATACAAAGTCATTTGCGGAAGCTGAAGTGTGAACAATTTTCGGGCTTCGTCGATCAAGCGATGGCCACAAGCGCTGGTTCCGTGTCGGTGTGACCGATCGCAACATCGAGTTCCGCTTCGACATCACCAGTTGCCCCTGACAGCTTGCGAAAATCAAACAAGTTCGGATCGAGGAGATGCGTTGGTACCGTGTTACCTAAAGCCGTCAGCATCGATGCTCTGATGTGCGGAATCTCTTTTTCCAGATCGCTGATTAATCGCTTCATGCGCGCCCGTTTCAGATTCGGCTGTGACCCGCAAAGATCGCAGGGGATGATGGGGAAGTTTGCTTCGGCGGCGTACTCTGCGATGTCTGTCTCGCGACAATAAGCCAACGGGCGAATGATCGTATTGCGGCCATCGTCCGAGCGCAGCACCGGCGGCATCGCCTTCAGCGTGCCGATGTAGAACAGGTTCAAGAGGAAGGTAGTGATGATGTCGTCGGCATGATGACCGAGTGCGATCTTTGTACAGCCCTCCTCAACCGCGATTTTGTAAAGGATGCCACGCCGGAGACGCGCACAGACTGAACAGTAGGTCTTCCCTTCGGGCACGAGCCGCTTTACGACTGCGTAAGTGTTTCGCTCGACGATACGAAACGGCACGCCGCGCTCTTTCAAATATTTCGGCAACACTTCCGCCGGAAAATTCGGTTGCTTTTGATCGAGATTGACGGCTAACAAGTCGAATCTCACTGGCGCGCGTTTTTGCACATCGAGCAGTAGTTCGAGCAGCGCGTGACTATCTTTCCCGCCGGACAAGCAAACCATTACGCGATCGCCCTCTTCGATCATGCGAAAGTTTTCGATCGCTTCGCCCATGCGACGCAGCAGTCGTGTCTTGATCTTGCTCTCAACAAACATTGCCATCAGCATGCCACGCCGTTAACGTCGGTGACAAGATTCCTCAAGGGTTGACGAGGCTGGTTTCTGCGCAGCGCCGGTAACTCTTCAGTTGGTGTGATGAATGACATCCTTGGCATTGAACATTCAGAACGGCAAATAGGCTTTGGGTATCTGGACCAAAAACCCTCGCCCAGCGCGTGAAAAACCCTTGTGGAAAGTCGCCGCGCTGTGATACTGTGCGCCAACTTAAAGCTGGTAGTTCGAATGATCGCTCAGTGGATGACGTTGCTGAGCCTTCCCACGACAATCGAGTTCAATAAACCCCCAGAGTTTTTTGCTGGAGACGTAAATGGCCCCTGCTGTTAAGCCCGCTCTGCAACCGGAGCTGGGTACAGTTGCTAACTCCGAAATCTCCCTGGTGAGTCGTAAGCCGAGATTGTCGGTGACCCCGCGACTGGCCAGTGTTTCTCCCGTTTCCCAAATTCATTCCGTTCCCATTCCACAACCGAAAAAAGAACCGACTTTTCAGCCCCGCGTGCCCGTGATTACGGGCGAAGCGCATTACCGGGGCTCAATGCCGGTTGATGGAATCGTCTCAGGCAATTTGGGGGCAACCGGCAGCACCTTAATCGTCAAACAGCGGCCGCGCGTGCCTGAGGGTGAGCCGGAGCTGGATGGCGAGTTGAGCTTCAAGGACATGCTGCGGGTCAACGGTCACGTGGCCGGAAAGATTTTTTCGTACAGGGGAACACTGATCGTAGATGCATCAGCTCGAGTCGATGCTCATATCGATGTCAAGGTTTGCGTGATCAGCGGGGTTGTTAATGGCGACGTCATGGCGCACGAACGAGTTGAGTTGGGCCCTGAAGCTATCATCAATGGAAACATTGCCACGCGCTCAATCACGATGAAACCCGGCGCAGTTTTTCACGGCGATTGCCGAATGTTGCAGAGCGATAAAGAGGATTCATAATTACCGATGCGCTAAAATGTCTTATCGCGAAGTTGACTCAACTTGCGTTGTTGACATCTCCCAATACGAATTCGTCCCTGCTAATAATTCACCTTCCGAAAAAACTGAACTCTCCCTGCTCTTCGATGGCTGGACGACCGAGGTAAAGCCTTTCCTTGAGAAACGGTCCGAGCCGATTGAATCGATCCCACCTCCGCACCAGGGCTTCACTTTTGAGGGGACGCTGCGCATCGATGGTCACGTCAAAGGCGCGCTACCTTCCGGAGATGGCACCTTAATAGTTGGCAAGCAAGGGCACTGCGAAGCTGATGCCTTCGTCGGTCGAGCCTTCATTGAAGGCACTGTGGACGGAAACATCCAAGCTTCTGAGTTGATAAGAATTGGCGCGGAAGCGAGGGTCATCGGAGACATTGAGGCCCCCTCGATTTCGATCGGACGCGGCGCGGTTTTTGACGGTCAGTGTCGCATGCTGAAGACCGCAGAAATGAGTCAAAAGCCCGACGAGAATTCCGATCATGGTTCAATTTCTTTCAGTTACGATGCGGAACACGAAGATTTGGAAGTTGCCATCGCGGGCTAACGTCGCTTCGCTTCTATCAGAGCACAGTGAATTAACATTCATTCGTCGTCCGAAGCTATCCTGCGATTCTCCGGTCCTTTGTGATTATGCATTCTTCGCCGGCAGCTAAACTCAACCTCAAGACTGAAGCCATCGCGGGTATCACGACGTTTTTCACGATGGCGTACATCGTCGTCGTCAATCCGCAAATCATCTCGGCGAACGGCAAGACCGGCATGGCATTCACCGGCGTCTTGACCGCGACAGTCATCATTTGCTTCACGATGACCTTGCTAATGGGTTTGTACGCGAAGCTGCCGTTCGCGGTTGCTCCCGGCATGGGGATCAACGCGTTCTTTACCTACACGATCATTCTGGGTAAGGGGGTGGCGTGGCCAACCGCGCTCGGGATGATTTTCTGGGCCGGACTATTCTTCCTGTTAATTTCAGTCACGCCGGTTCGCGAATCTATCGCCAAAGCGATTCCGAAAGAGATCCGAATCGCCGCCGCGTGCGGCATCGGCATCTTCCTCACGTTTATCGGACTGAAGAACGCTGGTTTCATCGTTTCCGATCCAGTGACGTTCGTGAAGATTGGCGCGCTCGGAAAACCCGCGCTGCTAACGATCGTGGGTGTCGCTATCTCGATCTTTTTAATGTCGCGAAAGAATCCTTTCGCCTTTCTGATCACGATCGTTCTAATCACGATTGCCGCGTGGGCCATGGGGATGGTGAGCGCGCCGGCACAGAAGCTGAGCCTGCCCGACTTCCAAAGTGTGTTCTTCAAACTCGATTTCGTGGGCGCGTTGAAGTTGAGTTTGCTGCCTTCGATCATCGCGATTCTCTTTACCGATCTGTTTGATTCGATTTCGACCTTTATCGGCGTGGCGCATGCGGGTGGCCTGCTTGACGACGACCGCAATCCCAAGAACCTTCGTCAGGGTTTGATTGTTGATTCACTCGCCACCATGGGCGCGGGGCTCGCGGGCTCTTCGTCAGGCACGGCGTACATTGAAAGCATTGCCGGCATTCAGATGGGCGGACGCACCGGCCTGACGTCCGTATTCACCGCGCTCTGTTTTCTGCCGTGCGTCTTTATCGCTCCGCTGGCTGGGATGGTGCCGCCGTACGCAACGGCCGCCGTGTTGATTCTCGTGGGCGCAGTCATGTTCCGCAGCGTTGCGGAAATTGACTTCGGCAAGGTTGAAGAAGGCGTGCCCGCGTTTCTCACCTTGATTCTGATTCCGCTGACCTTTTCGATCACGCAAGGCATTCTCTGGGGATTCATCTCGCACGTGGCGCTGTATTTTATGGTTGGGCGGCGTCGCGATATTCATCCGGTCATGTACGTGCTAGCGCTGATATCGATCGGGCTACTCGTGCTGGAACGGGTTAACCCTTAAACGATTGCTTGCGATCTCTGATTAAAGGTCTTATCTTCAGATTGATCGAGGTTTGCTCATGATTTCCAAAGAATTGATCAAAGCTGAGATCGAAAGAGTTCCTGACGAGCGCTTGGATGTTCTTTATTCCGTCGTCAAGGAATTTGCTCGGCCTGCAACTATGAATGGAGGCCGCAGCTTGATGTCCAAGCTTCTTGAAATCTCGATCGACGGCCCGGAAGACTTCGCCGAAAACATCGACCTCTACCTCTCGAGAGAAAAGACGATTGGCTGAGGCGTTTATCGATACCTCGTTCGTAGTCGCTCTCATCAATCAAAGAGATCAATACCATGTCCAAGCTGTAGAACTCGCTTGGCAGTTCGAGAAGCGATCACTCGTGACCACTGACGCTGTGCTCTTGGAAATTGGAAACGCGTTAGCCCGCAATTTCAAGGAACCCTCAATCCAGATAATCGAATACTTCCTGACGTCTGACGACGTTGAAATAATTCCCCTCAACACTCCATTGTTTGCTCGGGCATTCGAGCTTTATCGATCGCACCTCGATAAGAGTTGGGGCCTGATCGATTGTGTTTCGTTCGTCGTGATGCGAGACTTCGGTTTGACCAAATCCCTCACCGCCGATAAGCATTTTGAGCAAGCGGGGTTTACTATTTTGCTTGGTTAAGCTGAGTTATGAAGCGTTCCACTCGCGGATGCGGATGTGTAGTTGCCGTGCTGGTTTTATTTCTTGGCGCGGCGGGCGGAGCCTGGTTCAAATGGGGGCGCACCTGGTGGAACGCGCGTCCGCCTAAACCGACCGGTGAGTTGCAGGTCCACGTACTCGACGTTGGTCCAGTCGAAGGTGACTCGATCCTAATCGTTGCTCCTTCCGGGAAATCAGTTTTGATCGACGCCGGCGACATGGGCAAAGGCAAGGTCGTGCTTGATGCGCTGAAGCGTTACAAGGTCGAGAAGCTGGATTACTTTATCGCCACTCATCCGCATCCGGATCACATCGGTGGTGCTGATGAAGTTTTGAACGGGATTAAGATCGCGACGGTGATTGATAACGGCGTCGATCGTTCGACCCCGGTTCCGTCACCGCCGCCGCGAAAGAAGGGCGCTAAACCAGCGTCTGCTCCCACGCCAGCGAAGCGAAACCCTAAAACCGTGACGGCTTTCTTTGATGAATACAAAGAAGCGTTGCAAAAAAACGGTGCCCAGTACGAGACGGCTGAGCCGGGAAAGAAATACGATCTGGGCGGCGGTGCAATTTTGACGGTGCTTGCACCCATCCAACCTTTCTTTACCGCGGATCAGATGAAGACGGGCGGCAATGACGTAAACGCAAACTCGATCGTGCTCCGATTGGATTATGGAGACTTCTCGATGCTCTTCATGGGAGATGCCGAAGAGCAGAGCGAACAGCGATTGTTAGGAAAGGACCTCGATCTCAAAGCGAGCGTGATCAAGATCGCCCATCATGGATCGAAGTACGCCACCTCGGAAAAATTTCTCCAGCGCGTGCTGCCGGAAGCGGCCATCATTTCTGACGGCGCGTGGAATCGTTACGGGCATCCTTCCCAGTCGGTGCTCGATCGTTTGAAGGGCGGCAACGTAAAAGTCTATCGCACGGACTTGCAGGGCGAGATTTCGATCACGACGCACGGCAAGCGCGACTCGGCAAAGTTTTATGAAATCAAACCGGCGAAAGAGACTACCGAAGATATTTGGCATGGTCGCGAAGGAATGAAAGACGATGCTTCGAGATCCGGGTTTATCGCCTATGGAGATTTTGGGCCGCCACCGAAACCGAAGCCGACGGTGCGCCGGTAACATCCCTGGGCTTTTCTCAGACCTTCCGAAGCGAAAATAGTTTTCGCGCTGGGGGGCTTTCTGTGATATACAGCACTTTCCCTCAACTAATCATAACCAGAAAGGAAATCTCATGAAAAATTTCCGTACTTATCTGGTGCTAATTGTCGCAGTGGTCATTGCTTCTGTGGCAACGGCGCAAAACACGAACACCAACAACAGCAATTCTTCTTCCTCAAACAAACCCCAGACGAATGCAACCCGAAGCACTAACCGGAACAGGAATACGAACGCGAACTCCTCAAACTCGAATAAATCCCAGACGAACACGAACCAAAACACCAACGCAAACACTTCGAATTCGAACCGGTCGCAAACCAACACGAACCGAAGCACGAACACGAATTCGAATCGAGGCGGGAGCTCTAACAAGAATGGGAACGCCAACGCTTCCGGTCAGTCGAACCGTAACTCCAACGCGAACTCCAGCGGCGGGCTGATAGACATCAACCGCGCAAGCAAGGCCGTCTTGATGACACTGGAAGGAGTGGGTGACGCTTACGCTGACAAGATCATCCAAGGCAGACCGTACAAAATGAAGAGTGATCTGGTCAGACGCGGGATCATTCCGCAGTCACTCTACAACAGTATCTCGTCCAGGATTATTGCGCACCGAATGGATTAGTAAGCGGAATCAAGTTTAGTCATCGACAGACCCGAAGCCATCACCGCTCAAAGGCTTCGGGTCGCTTTTTCTCCTGCCTTGCTCTGTATCAGAGTCAGCAATCGTGTACCATTGAGGCTCTCTGATGACGCAACCAATCACCTATGCTGACGCCGGCGTCAACATCGACGCGGCGAATCGCGCCACTGAAAAAATCAAAGAACTCGCGCGCTCGACGTTCAATGCGCGCACGTTGTCAGAGATTGGCAGCTTCGGCGGTATGTTCGACGGCGCGTTCCCGAACATGGGCCAACCGGTGCTGGTCGCTTCCGCAGACGGTGTCGGGACGAAACTAAAGATTGCTTTCGAAACCGGAATTCACAATACCGTCGGTCGCGATCTCGTCAATCACTGCGTCAACGATATTTTAGTGCAAGGCGCGCGGCCGCTTTTTTTTCTTGATTACTTCGCGACCGGAAAACTTTCGGCTGAAGTAATCACGAGCGTCATCGAGGGCATTACGAACGGCTGTGGTGAGAATGGCTGCGTGCTGCTCGGCGGCGAGACGGCTGAGATGCCGGGCTTTTATGCCGACGGCGAGTACGATATCGCCGGCTTCATCGTTGGCGTAGTCGATCGCGAGCGAGTTATCGATGGTCACGCGATTCAGCCCGGGGATGTGGTGCTCGGTTTGCCGTCCGTTGGGTTACATACGAACGGCTACTCATTGGCGCGAAAGCTTTTCCTCGAAGACTCCGGAAATCGCTCTGACACCTTTATCGACGAACTCGGTCAAACGGTTGGCGAAGCATTGCTACAGCCGCATGTCAGCTACCTTCGCGACCTTGAACCGTTTCTCGATGCCGCTGCCATCAAGGGACTTGCGCACATCACCGGCGGTGGGTTACTGGAAAACATTCCTCGCATCCTCCCTGAAGGAACCAGCGTCGAGATCACGCGCGGGTCGTGGCCGGTCCTGCCGATCTTTAATTTGATGCAGAGGCTGGGCAGTATCGATGAACGCGAGATGTTTCGCACGTTCAATATGGGTATTGGGATGGTAATCGTTTGCGCGCCAGAGGATGCCTCTGTGATTCAGAGCCGCATTGCAGCATGCTATCGCATCGGTCGAGTAATTAATGGCGACCGTCAAGTTTCTCTCGTCAACTAGCGAGGTGTTCGCATGAATGAGTGGCTGATTGATTTCAAAAAGACAGTCGAATCGGCTTTTCAGCAGCTGAGCGGGATCAGCGATACGGCAAGCGCTGAACCGCGCGCCGAAGATCACTGGTCATCGAAACAGATCATTGGACATCTGATCGATTCGGCCGCGAATAATCATGCGCGGTTTGTCGTCGGCCAATTGAAAGACGATCTGGTCTTCCCCGGCTACGATCAGGATGGTTGGGTCCGCACGAATCATTATCAAGAGCGCGCCTGGTCCGATCTAGTCGAATTGTGGCGCGCCTACAATCTTCATCTGCATCACGTAATGTCGACCGCGGACCAGGCCAAGCTGGACACACCGTGCACGCTCCACACCTTGCAGGAAATCGCTTTCAAGACTGTGCCGCAGTCTGAGCCGGTGACGTTCGAATACCTGATGAAAGACTACGTCGATCATCTGAAGCATCATCTCGGGCAGATCTTCGGCACTCAGAATTAGATGGGGAGCGAATCACGTAAGTCGCGCATCGCGATCCTGATTTCCGGTCGCGGCTCGAACATGATGGCGCTGGCCGACGCGGTGCGAGACGGTACAATTTCCAGCGCCGAGATTGCGGTCGTGATTAGTGACCAACCAAGCGCCGCCGGCCTCGCAAAAGCCAATGAACGCGGAATCGAAACGTTAGTGATTGAGCGTAGCGGCCGGACGCGAGACGAACACGATCGTGAAATCGTCACGGCTTTGCGCCAGCGAGATGTGGATCTGGTTTGTCTCGCAGGTTACATGCGAATTCTCACGAAGGACTTCATTGATGCGTACCGCGGTCGCGTCCTGAATATTCATCCCAGCCTGCTGCCGTTGTTTCCGGGGCTTGATCCCCAGAAGCAAGCTTTAGAACACGGCGCGAAAACCAGCGGCTGCACCGTGCACCTGGTTGACGAGACATTGGACGGCGGGCCGATAATCGCGCAGCGTGAAGTGCCGGTTCATGAGGACGACACGGTTGAGAGCCTGGCGGCGCGGATTCTCATCGAAGAACACAAGCTATATCCTGAAGCTGTAAATCACGTCTTGCAATTGCATCAGCAGAATAAATGGCTGCCGTAATTACCACTGACGAAACGCTGGTAATCGAAACGCCTGAGCGCGTCCCCTTACACTTTGCGCTCGCTTCGATTGGCAATCGCTTTATTGCGTGCGCCATCGATCATGCGATTCAAATCGTCGTGCTGATCGTGATAGTGAGCGTGTTCCTGATCATTTCTGAGGCGGCTGATTTTGGTCATCGAATTGCAAACGCACCGAAATGGGTAATCGCGCTGCTCGTGGTCATCCAATTCATCATCATCAATGGCTATTTCGCGATTTTTGAGTGGGCCTGGCGCGGACAGACGCCCGGGAAGGTCATCATGAAGCTGCGCGTCATTCGTGAAGACGGCCGTCCAATTTCTTTTTACGAAGCGATGGTGCGTAACGTGCTCCGCGTGATCGACTTCATCGTGCCGCCGTTTTATTCCATCGGACTCGTTTCGGTCTTCGCAACTTCGAGAGATCAGCGCGTCGGCGATTTGGTGGCGGGGACGGTCGTCGTGCGCGAGCGCGAGGCGGAAGCGCCCGCGTTCGCCGAAGTGTTCGCTTCCCCGGTTTCTGATCCCGCGCTGCGTCGCACCTGCAAACCCGTCGCGTTCACCGCCGATCTAAACAACCTAAATGAGCAAGAGATCTCAGTCGTCGAAAGTTTTTTGCGCCGGCGGTGGGACCTGAAAGATTATCCGCGACAGTGGATGGCGTGGCGGGTATCGATGCCGATTCTCTTCAAACTCCGTCCGCAATATGACCTTCAGGCTTTCAGCTATGAAGGCTTCCTCGAAGAATTGCTGCATCGCTATCGCGAGAGGCATCGCTTCATCGACTGATAATCTGCGCACTTTGACCACGCACTCCGGCGTCTGCTAGCCTCGTTAGTTTCTGATCACCTGATCTATTCCAACTATAGAAAGGCTTCTTAAATAGGCATGACGAAGGATGTTTTTATTCTCGGCGGCAAACGCACGCCCATGGGCGAGTACGTCGGCGCGCTGAAAGATATTTCGGCAATTGATCTTGGCGCCACGGCTTCCAAAGCTGCTTTGGAAACCACCGGCGTTGCGCCCGAAGAAATCGATCACACGATCATTGGCAACGCGCTGCAAACTTCCGGCGACGCGATTTATGGAGCGCGACACGTAGCCCTCAAAGCCGGTGTTCCTTATGACCGCCCGGCGCTAACCGTTAATCGCCTGTGCGGCAGTGGCATTCAAGCGATCGTTTCCGGCGCCCAGTTGATTCAACTGGGCGAAGCACAAACTTGCTTGGTAGGCGGCATGGAATCGATGTCGCAAGCGCCGCATGTGATTCGCGGTGCGCGATCGGGTTTCGGGCTGGGACAGGGAAAGCTGGAAGACAGTTTGATGGTGGCTCTGCTGGCCACTTACTGCAATACGCCGATGGCTGGCACCGCTGAAAACCTCGCGCGAAAGTTCGAAATCTCGCGAGAAGAACAGGACAAGTATGCGTTGCGCTCGCAGCAGGCCGCGAAGCGCGCTCTGGATGCCGGCGTGTTTGCCGAAGAGATCGTGCCCGTTGAAATTAAGAGCCGGAAAGGATCGACCTTCTTCGATCAGGATGATCACATGCGTCCTGAAACCACGATGGAGGGCCTCGCGAAACTAAAACCGGCTTTCGCAAAAGACGGTTTCGTGACCGCCGGCAATGCGTCCGGCATTGTGGACGGGGCCGCGTCGTTGGTCATCGCTGATGAGGCCTTCGTCAAATCTAAAAATCTTCAACCACTCGGTCGCATCGTTAGTTGGGCGTACGCGGGAGTCGAACCAGAGATGATGGGCATTGGACCGGTGCCGGCGTCGCTGCAAGCGCTGGAAAAGGCGGGACTCAAATTAGAAAACATGGATCTCGTAGAAGTAAACGAAGCGTTCGCGGCGCAGTATCTTGCGGTCGAGCAGGAACTCGGTCTCGATCGCGAGAAGACAAACATCAATGGAGGCGCCATTGCGCTGGGTCATCCGCTGGCCGCAACCGGCGCTCGACTCGTGCTGACGTTGCTTCTTGAGTTGCGGAGACGAAGCGGACGATATGGTTTGGCGACCGCCTGCATCGGCGGTGGTCAAGGCATCGCAATAATTTGCGAGCGATTGTGACGCTCATCGCGCATCTATCAGGCCCGAGGCAGTTGGTTTAGGTTTTTAGATAAAATCCAAATTCTCGTTCAGCATAGCTCGATCTCATTCCGGATTGGCGCGCTAACCGCACAAAATCAGGGCATTGCCGCACCCATTCCTGACCCCGGAGCGGGGCACGAGGCTTGCGAAAATTTGCTGCCCACGAGAGGATCCGCATCTGTCGACGGGAATTAAGTGACGCAGGCAGCCCTGAACACCAATAGACGTCGAGGTTTTATGCTTGCGCAGTTAACGCTCAACATGATAGAAACCGCCTTCTTCGTTAGTGCAAGTCGTCCTACGGAACAATCAATTCTAGTGGCTTCAAACATCTCGGTTTACAGTGCGCGTGATGGTTCGCGCGTAACGTCTGCAACAAATCTCATCTTCGCAAGGAGTTCTCCTGTTATGAGTAAATTTCTACGATTTAGCTTGGGTTCAATACTGATCGTCGCGGTGTGTGCTCTCAGCGCCATGGCGCAAAGTACTACCACCGGTGCAATTGGCGGTACGGTAATGAACCCGAATAAAGAAGTTGTGCCTGGCGCGACTATCACAGTCAAGAACGCCGGCACCAGCAAAGAAGATACGGCCACGACTGATGATTCAGGCCGATTTAAGATTCCGAACCTCCAGCCCGGTGAATACACCGTCGGCGTGAACGCGACCGGGTTTGCTGCATTCAGTCAGCCCAAGGTACTCGTTGAAGTCGGTCGCGAAACTACCCTCGATATTCCGCTGTCAATCGGACCAGTATCAGGAACGGTGGAAGTTACCGCCGAAGCGCCCGTGCTCAACACGACGCAACAGGACTTTTCTAATAACGTCAATCAAACTCAGATTAGTGAGTTGCCGATCAACGGACAGCGTTGGTCAAATTTTGCGCTCCTGGCGCCCGGAACTACGCCTGACGGAAACTTTGGTCTGATTAGTTTCCGCGGTATCTCGGGCTTGCTCAACAACAATACGATCGACGGCGGCGACAACAATCAGGCGTTCTTTTCCGAAGAGCGCGGCCGCACGCGCATTAACTATGTGGTCAGCCAACGGGCGATTCGCGAGTTTCAGGTCAACACCTCGAACTACTCGGCCGAATATGGTCGCGCTGCGGGTGGCGTCACCAACGCCGTTACCAAGAGCGGCACAAACAAGTTTCACGGTGATGCTTTCTTCTATGATCGCGACAACCGTCTGGGTGCTCGCAATCCGCTCGGGTTCCTGAGAACGTTTGATGCGACCAGCGGCACAACCACGGTCGCCGGCATTAAACCGACAGACAAGCGATACACGTACGGCGCCGACATTGGGGGGCCGATCAAGAAAGACAAGGCGTTCTTCTTTTTCAACTATGATGAAGTGCGCCGCAATTTCCCCGGTCTGGGAATCTTCAGCAACGGCGCATTTACCGCGCCTATCTTCCAGGGCGGTTTTTTGAACACATGTACTTCTACGGCTCAGACCGGCTGTACGGCGACACTCGTTGGCCAATCACTAAAGGCTCCGACGCGTAACCTGTCGGATGCGCAGATCAATTCAGTGCTCGCGTTCTTAATCAGTGAGACCGGGCCGACGCCGCGCAACGGTAACCAGCGCATCTTTATGCCCAAGGTGGACATCAACCTAAATTCGAACAACACCTTGACGGCAACCTACAATTATTTCCGATGGAGTTCGCTTTCCGGAATTCAAACCCAGCCGACGAATACCATTGGCGTCACGAGCTTCGGCGATGACTTTGTGAATGACGACTCATTGAACTTCCGATTGGCTTCGAATCTTACCCCGACGCTGATTAACGAAGCTCGTTATCAGTGGTCTCGCGATTTTGAATTCGAGTTCAGCAAAACGCCTTTGGCGGGCGAACCGCTGACGGCGCCGGGCTATCCGGGTGTCACCACAGCCGGAACTCGATCGCCTGACGTTTTCATTACCAACGGAATCGAATATGGCGTCGCGACGTTCCTTGAACGGCCACAGTATCCGAACGAAAAGAAGATGCAGTGGTTCGACATGCTCACGTGGACTTCTGGCAAGCACACGATCAAGTTCGGCGGAGACATCAGTCATGTCAAAGATACGGCGGACAATCTGCGCTTCTATGCGGGCGCGTATTCCTACAACAACATCAATGACTACATCATTGACCACTTGAACTGGAAGACGCCCCTGGGGGCTGCCTTCCCCTGCGCCACGTCCTCCAGATTTGCTGGAAAGTGCTACACGAGCAACTACCAGCAGGCGTTCGGCGGCACCGCCTTTACCTTCACTGAGAACCTTTGGAACTTCTTTGCGCAGGACGACTGGCGAATCACTCCGCGGTTGACGCTGAACCTCGGCCTGCGTTGGGAGTACCAGCAGATGCCGAAACCGTTCCTTGGCAATCCCGCAGTGCCTCTTACCCAACAGATGCCCAGCGACAAGAGTGACTTTGGTCCGCGTCTCGGATTCGCATGGGACATTCACGGAAGGGGCAAGGATTCTCTGCGTGGCGGCTATGGAATTTACTATGGCCTGATGGGAACCTCGACTATCTACAACGCTTTAGTGAACACCGCTGTTACGGGCGGCCAGTTCCAAGTGTCCTTGAGCCAGGCGTCAGGCCCGGTGTTTCCGAACACGCTGGCCACATTACCTGCGGCGCCTACCGTAGCTGTTCAGTTCTTTGAGAATGGATTCAAGTTGCCGCGAATTCATCAGGCTGACTTGACCTATGAACATGAGATTGCCCGCAACACGGTGATCTCGGCTTCGTTGCTGCTAAGCTATGGTCAACGCTTGCCGCTGTTCGTGGATACCAACCTGAACCCGCCAAACAACTATTTCACTTATACGGTTGTCGGCGGTCCCTTTGACGGCCAGAACTACAGAGTGCCATGGTTCTATGGCTGCTCTGGCGCCTCTTGCGCGACCACCAACGGTACGGCACGGCCTAATCCGAACTTCGGCGCGATGACGGCCATTCGCAGCATCGTGTGGAGCAAGTATGTGGGTGGCGTGATTCAGTTCAACCGCCGGCTGACCAACGGTTTGCAGTTCCAAGTGAACTACACGCGTTCGACCGCGCGTGACTTGGGTCAGAGCTCGACGACCTTCACGACTGCGAACAACGTATTCAACGCGTTCGACATTGGCGGGGAGTCCGGCCGATCGTTCCTCGACGTTCCGAACAAGTTCATCGCGAACGCCGTGTGGCAGCCGAAAGCGAAGAATGTGTTTGCGAAGGATTGGACGTTCTCGCCAATCTTCTCGTTCTATTCAGGCGTGCCGCTTAATGCAGTAGTAGGCGCTACGGTTCCGAGCCCAGGCTTGCCGCAGGATCCAAGCTGCTGGCCGGGAGCAGTCACCGCGAATCAGTGCACCACGCCTGGCGGCGGTCAGAATGGTTCGGGCGGTTCGACTCGCTTCGCGTTGGCGAACCGCAATGGTTATCGCCTGCCGCGCATCTGGAACTTTGACATGCGCGTTTCGCGTCGTATTCGGCTTGATGAATCGAAAGCTCTCGAGTTCTTCATCGAAGGCTTCAATCTCTTCAACCGAACGCAAGTCACGGGCATGCAAAACCAGATCTACTCGGCTAGCACGACCTCGGCAACTTGTAACGCCGCCCATACCGTGTGTACTCCGGCAAGCGGTGTCCTTAATTACAACACGGCGTTTCAAACTGTGAATGCCGCTGGTGGTACGTTATTCCGCGAGCGTCAGGTGCAGTGGGCAGTTCGCTTCCAGTTCTAATCAACTGAAGCATTCCCGACCTGAGGGCGTGTCTTTGCGGCGCGCCCTTTTTCTTTTCCGCTCTCACTGCGCGTGAAGCATTGAGCAATCCGGGCAGATGCCTATACTGAATCTTCGATGATCGAATCGTCTCAAAAACCTCAACGTGCCGCCGCTTCCGCGAACATCAAACACTTCGCGCATCAGCTTGGATTTGACAAGATTGGGATTGTCGCTGCTGAAGTGTTAAGTGAAGAAGGTTTGCTTTTGCGGCAATGGCTGGCGCGCGGCTTTCAAGGCGAGATGAAGTGGATTGAGCGCGATCCCAAACAACGCACTGACCCGCGGCTGCTCTTTCCCACCGCGAAATCAGTAGTGGTGGTGACGCTAAATTATTACACGCCGCATCAACACGTGGCCGGCGCCAATACCGGCAAAGTTTCGCGTTACGCCTGGGGCGATGACTATCACGACGTCGTCAGTGACAAACTTCGACAACTTCTCACCCTGATCAAGGAACGCTGGCCTGAGGCCGACGGTAAAGTGTGTGTCGACATTCAGCCAAGTATGGACAAGGCCTGGGCAGTGCGCGCCGGGCTGGGCTGGATGGGCAAGCACACGAACGTCATCACCGAAGAATATGGTTCGTGGATTTTTATCGGCGAGTTGTTTCTGAATCTAGCACTTGAATACGATGACATCGGCGTCGCCGATCAGTGCGGCTCATGCACGCTGTGTATTGACGCTTGTCCCACTGGCGCGATTGTCGATCCTTACGTAGTCGATTCAAACAGGTGCATCTCGCACGCAACGATCGAATCACGCGCGCTAGATTTAAGCGAGGCCATGACCGGAAATCTTGAAGGTTGGGTTTACGGGTGCGACATTTGCCAGGACGTCTGTCCCTGGAATGCGATGACGCCATCTACTACCGAATTCCGATTCGAACCACGCGACGGAAACGTAAGCGCCTCGCTGTCCGAAATCCTCGAACTCACACCCGAAACTTATGCCACACGTTTTCGCGGCAGCGCGATGAAGCGCGCGAAACTTGCCGGCCTTCAACGAAATGCAAAGGCGCTGCTAAACCAGACTTCTGTCTGAAGCATCTTGCATTCACCCGTCATCGTGTTTGAGCGCCAGCGATTCCCGGCGGCGATTTCCCGCGCATAATTAGTAAGTAGAGATCGGCATCGACGTTGCTAACTGTGCTAGCGATGCGTAGCGAGCAACTCATTCGAATTCCCCACTCAAGCTGGGTTCCTTCACAAACCCAACCGGGGCCGCTTCCGGTTTTCGATCGGTTAACGCGTGGATTGAGACGGCGTTGGGTTCGCGAGCAGCGGCGGCGCAAAGTCGGTCGCGCGTATGATATGGCGCTGGAGATTGCCCGGGTCGTTCCCCGAGGCGCCGATGTGCTCGACGTCGGCTGCGGCAACGGCTTCATCGCACATCACTTGGGCGCAATGCTCGGCACCGGCGTCGCAGGCATTGACGTCACCGATTCCATTGAGGCGCCCATCTCTTTTCAACAGTTCGATGGCTTGCGAATTCCGCTGCCAAACGACTCGGTAGACGCGGTGCTGCTGTGTTATGTGTTGCATCACGCTCAAGAGGTTCGCCGCTTGCTGAATGAAGTGCAGCGCGTGCTTCGCGCTGGCGGTCAGGTGATTATCTATGAAGACATTCCCGACACTTGGTGGGACAAGAGCGTGTGCTGGATTCACAACCAACAGTGGAAAGAACGCACCGGTGCGTGCACGTTTCGAACCGAACCAAAGTGGCGGGAATTGTTTACTGAACTTGGCTTTGAGATTTGCGGTGAGCGGCCACTGTCGCGCGCCAGGAATCTCACGCATCCAGTGAGCCGGCGATTATTCGTATTGAGATCGAACCTCACTGACCATTCGGAAGCACGGCCTGCAAATCTGCATAGTCAGCTTTTGGTTTGACTCTGCACCTTAAGCTCACTTCTTTCGGCTTTCCGGGTGCGGTCACGCTGACACCCTGAATCGATTGTGCAGGCTTTTCTTCGCCGTTGTAATCATCAGTGATCTGATAGTCGTAACCGTTGTTGCTGAAACTAATCTCAGTCAAATCAACTTGCGCGCGGAAGTAATGCGAATATTGAAACTTCTGCTGCGTGCCGGTTCGTTCCTTGGGAAACTCCAACTCAACTTTTGCCGGCAAACCAAACCGATATTGCAGATAGCCTGTCTCGCTGGTGAGGTCTTTCGATGCGCAGAGCGAGACAATTTTGGCGGGTCGCCGAATTGGGCAACTAAAGATCACACGCTCGTCACGCGCGCAGAGTGTGCCGGGTTGCAGCCGGCCGGGTTGCGACGCAGCAGCCGGCTTGCGATTGTAAGTGAACCCGGAAACCCAGGCCACCGTGAGAAGCAAAATCAAAGTCGGGACGCGCATGATCGAAGCGTATTGGCACCATAGCCCATTCGCAAAGTTTAATGGGCGTTTGCGCTGCTGCTACGACGCCACCTTGAACCGAGCAATCTCCCCGGGCTTACGCAGCATCTTGTTAACCTCGCCCAGATGCATCTCTTCTTCGGCGATCATCTTCCGCGCATATTCTTCCAAAAACACCGAGCGATCGCGAACCGCTTCGAGCAGGCGTTTGTAAAGTGCGAGGCCCTGCTTCTCGGCTGCCAACGACTCAAGCAGGATGTCGTTGATGGAGTGCTGCTCAGTCTCAAGCAGCGCGCCAATCTTCAGCGATGGATGCTCGCCGAGGTGCGTCACCATCTCGCCAGCCTCGTTGGCGTGCTCTAAACACGTCGTCGCTTCGCCGCGCAACCAACTAACAATCGGAATGCGGCTGTGGCCGAAAACCATGAGCGAGTAATGCGTGTAACGCACCACGCCGGCCAGTTCAGTTTCCAGAATTTGATTCAGCAGGGTAACGACTGCGGTCTTGTCAAAATCTTGTTCAGCCATGATGCGTGAATAGTAGATCGCCAATCACAATCTAGTAAAACATCAAACGGGAAGAGGCTCGCCTTTTGTCTCTTTCCCAAATGGCAGCAGCAAGAGTCCGACAACAAAAGCGATCGCCGTAAACGCCACCGGCGTGCCGATCGTCTGATAGTGGGAAACGCCGGCGCCGACAAGAAATGTAATCCCAGCACCGCCGAATCTTCCAATCGAAGTCGCGAACGCAAACGCGCTAGCGCGGCATTCAGTGCGATACTGTTCCGGCAGCCACAACGTGTACATCGCGAAGTTCGCGCCGCCCACGCCCAGCCAGAACAAACAAATCATGAACCAAAGCAGCCCGTTGTGATCGAGATAGAAGACGTAACCAAACCCAAGCGAAATGAAGATCGCCATCAAGGCGAAGTAGATCGCCAGCGTGATCCGTCGTCCAAACTTTTCCGCCAGCATCGGCAGAACGAGACAACCGATAATCGTGCCCGCCGACAGAATCATCGTGGCGTAAGAAGCCAGCCTCACTCCTTGAGGTTCGCTGAATCCGGCTTTCAGGGCCAGCGTGCTCACCGACGCCGGAACGTAAACCGATCCCGCCCACAAACCGACAATCGAGATGAAAAGATAGGTCGCATTCAAAAAAGTACGTCGCCGATATTCTGGTGAAAACACCTCGGCGAACGCGCGATGCATCGTCCACGCGCGGCCCACTGCTTTAATGCGATTCCGCCACCGTTGGGATTCGGTCACGCCATATCGGATGAAGCCGACCAGCAGCGCGGGCGTTCCGCCAACCAGAAACATCGCGCGCCAACCCCAGCGCGCGCCGACAGAGTAGTTCGCGATGGCAGCGATGAAGATGCCAATGTAGTAGCCGGTGTGCATCAAGCCCGCGGCCATCTTGCGGTGTGATTCAGGCAGTTCTTCGGCAATGAAAGTTCCGCCCATCGACCATTCGCCGCCGATGCCGACACCGGCAAGCAATCGAAACAAAGCGAGCATCCACACGCTTGTCGCGAAGGCCCCAGCAAACGTAAAGATTGAGTAACACAGAATCGTGAGCATCAACGCGCGCAGCCGTCCAAACCGATCAGCAATCGGTCCCCAAACCAGCGAACATCCCCAACCGACGAGGAACAGCGCGAACAGCAGTCCACCGTAGTACCCAACGTGAGATTGATCGTTTGGAATTCCTGAGCGCGGCAGGAGTTCACGTAGCGCCGGCACCATCACCAGCGCATAGATGAACGAATCCATCCCATCGAGTACCC
>JACXTT010003393.1_pt1 | contig 24541 bp, 18 predicted proteins | sample 9270951 | NCBI WGS metagenome assembly JACXTT01 (sample SAMN15532306, study PRJNA645909) | rock metagenome | isolation source: weathered quartz diorite | place: Puerto Rico | collected 2017-06-21
TTTCGCAAGCGCGAGCCCGACCGCGAGGGCCGTGACGGCGCCGAGAAGCCACAGTCGGCGCGTCATTTCGGATGCGTCTGGTCGAGCGCGGTGCGCAGACCACGCGCGAGGTCTTCGGCGCGTCCCACGCTCCAGTAGTGGAGGAACATGATGCGCGGCTCCTCCCCCGTCATGTGCTGGTGGATCGCGACGATCTGGATGTCGGCATGGCGGAGCGCCTTGAGCACCGACTGCAGCTCTCCCTGGAGCATTGCAAAGTCACCATCGACCACCGCCGACTCGCTCGTTCCCGAGAAGGCGGCCCAGGTGTTGACGCCCATCGTGCTGCCGACCTCGTGGCCGTGCATGCGCGTTGTGCGGCCGATCGTCACCTTGTAGACGCCACCGGCCAGGTCCCCGCGGTGGCCGAGGATCGTCGCGAGCTGGTCCCCGTCGAGCTGGGTGCCCGCCGGATCGATCGTCGCGTTCGGAAGCGCGACACCCGGCTCCTTGATCCGCGCGAAGACCTTGCCGACGGCTCCGGCAAGGCTCTCGAGGCTGCCGTGGCCACCGACGTGCATGAACATCACGCGCGGACTCTCGCCCAGGAAGTGGTTGTGGAGCGCCGTGACCTCGAGCCCGTTGTCGAGCGCCACGCTCATGACGGGATTGACTTGATCCTCGGTCAGGACCATGTCGCCCATCACCATCACCTCGGGGCCGGCCGGCTGGAAGGCAGCCCAGGACGTGAGCCCGGACGGCGGCGTCAGCTTCACTCCGCCTACGGTCAGCGCCAGGTCGGAACGCGGCGCGGACACCTTGAACACGTTGGCGGTGGGGTCCAGCTTGCCCCTGGCTCCGGTGAGCTGGTCGATCCGGGACGTGTCGAGCGCGGCGGCGTGCATGTGCGGGGCAGCGGCGAGAAGCAGGGTGACGAGCGCTACGGCGCAGTCCATCTCGACCTCCTTGCGACCAGTTCGCCTGTGGCGGGCGACGGCGGTTTGGGTTCGGCGGCTTTCGAGAAGGACTACCTGACGACGCTAACCTTCGCCAGTCGAGAGATCTGCTCGCCCAGATCTCCGGCGACGGGAGCCCTCCGGTACGAATCGATCCACATCAGGCTCTTCATTTCTCCACCGGGAGGGCCAAAGCGGGCCGCTTGGCGGATCCAGTGTGACGGATGGGGCGCCGCCTGGGCCCAAGCGGCATGCGCGTTGAAGAACAAGTAGATGTCCCATTCCGGAGTGCTGGGATCGCGGTGCCGCAATGTCTCGGTCATGAAGTGATTCGCCGGAAGCGAGGACATCATGTCTTTCGCGGCCTCGGGGAACAGGTCCCTCCGAAGCATCGCGCCGAGTGCGTTGGCGGCGTCGTAGTAGTTGCGCACGATCCACCCACGCATCGATAAGACCGCGCGCCCTGCCGCGCCGGCGTCGTCGCCCTCGAGCATGGGCGTCCAGATGACGTAGAGCGAGAGTGCCTTGGGATCGTAGCCGCTGAGGGTCGCCTTGATGGCTTTGGCCCCCTCGAGGCACGACCGGCAGGTGGGCGACAGAATTGCGACGAACCTGGTCTTTGCACGATCAGAGTTGAAGTCGCGGATGAAGGCCGTGAGCCCGGAGTTCAGCTGGACCAGAGGCTGTGGAGGCGATTCACCGCCGCCCGCTCTGCCCGCCCAGGTCGGGGAGGTCGCCAGGCCTGCAGCGACTAGCCCCACGGTCCATAGCCTGGCCGGAGTCCTTGCCCCGGCCGGCCGCATGACGGCATGCGAAGGACCGCCGCGTCGATTGCGACCTCGATCACACGCAGCAGCCGAGCTTCGAGACATCTGTCACCAGCGAAAGCGCGTTGATCTTCAGTGCCTCGGAGAGCGTCGGAAAGCCGAGGTCGTTACCCCAGCGTTCCGAGCTTCATCTCCGCAAGCCTACGTTTCACATGCCAACCATTGCCAAGTGCTCGCGTAGGAACGGCAAGGCTCGCGGGACAGTCAGATCGGATCGGTAGAAGGATGCGAGATGTCCGACGCCCGCAATCCGGACTACCTGGGCCTGCGGCATCTCCGCGACCGACCGTTCGGTCTCTCCTTCGTCGTTCTCTTTCTCGCCTGCGAGGATGAGGACCGCGGGACCGAAAGTGGCATAGAGGCTCTTCGGCCCTCGCCAGGATCTTCGCGCCAGTCGGCCCAGCGCGTACATTCGAGCATCCCCGTCGCGGACATTGCGGTCAATCGCCGCGGGGAATCGTTCACCTTCCTCGTGCATGAACCTGTCCACTTCGGCGCACACGCCTCCCCTTGTGATCTGCTCCTCGATGAACGCCTGCGGATCCTCGATCGGCGGCAGATCACAGAGGTCGTAGTACGGGAGCGTACCGATGCCCACGAGTGCGTCCAGGCGCTTCGGGTGGGCGGCCCCGAACGCGAAACCGACGAAGATTCCATTGGAGTATGCGCAGAATGCGGCGGAGTTCACTCCCGCGTCGTCGAGGACCGCCGCCACATCGGATACACAGTGCTCCATGAGGTGCGCGTCCACGCTCGTTGGCCGGCCGCTCTTCCCGCGGCCCCGCTGGTCCATGAGGATCTTCCGGAACCCGGGCAGAGCGTCCAAGTAGCCCGCCTCCTCCCAGATTCGACTGTCGCCTCCCGCTCCGGTGTGGAACAGGATGGCGGGTCCCTCGCCTCGGACCTCGTAGTGGATCTCGACCCCGTTGCTCACGATCTCCGGCATCACCACACCTCCCACGGCAGGCTAGGCCTCGGCAACGTGAAGTCCAAGCACATTGTTGGCCGCAGTGCTCGCTGCCGCGAACCGGACTGGGGGCCCAGCGAGGCCGGGGGGACGGCACGGCGAGTGGTCCGGCGCCTCACGCAAGACGGGCGCCCAGCCGCGCGGGAACGAACATGCTGTCTCGCGGGGCGCTCGGATCGCTGAAGGCCACCACCTGGATCGCCTGCGGCAATCGCCGACGCAGCGTGTCAACCACATCTTGGTCGAAGAGCACGAGGACAGTTCTCCGGGCGATCGGTGGACGAGATGAGACGGGCAAGGTGATGCCACGGATCGTCACTCCCTGCAGCCGGCTCGAGCAGCCCGACAGAGGTCGTGACGGCCGTGATCAGAAGCACGCCGGCGAACAGGCGGATACGGCTGAGCATGACAACGTTATCGGCCCGTCAGGAGAGCCCCTGGACGTCGGCGAGTTAGTCTCTGGAGGCACCCGCGCTCCGCCGGACTCACACTCCACGCCCGAGGCGCGCCAGGATCGGCCGGACCCCGGGTCTGCCGCGGAGCGCGGCGACTCGAGGATCGACGTTCAGGAAGTTGATCCATGGGGAGCGCTCCTCGGCCGCACGTTCGATCCACGGCTCGGCGCCGTCCAGGTCGCCCGCGGCAACCAGACCCAGCGCGATGAAGAACGCGGACACGTAGCGCTCGTCCCTCATCGCTACCATGCGGGAAATCGTCTCGCGGCATTCCTCTCCACGCCCGGCGAGGCCCGCCGCCATCGCGCGGTTGAACAGCACGGTGGGCGGATGCTGGGCGAGCCGGGCCGCGGTCTCCAGTTCCGCGGACGCTTCTTCCATCCTGCCCATCTGCCACAGTGCCCAGCCGCGCCACTGATAGGCCTGGAAGTAGCCGGGGTCCAGCTCGAGCGCGCGCGCCATCCCCTCGTAGGTGAGGTCGAAGCGCCGTTCGGAGAAGTGAATCCAGGCCGTGACCGTGCTGTAAATGATCGACAGGGGGTCCAGCTCGAGAGCGCGCCGGCACTGCTCAAGCGCCTCGTCGAATCGGGCCGCCGCCATCAGCACGTTCGCGTACCACAGCCGCGTGGTCGCGTGGTTGGGGTTCAGCTTGATAGCCCGGAGAAAGGAACGCTCCGCCGCTTCCCAGTCGCGGTCGTGATGCAGCGTGATGTACGCCAGCGCCGCGTGGGCCTCGCCCAGGTCGGGGGCGACCGCCAGGGCGCGCTCGGCGGCGGCGCGCGCGCGCGGGAACGCCTCGCGAGGAGGCTGGAAATTGTGAAAACCGATCAGGGCGTGCGCCTCGGCCAACCCGAGAGCGGCGAGGACGTACGAGGGAGCGCGAGCGATCGCGGCCTCGAAGAACCCTACGGCGCGGTGCAGGCTCTCGTCGCCACGCCGGTTCAACTGATGCCGGCCCCGCAGGTAGAGATCGTAGACCTCCGGGTCGACGGGCCGGGCCGCCCGTGGCAACGCGGCCTCCTCAAGCATCATGCCGGACGTCGCCTGCGAAACCGCCTCCCCCAGCAGCGTGCCGCGCAGCTCCTTCACCACCGACTGGGCAATGTCGTCCTGCACCGCGAACATGTCCTCCAGCGTGCGGTCGTAGGTTCCCGACCACAGCTGGTAGCCATCCGAGACGTTGACCAGCTGGACCGAGATGCGCACGCGCTGGCCGGCCTTGCGAACGCTGCCTTCCAGGAGGGTGGCCACGTTGAGGGCATGTCCGATCTCGCCGATCGTTGCGTCCTTGCCCTTGAAATGGAACGTCGAGGTTCGCGCCGCGACCCTCAAGCCCCGAACCCGGGCGAGCACGTTGAGCAACTCGTCGGCCAGCCCGTCGGAGAAGTATTCGTCGTCGGTGCTCGCGCTCCGGTTCGCGAACGGCAGCACCGCGATGGACGCGACGTTCCCTCCCGCCGGCTTGAGCGCCGACGTCGCGCCGCGCTCGAGCGTGCGTTTGAGCCCTCGCAGCTCGTTCAGGACATCCAGGGCGGTCTGGAACCGCTCGCGCGGCTGCCTCTCCAGGCAGCGGCCGATGATGTGATCCAGGTCCACGGGCAGGTCGGTGCGAATGCTCGTGACGGGCGGTGGGCGGTCGCGAAGGATCGACGAACTGACGTCCGCGACCGTCGGCCCCTCGAAAGGCCGCCTCCCGCACGTCAGCTCGTACGCCAGGATCCCGAACGAGAACAGGTCGGTGCGCGCGTCCACAGTCTCGCCGCGGATCTGCTCCGGAGCCATGTATGGGGCGGTGCCCACCACCTGGCCCACCTCCGAGATCGGCGTCGCGATGGTGGACGCGTGGGTGCCGGCGAGGCCCGAGTCGGCGTGGCTGAGCTTGGCGAGGCCGAAGTCCAGCACCTTGACCCGCCCGTCGCGGGCGAGCATCACGTTGCCGGGCTTGAGATCCCGGTGCACGACGCCCTTCTCGTGTGCCGCCACCAGGGCGTCGGCGAGCGGGATGACGAGATCGAGCAGCTGCGCGACCGGCAGCCCGCCGGGAGTGACGAGTGCGGCGAGGCTCTGCCCTTCCACCAGCTCCATGGTGAGGAACCGGGTGCCGCCGTCTTCCTCGATGGAGTGGAGCACCACGATGTTCGGGTGGTTGAGCCTGGCGACCGTGGTCGCTTCCAGCTCGAAGCGAGCCAGGCGATCGGGCGACGACGTCACGTCGGCGGGCAGGACCTTGATCGCGACGTCGCGCTTGAGGCGCGGGTCGCGCGCCCGGTAGACCTCGCCCATCCCCCCCGCGCCGAGCGGGGCGACGATCTCGTAGGGGCCAAGGCGAGCGCCCGGTGTCAGGGGCATCGCGCGAATCTACCTCAAGGGCCGCGGTTCCTGGGAACGCCGATGGCCACGCTCCGGCGCGCGGCATCCAGTCCTGCTACGGATACTCGCCCGTGGCGACGACGGCCGCGCTGCGCGAGCTGGGGACGCGTCAAGTCTCTCTATCGATAACGCTCGCGGCGCCTGTATGGCCGGCGACAGTGTACGCCTTGCCTACTTCGCTCGAAGTCCTCGACGTCGCCCGCTGATCAACGGAGCGCGACGACGAGCTGCCTCCGGGTGGCGTCGCCGGCGCGCAGCACGACGAAGTACGCTCCCGACCCGGACGTGGCCCGGCGATCCCAGGTCGTCGTGTGGGGCCCCGCCGCGTACGAGTCGTCCGCGAGCCGCGCGACCAGACGCCCCTGCAGATCGTAGACGGCGACGCTCGCCCGCTCGGGACGGGGCAGCCCGAACTCCACGGTCAACGGCCCGGTCGCGGGGCTCGGCTCGGCGCGCAGCGACAACGCCGCCGGGATGCCGGGCGGAACGCCGGCGAGGCCCGGCGTGTGCACGACCATGCTCCAGTTGTCGAAGCCCGCGCCATTCGAATACCCGCTGCAGCTGACGCAGGTCGAATTCGACGTCTCGAAGCCGAGCTCGATGGGGCCGCCGGCGAGCGAGAAGTCCGGGTTCGAGACGCCGTCGGCGGCGACGAACGAGGACTGGACGAGCCCCGGCATGGCGAAGGTCAGCCAGCTCGCGTTCCCAGATGCCGCGTACGCGGAGTAGGCGACACCGCCCTGGCGGAGCGCCGGACCGAAGCCCATCTGCGCGCCGCTGAACCCGGGCGCGTACATCTCGAAGTCCAGCGAGCAATCGATCGACGTGATCGCGCCCTGGGCGCTCGGCGTGTAGACCGCGCCGTTCATGAGGTGGAGGCCGACGATCGCGGTGTAGTCGCCGGAAGGCGGCGCGTTGAGCTGGTCGGTGACGTTCCGGTACGCGCCCGGATTACCGCCCGATCCGTTCTGCGAGCCGGTCATTACGGCGCCGCCTCCACGATTGACGAGAATCGTGAGGCTCCAGTCGCCGTTGTTGAAGGTGTTGTCCGAGAAGGGGAAGGTCAGGTCGGCGAACGCGGTCGAGGCGATCGGGAACTGCAGGGCGGCGACGAGGACCATGAGCAGGGATGCGGCGCGGGGCTTCATCGGGACCTCCGGAGGACTGCGCTCGATCGGCATCGCGCAGCGCTGAAGGGCGACGCGCGGCCCCATGACTTTCCTCCCGCGTCCCGTCGCGCGCAAGAATCTTCTACCCACGGGCCCGGATTGACGGACGGCCATTCGATATCAACGGTAGAGTGCCTTGAGGCAGCCCCAGGTCTTCCACGGTGAAGGCCTTGCCCGGGCCAGAGGTCTGCTCGTCGATGGTTAGCGTCGCCACGCGGGGAATCGTGACCCGTCCGGTTGGGCGCGCCGGTCACGATCACGGGCACGCCTCCGAAAGTCGGCCGGCTGCGCTCGCCCCGGAAACCGCCGCGCTTGTCGCATCAACACTTGCTTCGGGGCTGACGGACGCGAGAGGACTGCGCACTCCCAACCATTCGGGGGCGCCACACGTCCAACCCCTTGACCGTCATGCCCGCCACCCCCATGCCCACGTTCGTCCGCGCTCTCGCTCTTGCCTGCATGCTCGAAGGCATCGCCGTGGCGTCGCCGGCGGGCCGGCCTTCGCCCGTGAGCGCCGTTGCCGTCCGCAGCGCGGAGCCGGTGGTGATCGACGGACGCGCCGACGACGCGATCTGGAAAACCGCCCCGCTCATCACGGACTTCACGGAGTTCTCCCCGGTCGAGGGCGGACCGGCGCGGTTCCGGACCCAGGCGCAGGTGGCCTTCGACGACCACACCTTCTACGTCTTCATCCGCGCCTTCGACCCGGAACCCGCCAAGCTCTCGACCGTGCTCGCGCGACGCGACGTGCGTCCGCCCACCGACCAGCTCAAGATCGTGATCGATTCCTTCCACGATCGCCGCTCGGGGTTCGAGTTCGCCGTCAGTCCGGGCGGCGTGAGGCGCGACTACGCCATCTACGACGACAACAACGAGGACGGCTCCTGGGATGGGGTCTGGGACGTGGCCACGCGCGTGGACTCGCTCGGGTGGACGGCAGAGTTCGCCATCCCCCTTTCCCAGCTTCGCTATCCCTCGTCGCCGCAGCACACCTTCGGTTTCGCGATCTGGCGCGACATCGAACGGTACAAGGAGCGGGTTTCCTGGCCGGCGTACCGGCCGTCGCAGATCGGCTTCGTCTCGCAGCTCGGTGACCTCTCGGGCCTCGACGGGATTCCGGCGCCGCATCGGTTCGACGTGATGCCCTACACGGTGGCGAAGAATGCTTCGCGACCGACAGCCGCAGGCTTCGACCGTCACCAGAGCTTCAACCTGGGCGCCGACTTCAAGTACGGGCTTACGTCGAACTTCACCCTCGATGGCACGGTGGACCCCGACTTCGGACAGGTCGAACAGGATCCCGCCGTCCTGAACCTCAGCGTGTTCGAGACCTTCCTGCAGGAGAAACGCCCGTTCTTTCTCGAGGGCACGGGCATCTACCAGTTCCCCGTCAACAGCAATCAGGTGAGCAACAACGGCGAGGGCTTGTTCTACTCCCGGCGGATCGGGCGGGCGCCGCAGCTCGGGCCGTTGTTCGGTGACGCATCCTCCCCCACCTCGACGACGATCCTCGGCGCCGCCAAGCTGACCGGACGGTCGGCGGGCGGACTCACCGTGGGGGCACTCGAGGCGGTGACGAGACGCGAGGAGGGCAGAGCCGGTCTCACCATCGAACCCGCGACGAATTACGGTGTCGTCCGGCTGCAGCAGGACCTCAACCATCACAAGAGCGGCGTGGGCGCGATGGTCACCGCCGTGGATCGTTCGCTCGGCGGCGACACGCGCGACGTGCTCCGCCGCTCGGCGCACGTCGGCGGGCTCGACGCGCGCCATCAGTTCGGGCCCGGCGACAACTACCTGCTCACCGCCTCCCTCACCGCCAGCGACGTCAGGGGCAGCGGCGCGGCGATCCTGGCCACCCAGACCGATCCGGCGCACTACTACCAGCGGCCCGACGCGCCGCTCCACCTCGATACGACGCGCACGGGGCTCGTGGGCGACGCCGAAACCATCCACCTCGCGAAGTACGGCGGCGGCATCGTCGTGTTCGAGACCAGCTACCAGCGCATCTCGCCCGGCTTCGAGATCAACGACCTGGGCTTCCTCAATCGCGCGGACTGGCAGGATCAGAGCACGTGGATGGGCCTGCAGTTCCTGCGCAAGACGAAGCTGTACGACCAACTGCGCTGGAACTTCAACGAGTGGCAGGACTGGACCAGCGCCGGCGGCCTTGCCCTCGAGCGGGCCGTGAACACGAACGTGCACGTGCAGTTCCACAACAACTGGTTTCTGCACGCGGGGGGCACCGCCGGCCAGCTCGGCGCCACGTTCAGCGATCGCGCCACGCGCGGCGGCCCGGCGCTGCGGCAATCGCCCTACGTCGCGCCGTGGATCGAGGTCCAGGGCGACCAGCGGCGGGTGGTGTATCCCGACGTGTTTGCCCAGATCGTGCGCACCGACGAGGGGCGCACGCGCCGCACCTACGTCAATCCGACGGTGCAGCTCCGCGTGTCCACGCGCACGACACCGTCGCTCGGCGTGAACTATTCACGCAACGAGGACAACACCCAGTTCTTCGGCAACTTCGCGGATTCCGTGGGCGTGACGCACTACACGTTCGCGCACCTCGACCAGACGACGATCGGCCTCACGTTCCGCGTCGACTACACGGCCTCACCCACCCTCACGCTGCAGGTCTACGCCAATCCGTTCGTCAGCAAGGGCACGTATTCGGACGTGCGCGAGGCGGCGCGCCCGCGCGCCGGCCGGTATGACGATCGCTTCGCGCCCTACGCCGACCCGGCGGTCGCCGCCAATCCCGGCGCCTTCAACTTCAAGGCGTTCAATTCGAGCACGGTGCTGCGCTGGGAGTACCGCCCGGGATCTTCCCTGTACCTGGTCTGGACGCAAGGACGCAAGGACTTCGAGCCCCTCGAGGGATCGCGCGCGTTGTCGGGCGACCTCGATCGGCTGTTCCGGGTGCATCCCGCGGATACGTTCCTGATCAAGGTGGCGCACTGGTTCGACTGGTGATGCCTCAGTACTGCAGCTCGTAGTCAAGTCGAAAGCCGCGCGCAGGCTGCGGCAAGAAGTCCTTGATCACCGACAGATGGTCGCGGTAGACGGTGTCGAGCAGGTTGTCGCAATGCAGGCCGATGTTGTGGACAAGACCCTCCTGCCACAACCGCAACCCGACTCCGAGATTGACCACCGCGTATCCGGGCGTCGGCGTGTCCCCGTCCCCAAGTTGCGTTTGGCGGGCCGCCATACGCACCTCCGCCATTCCCATGTACCTTCGATCCTGGTAGGTGGCCCTCACCAGGCCATGGAGCGGTGGCGTGAAGGGAAGCGGCACGTCCTGTCGCGTGCCCCTGGCGTCCACGCGGTCGGCGCTGGCGCGAAGCGCGAGGTGCTCTGCAAGTTGAAGCGTCACGCTCGCCTCGATGCCGACCAGCCGGGCATCGGTCGCCGTGAACTTCCGGACCGGGAAGGCGTCGATGGTGTCCCCGCGCAGGAATCCGTAGATGTAGTCCTTGATGAAGTTCGCGTAAGGCGAAATCTCGAACGTCCCGCGGGGGAAGCTGCCGCGGAGTGACGCGTCGACGCCGAGCCCCGTCTCGGGGCGCAGATCGGCGGAGCCGATCGAGAACGTGCCGCTCGCGGCGTCGAGGCCGTACGCAAACAGCTCCTGCACGGTCGGTGCGCGGAACGATCGCGCGAGGCTGATCGAGCCCGTGAGACGCGGGTTGAGCTTCTGAACGGCACCGAGCGAGGCGGTCACGGCGTTGGAGAGCCGCGACACGTCCAGCGTCTGAAACACGGAATCCGTGGAAGCGGCGTTGGGGCGCGTCTGGATCTTGTCGTAGTCGAATCGCAGACCACCCTGCAACCGAGTGTTCTGGGTGGCGACGTATTCCTCGAACGCGTAGGCGGCGAGACCGGTCGTTCGAGAGTTGGGACCCAGGGGCTGATCGCCCTCGATCGTCAGGTCCTCGATGTTGGTCCAAAGCCCGACGGTCCCCTCGAGCCGGCCGAGCTGGGGGTGCGCGAATTGCGCGGCGGCGTTCAACTCGCGCTTGTGGAAGTGATTGGCCTGGGGATCGGACACACCGGTCGCGTCCTGAGCCGTCGGGAATTCCGAGTGGTTGTAGTCGTTGTAGCTGGCGTCGAGCTTCCACTTGGCCAGCCAGGCTTCTCGCGTGTTGAAGAGACCGCGAAGCTCGACGGTATTGCGCCGTTGCTCGATCCGCGAGGTGCTGGGCGGCACCGTCATCCAATCCGCGTTGGGGGGGACGCCGGGGATGCCGTAGTTCATCTCGTAGTGCTTTCCCCCGATCCCGATGTGTCCAAAGTCGCCCTGGTATGCGTAGCCCACGCCCGCTTCAGAGCTGCGGTTGAAGGTCTGCGGCATCCGGCTCAGGTCGAAGGGCGTGCCGCTCGCGGGGTCGATGTACGTCGCCGAGGGTATGCGGATGTCCTGGGAATGCAGGCCGCCCGCGGAGACGCCGAGGGCCTGGTGCGCGCCGCTGAGAACGGAGTTGAAATAGCCGGTGGCCTCGTCGCTGACCGTATTGCCCTCCGCGACCACCGTGCCGGACAGGGTGCGATCCGCGACCATGGGCACGATGTTCGTGATCACGTTGACGAGACCACCCAGCGCGCTCGGGCCGTAGAGAATGCTGGAAGGTCCTCGGACCACGTCGATCTGAGCAACTCCGACCGCCTCGAGCGGCGTGGCGTGCGCCGGATCGAACGTCGCGAGATCGCCGGTGCGCAGGCCGTTCTCCAGAACCAGCACGCGGTTGTCCGACAGGCCGCGCAGCATGGGCCGCGAGGGCGCCGACCCGTTGCCACGCACGGTGACGCCGGGCACGTCGGCGAGCTTCTCCGCGAAACTGCTCCCGGCGCCGTTCTCCAGGTCCACGAGCGACTTGGATTCCACGGACTGGTACTGCTCGTCCGAAGTCCTGGGAAAGGGCGTTGCGGAAACCACGATCTCGCCGAGGGGAATCACCGATACCCGCAAGTCGAAGTCGACCGTCGTGTTGTCGCCGCTGGTCTCGACCGCGCGGGTCTCTGGGGCGAATCCAATGAGCCCGACAGCGAGTCGATACCGTCCGCTCGGGACATCCGCGAACGCAAAGCGCCCCCCTTGACCGGTTCGCTCCGTACGATCGAGTTCGAGAATTCGGACCGATGCGCCCACCAGGCCTTGTCCCCCGCCGCGGACATTGCCGATGAGGGTTCCAGCCTGCACCCAGCTGGCGGAGGTCAGGATTGCCGTTGCGAGGGCAAGGGAGGCGGCTCGGATCATGCTCGCGCGGTCGGGCAGCGCACCGCGGGCAGGTTGCGTCGACGACGTATGGGTCAATCGGGACATGGGAGTTCCTCTCGAGCGAAATCGAGGCAAGGTGTCAGCAGCGGAAGCGCGGCTCGGGCGAGAGTGACGCTTCGCCCCCGGCACCAGATGACAACCTGATCGTCTTGATCGGTGGGAACCGCTAGCCGACGATCACGCTCGGAGGGGAGTGCACCTGGGCGGCACGAAGCCCGCGGGAACCACGGTTGCCGGCCGAGTCCTCGGCTGAAGACGAGTCGTCGTCGGGCTCCGGGGGGAGGATTTCCGAGTGATCGCGAAGCCTTCGGAAACGCCTGCCAAACCAGGCTGGGTTCGACCGCCCGGCACTCCTCCCCGACCGTCGGATGACGGCGGGGCCCGGTTGCCCGAGGCATGAGAGATCGGGGGCAGGCCCAGCGGCTCGGGTTCGTCCTTGCTGCCGGGAAACACAGTCAGCGGGCTCGCCGGCGCGCCTTCGATCTCCCGCCCGCCTCGGTTGAAGCGGAGACGCATCCAGAGCGTCCCGTGGTTCCGTGGCGGGACGCGCCAAAGAAACTCATGCCGCCGCGGGTCGAGCTGAGCCGAAATGCACGCCGAGTAGTGTCGGCCCCCGTCCGTGGAGAGCAGGATCTCGAGCTCCGAGATGGAATCGGCGTCCGTCCAACGCAGATCGATCCACTCGCCGGACCGGACGATGTGACTGCCGGGCAGGACCAGGCGAGGCTCCGCCGCGGCGGGCGACGCGCCGCGGGCCACGGCGACCCAGGCGAGGGAGCCGGCGACAACCGCGACACCGGCCCCAACCCGGGTCACGGTCCCGTTGAACGAAGCCCAATGCCTTGGCTGAATCACGGGGTTCAGCCTAACAGCTTGCGCGCGACGTTTCATGCCGGCGGGAACAGCCTGGGGATCGGCGCGAGCCCCGGTGGGGCCCCCAGGCGGCTGCGCAAGTCCTGCTGGGAATCGCACAAGCCCGAGCGGGCGCCGTGGTGTGCGACGCCGGCGCCCCGGCCGATCGGTGATGGCGCGATGCGCCGTGACGCCGTAGAAGGATGAGGTGCCGGTCCCGCCACGCTAGCGGGAGCCTGCTCGAACCCTGGCGGCCGGCGCGGGACTGCCTGCGGCGGCTCGCTTCAAGTCGAAGTGCGCGTGCAGCAGCTTCCCGTCCGTCAATTGGAACGTCCAGTCCTCGGTGTGGTGGTCGGCGCTGACGATCGTGAACACGAAATGCTGCAGGTAGACCGGCTCCCGGCTGCCCGAGATGTCGGCGAACTCGAAAGCCACGGTCTTCGGGTCCGCGGTACGGCGGGCCACCAAACGGGGCCGGTTGCCGGCCTCGCAGTAGTGAACCAGGGTCAGGCGATCACCCTCCACGTAGATCAGGGTGGGCTCGGGAACTCCTCCCGGCGCGATCTCGTGCTCCAGAACGCTGCCGCGCGAGGCCACGCGCATCGTGACCTGGATGGCCCCCTCGATGTCGGGATTGCGCGGAGCGGTGGTGACCGAGCCCGTCCAATTGCCGGCCAGGCCCTTCAAGACGGCGAACGAGGCTCCCGCGTCGCGCTTTGCGGGGATCGTGTCCGTCCGGGGCGAAACGTCCCCGGCCAGGGCTGGCCGGCCGGGCGCCAGCAGTCCGACGCAAAGCACGATGGCTCGGTATCTCACGCCACACCCCCTTCGGTCCGGAGCCGCTCGGCATTGGCTGCATAGAGCCGGATGGCCGCTTCGATCACCCGTTCGGCGGCCGCGTGCCCCTGGAATCTCTCGATCGCCACCTGCTTCCGCTCGAGCGTCTTGTAGTCCAGGAAGAACCGCTCCAACTCGGACAGGGTGTGCGGCGGCAGCTCGCTGATGTCCCGATAATGCGCGAACTGCGGGTCATCGATGTGGGCGGCGATGATCTTGTCGTCCTGGCCGCGATCATCCGTCATCGCGATGACGCCGACCGGGCGGCAGCGGGCGATCGAGAGGGGCGCCAGCGGCTCCTGACACAGCGCCAGCACGTCGAGCGGATCGCCGTCGTCGCAGTACGTCTGGGGAATGAAGCCGTAGTTGGCCGGGTAGTGAACCGACGAGTAGAGCACCCGGTCGGCACGCAGGAGGCCAGTCGCCTTGTCGAGCTCGTACTTGACCTTCGAGCCCTCGGGGATCTCGACGATCGCGAAGAAATAGTCGCGAACGTCCGCGCCCCAGGAGACATCGTGCCAAGGGTGCATGCGCCGACAGTAACGCCTCCAAGCGGGGCCGGGCCAGCCCGGTCGGCCCCGGGCTACCTCATGGACCGGCGCGCCCCGGCGGCGGCCACGACGTCCCTCCGCAGGGTGGCCGTGATCGCGGCGACGAGGTCGTCGTAGTCCCAGGGCCCGTCGTATCGCAGGTCATTGATGAAGAACGTGGGGGTGCCGTTGACGCCGCTGCGGACGCCGCTCATGAAATCGTCGCGGACCCGCTGAGCCTTCTCCGGGGACCGAACCACGTCGAGGAAGCCCGGCGACGGGATCCCCAGCTGCGAGGCGTACTTCACGAGATCGGGCTCGCCGAGCCGGTTCTGGTGCTCGTACAGGAGGTCGTGCATCTCCCAGAACTTCCCGGAATCGCCCGCGGCCTCCGCCGCCGCGGCCGCCTGCGCCGCGTGCGAATGGACCTGGGTGAGTGGGAAGTTGCGAAACACGAACCGCAGGTCGCGGCCGAAATGCTTCTGGACGGCCTTGACGATCGGATAGGCGCGCCCGCAGTACGGGCACTCGAAGTCCCCGTACTCGACCAGCGTGACCCGGGCATTGGCGGGGCCCTGGGCGTGATCGTCGTCCCCGACCGGCTTCCTCAGCCGCTCCTCATCGGGCTTGCTCATGGGGTGCTCCTTTCGCGTCGAGAGCCTCGAGTGCCGCCAGGATTCCGTCCGCGCCCGGGTTGATGCCGACCGGCGAGACGTAGCTCCAGCGGATCACCCCGTCGTCGTCGATGACGAAGAGGGCGCGCTCGCACTCGCCGTCCTCGGCGCGATAGACGCCGTAGGCCCGCGCGATCGCGCCCTTGGGCTCGAAGTCGGCGAGGAGCGGAAAGTGGAGCCCGCGGTCCCTGGCGAAGGCCGCATGGCACCACGTTCCGTCCACCGAGATTCCGAGCAGCACGGCGTCGTGCTTGTGGAATTCCGGAAGGACCTCGTTGTAGAGGCTCATCTGATCGCCGCACACCGGGCTCCAATCGGCGGGATAGAACGTCAGGATCACCGGGTGACCCCGGCAATCCGCCAGCGAGACGCTCTGATCCGGCGTGCTCTTCAGCGTGAAGTCCGGGGCCGCCCGACCGGGGCCGAGCGCTCCGGCCGCCGCCCTGGCTGCCGCCGGGTGCGGCCTCGCGCCGGTTTCACGGGGTCCGCGTTCAGTGACCACTGGAGTCTCCTCGCCGGCCGGCCTCGAACAGGAACCACGTCCTTCTCTCGGTCTCGTCGACCCAGACCTCGATGAGGCTGGTGGTCGCGACGTCGCCATGTTCCTCGCAGACGTTGTGAGCCTGGCGCAGGCTCGCCGTGAGCGAGCGGTTGTCCTCGGCCAGCTCGGCCAGCATGTCCGAGGGCTCGACGTAGGTCGCATCGTTGTCGGGGATCCGCTGGATCCGGGCGATGTGGCCGATCGACGTGAGGGTGCGCGCACCCAGCTTGCGCACCCGCTCGGCGATCACGTCGGTCATCGCGAACAACTGATCGGCGTGCTCGTCGAGGAGGAGGTGATAGTCACGGAAATGAGGCCCGGTCATGTGCCAGTGAAAGTTCTTGGTCTTGAGGTACAGGGCGAACACATCCGCGAGCAGCGCGTTCATGGTCGCGGCGATGTCGCGGGCCGCGGTTCCCCGGAGATCGCTGGGCGTGGCGAGCGGGCGCTCGCGCTTCAGCGTCACCCGCTCGCGGTCGTTCTCGATCAGCTTCTTCATGCGATGCCCCTTTGCGTGTGGACCATCCTGGAGCTTGACGTACCGGACAGCCCCACCATTCTAGCCCTTCGATCGCGACCGCCCCAGCCACTCGAACCGGTACGCCATCTCCGGGCCGCGATCGCCGTCGTAGGCGAGCCGGGCGATCAGCAGCGTGAAGGGCTCCATGGACCGGGCGACCCGCAGCGGGCCGGCGTCCAGGGGCGCGAACCCCACGTCGCGGATCAATCGCGCAGCGACCTGCTTCGCCCGCGGATCGTCGCCGCAATAGAGGAGCGAGGGTCGCTTCCCGCGACGGCGGCGGCGGAACACGCCGAACAGCACCTCGCTGGGGATCGTTCCGAACGCGGCGACGAAGTGGGCGCCGAGCATCCTCCTCGCGAGCACCTCCGCGCCCGAGGACGTGTGGGCCACGACGAGGTCCGTGTCGGTGGCGTTCATGGGCATCGTGCAGCTCACGACGACCTTGCCGTTCAGGCTGCCGGCCCGCCTCAGGACGTCGTCGACCCGGGACCAGTGGACGGCGAGCAGGAGCGCTTCGGATTCGCGGGCGGCTTCCGCCGGCGTCCCCGCTCGCGCCCGCTTCCCCGCCTCGCGCGCGAGCCGCATCAGCTTCCGCTGGCTGCGGGCGTAGCTGAAGACGACGTCGTGGCCGGCGCGCGCGAAGAGCGTGCCGAGCTTCCCTCCCATCAATCCCGAGCCCAGGATGCCGATGCGCACGGTCGGCGACAGTAGCACGCCCCCTGCAAACGCGAAGCCCCCGCGGCGGTGGTCGCCGCGAGGGCCCGGATGCGACGGTGCGGTCCCCGCTCTCCCTCCTACCTCACGACCGCGATCTTGCGACGGATGGTTCCCGTGCCCTCGGCTTCGATGAGCAGGACGTAGCCGCCGCTCGCGACGATGTTGCCCCGGCCGTTCCGGCCGTCCCACACGAACTCGTTGAGCCCCACGGTGCCGCCCGGGGTCGAACGCGCGAACGACTTCTGGAGCACCAGGTCGCCCGATGCGGTGAAGATGCGCAGGGTCACGGGCGCGTTGTCGGCCAGCTTGTAGGCCAGCGTCGTCCCCTCGCCCGGCGGGTGGAACGGGTTCGGATAGTTGGTCACGTACGCGACGCCGGCGTTCGGGTCCACGAGCGCGATCTGAAGATCGAGATCCTGCGAGAACTGGCCCGACGTGGCGCGGATGCGGTCGCTCTCGTTCTGGCGTGGGCTCAGGAAGTCGGACCGCACGTTGCCGTTCGCGTCGGACAGGCTGTCGGACGGCGTCACGCCGCCCGTGCCCGAGAGGACCTGGAACGTCACCTGCTGATCGGCGACGCCGTTCTCGTAGGCGTCCACGACGCGGGCGGTCAGCGTGGCGTGCTTGTTGCCGCCCACCCAGCTCGGGCTCGAGGCGAGCCGGACCGCGCTCGGAGGGCCCGGATTCATCGTGACCGTGTTGCTGGTCGCGGGCGTGTTCCCGGCGTCGTCGTGCGCGATCAGGACGATCGGCTCGGCCGCGGTGTAGGTCTCGGGGATCGAGCGCTGGCCGCCGAGTAGCTGGAAGGTCGGCGTCGAGAGCGTCCCCCGCCCCAACGCGTGACTCACCGCGTTCTGCACCTCGATCGTCACCGTGGAGTTGATCTCCGAGATGACGGCACCCGCGGCATTGACCACCTTGACGGTCAGCGTGAAGGGCTGCCCCGCCACGGCGGTCGCGGGAGTGGCCGAGGCCACGAGGTGAAGGCCGGTCGAGATGGCGCGGACCTGGGTGCTGCTGCCGGGTCGCGACGGATTCGTGACGTCGGAGACGCCGATCTGCTGGAATCCTCCGGTCGACAGTCGGATGGGCATGTCGGCGCGACCGTTCAGCAACGCCTGGTCCGCCGGCACCTGGGCGAGCGGATCCGCGCAGGTGATGTGCACGACGTCCGTGGGCCCGGTGACCGGGTTCCACCACGAGTCGGTCGCGAGCACGGTGAGCTGGAAGGCGTAGCTGATCGACTGATCGAGGGCGGCGCCCGCGCGGCCGGACGAGCTGCCCGGCGCCGGCGACTCCCCGGGTGCGAGGATCAGGAGACGCGCGAACGGGCCGGGGACGACGTTGACGCTCCCCGAGGTGTTATCCGTGATCCCCGCGGTGGTCGTGTCGTGCGCCGTGATCGTGTTCATGCCCGCCGCGTAGAGCGTGCCCGGGAAGACGAGCTGTCCGCTCACGAGCGTCGTCTCGGCGGGCAGGCCGGCGAACCCGTCCGTGGAACGGAGCACGAGGCGATCGCCGATGCCGCTCACGACGTTCCAGAAGTCGTCGACGGCGCGAAGGGTGACGGGGAACGGCGTGCCGGCCATCTGCGGGTTCGGCGTCCCGTCCTTGCCGTCGGCGGTGCCGCTCTTCGGCGTCTCGCCCGGCAGGAGCACCTGGAGCTTCCGGAACGAGGCGGGATTCACGGCGATGTTCCCGCTGGTTCCGGTTCGCGGCGGCGTCGAGAAATCGGTGCAGGTGAGCCGCACCGAGGCGCCGGCGCCGTAGAGCGTCACCGGCCCGCTCCAGACCCCGGCCACGAAGGTGATCAGGGTCGGCGAGCTCGTGCCCGTGCCGGTGTTGGGGCCGAGGGCGGCGTCGCCGGCGTAGTTGTAGACGGTGTTGCCGTTCGTATCGGTGGCGCGGATGGTGACCGCGAACGGCACGCCCGCGACCTGGGGCGAGGCGATCGCGGAGAACGCGAAGTTGTCCGCGGCGCTCGGGACCACCTGGATCCCGGCGCTCGTCATCGAAGCGATGCCGGAATTGGTCTGGTCGGTTCCGGTCACGGTCTGGGTGCCGACGGTCATCAGCGTGAACGAGAGCTGCTTGAAGCCGGCGGAGAGCGTGCCGTTGACCGGCGTGTCCGCGGGATCGGTCGCCGACGCGAGCCGGACGGCGTCGCCGCTGGGCACCTGGTTCCAGTAGTCGTCCGTCGCGTAGACGCCGACGGTGAAGCTTCGTCCCGCGGTCTGGCTCGTCGGCACGCCGGTGATGCCGCTGACGCTGCCGGGAAGGGGCGACTCGCCGGGCATCACGACCTGAAGGCGCCGGAAGGGGCCGGGGTGAACGACGAAGCTGTTGCTCGTGCCGCTCTGGGACGGGCTGCCGTCGACCTGGGCCGACACGACGGCGTTGCCGCCGCTCGGAGCGGTCTCATCGGCGCGATAAACGGCGACGCTGCCGCTCCACTGGCCCGCCGTCATGCTGACGAGGACCGGCGAGGTCCGGCCGGTGCCGAGGCTGGTGAGCTCGCCCAGCCGCACGACGCCCGAGAACCCGCTGACCAGCTCGCCGTTCGCGTTCCGGGCGGTGATCGTCACCGGGAACGGAACCCCGGCGGTCTGGGCCGACGCAATGCTCGAGATGTCGAGGCTGCGGAGCACGAACGATCGCACCGGTGTGCTGGCGCCGTCCGGGATCGTGACGTCCGACTGGTCGTGGGCGTAGAGGGTGAAGTTGCCGTCCGCATTCAGGATGACGAGGTACGTCCCGGTGCCGTTGACGAGCTGGGCGGCCGCCGGCAGCGAGGCACTCGCGTCCGAGCTGAGAATGCGGATCGTGTGGGTCACCGCGGGCACGACGGCCCAGGACGCGTCGCAGGCGTTGACCGTCACGAGGAAGGGAATGCCAGCGGTCTGGGGGCTCGGGGCTCCCGTCTTGCCGGAGGGCGAGCCGGGGGCCGCGGTTTCGCCCGGCAGCAGGACCTGCAGCTGCGAGAACGGCCCCGCGAAGGCGAATCCCGCGAGGAGCGGCGCGGCCAGAACCAGCGCCACCCACACTCCCGCGCGAATCAGACGATGTCCTTGCCGCACGACGCACCTCCTCGAGTGCCCATCGTCCGATGGGCGGAAGGTTTCGCTCTCACGTTCGGCGGCAGGGGTTGCCTCTGCGACACTTCGACGACTTCGACTACTTCACGACGGCGACTCGACGGGTGACCTGCGCCTCCGGCGCCACGATCTTCACGAAGTACACGCCGCTCGCCACCCTCGTGCCCGACTCGCTGGTTCCGTCCCAGGTCGTCGTCTGCTGGCCGGTCGGGCGGTACTCGTCCATCAGCTTCTTCACGATCCGGCCCTGCATGTCGTAGACCATGACTCGCACCTGGCCGTCGCGGGTCGTCGTGAACGAGAGCTGCGCGGTCGGGTTGAGCGGGTTGGGCCGGACGCGGGCGCCCAGAGCGGCATCGTCGCCGCTGCCGCCCTTGCCCTTGCCCTTCCCGCCGCCGCCATCGTCGTTCGCATTCTGGTCGTCGCCGTGATCGCCAAAGGTGGCGTGGACGGTGGCGCCGCTGGTCAGGGTCGCTCGAATCTCCGCATCCATCAGGACGCACGGCAGACGCTTCCGGTCGGACGAGGAGTGCTCGCCGGTCGGAGCGCTTCCGGGGAAGAGGCCGAGCAGGGCTTCGGTCGCGAAGCCGGCGCGGATCCCGAGCGTGTCGCACTCGGCATCGTGCTCCCCGTCGTCGTGGTCGCCGTCGTGATGGTCGTGGCAGCTCACCCCGCACGCGTCGTCATCGCCATCGTCGTCATGGTGGTCACCGTCATGATGATCGCCGTCGCCGTGATCGCCGCCGGCGTGCGTCGCGGCGCCGCCGCGGTGGTCGCCGCCGCCATGGTCGTCGTCACCGTCATCGTCCCCGTCTCCGTGACCGTCGTGGCAACGGATCTCGACCCGCGCGACCAGCGCCGGGATCGACGTGTCATGGAACTGGAGCCGGAGGCTGGACAGAACGACGTCGCCGAGGTCGAACGAGTGGTGGACCGGCCGGACGCGGAACCAGGTCGTGTCACGATGAGCCTTGAACTTGCCGACGAGGCACGCCCGGCCCGGGACGTCGCCACCGCCGCCGCCGCCGCCGCCGCCCGGAACGGCGACCGTGATGCTCGTGCTCGCGGTGCCGGAGCCGCCGCGTCCGTCGTACCCGAGGAAAGCCACCGAGTAGGGCCCGGATTGGGTCGAGCTGGGCGTCCACGAGAACGTGCCGGTGTTGTCGCCGTTGTCGAGGAACGAGGCGCCGGAGGGCAGCGAGCCCGTCGAGAGCGTGACGTGGTCGCCGTCCGGGTCCGTGGCGGTGACCGCGAACGTGAGGTTGACCCCCTGGTTCACCTGCTCCGTCGCGGGAGCGCTCACCGTCGGCGGATGATTCTCCGGGGGGCTGCCGCCCGTCACCGTGATGACCGTGCTGGCCGAACCGGAGCCACCGCGGCCGTCGGTGCCGGTGAACGATGCCGTGTACGTCCCCGCCTGGCCGGACGTCGGGGTCCACGTGAAGGTCCCGGTGTCGTTCAGGTGATCGACGAAGCCGGATCCCGGCGGCAGGGCGCTGCCGATGAGATCGACGTGGTCGCCATCGGCGTCGGTCGCGGTGACGTCGAAGCTGAGCGTGGACCCGATCGCCACCGTCGCGGTCGCCGGAGCCGTCAGCACCGGTGGGTGGTTGCCGCCGCCGACGTCGCCCGTGACGATGATGTCGAAAGGCGCGGTGACGCTCGCCGCGCCGGCGGTCGCCGTGATGGACGCATGGTAGGTGCCGGCGCTGCCCAGCGGAGGGGAGACGGACACCGTGGTGTTCACGGCCCCCGTGCCGCTGCCCGGAGGATTCAGGGTCGCGAACGACGGGAGCACGGCCGTCAGGGTGATCGGCACGCCCGGCACGCCGGAGGCGTGGACCGGCACCGACACGAACCCGCCGCCGGCGACCGTCACATCGGAAATCGGGGTGATCATGAGCGTCGGCGCGCTGGCGACGCGGATATGGGTCACGCTCGTGCCGGAAAGCGCGTTCGCCGCCGTGAACAGGACGTCGTACTCGCCGGCGTCACCCGTGCCCGGCGTCCACGTGAACGTCCCGGAGGTGTTCGAGCTGTTGGTCGGGAACGATGCGGTCGGGGGAAGGCCCGTGGCGCCGAGGGACGCGATGGCATCCCCGTCGGGATCGGTGGCGGTCACCACGAAGCTGAGCGGCGATCCGGCCGTGACTTCCTCCAACGCCGGACTGGTGACGACCGGGGCTTGATTCGAGCCGGCGGCGTTCACCGTGATCCGGAAGACCCTCACCGAGGTGACGCCGCCCGCCGTCGCCCTCATCTCGGCCGAGTAGTCGCCGACCTGGGCGCCGGTCGGAGTCAGCGTCAGGCTGGTCACGACGACCCCGGTCCCGATCGTCGGCGCGTTCAGCGTCACGAACGGCGGCAACGCGGCCGTCACGGTGACGGGCCGGCCGGCCACGTCGATCGCGATCACGTTCACGTTCCGCGTCGTGCCGGCGTTCAGGCTCATGTCCGCGATGGGGGACAGCGAGGGCCCCTGGGCATGAGCCGTCGAAAAGGGCACGAGGAGAAGCAGGCCGATCGTCAGTACCTTGAGGGACGCCTTCATGAGGCCTCCGGGTTTCGGGCGCGGCCACGCATCGCAGAGGGTGTGCCGCGCGCTCCGTGCAGCGTGCACGTCCCGAAGCCCGATCGCCCGGAGTGACAAGGGTTGCGGGACTTGCGCGTTCGCATCCTGCGAATCCGGTCCGAGTTAGGCGTCCCCGGGGCGGGTGCGAGGGGTGTGGTTGGGAAATCTCCACCAGCGAACCGCGTGCGACTTGAAACGAGACCGCTTGCAAGTCGCAACGATCGAGCTGGAGGTGGGCGAAGCGGGGGCCGATAACGGCGGCGACCCCACCGTTCGACCCGCGCCGACGGAGACCTCCCTGCCGTGAGCCCCACCACGACCCGGCCCACCCCGGGCGTCGAGCGGCCCCCCTCCCGGCGCCGCATCCTCTCCTCTTATTATGCGACGCTGGCGCTGAACGCGACGCTGGCGCTCAGCGCCCTCGCCCTGGGCGCGGCGGCGCCGCCGGCGCGGCGTCCGGTGACCTGGGCGACCCAGACCATGGGCACCTACGCGAACCTCGTCGTCGTCACGCCCGATTCCGCGGCGATGGCGCCGATCGTCGAGCGCGCCTTCGCCTCGTTCCGGCGCGTCGACTCGCTGATGAGCAACTGGACGACGACGAGCGAGGTGGCGCGCGTCAACCGGGTCGCGGCCTCCGGCCCGACCGTGCTCGAGCCCGAGGTGGCGGAGGTCGTGCGCAAGTCGCTCGAGGTCTGGCGGCTCAGCGACGGCGCCTTCGACATCACGGTCGAGCCGCTGGTGCGGGCCTGGGGTTTCCTGGGCGGGCCGCGCCGCGTCCCCTCCGAGGCCGAGGCGCGCGCCGCGTTCCGGCTGGTCGGCGCGCAGCGGCTCCACTATGACGAGACGCGCCGCACGCTGCGCTTCGACCTGGAGGGCATGAAGATCGATCTGGGCGGAATCGCGAAGGGGTACGCGGTCGATTGCGCGGCCGAGACCCTGCGGGCGCACGGCGTCAGCGACGCGCTCGTCAACGTTTCGGGGAACATCGCGGCGATCGGCCATCCCGAGGGATCGGATCACTGGCGGATCGGGATCCGCGATCCGCGCGATCGCATGCCCTACTTCGCGCGGCTCGCGCTCCACGATCGCGAGGGCATCTCGACCTCCGCCAAGTACGAGCAGTTCGTGGCCCAGGACGGCAAGACCTACGGACACATCATGGACCCGCGCACCGGACGCCCGGCGGAGGGATTGATCTCGGTCACCGTGGTCGCGCCCGACGGCTACATCGCCGACGCCTGGGACACGCCGCTCTTCGTGCTCGGGCCGGCGGGCGCGCGACGCAAGGCCGCCGAGCTGCCGCAGATCGCGGTCGTGCTCGTGCAGCCGGGCGAGGCCGGCGTCGACACGGTGTGGGTGGAGTCGTCGCTGGCGAACCGGTTCGTGCTCGAGCCGCAGGCCCGCGACCGGTTCCGGGTCGTCTTCTTCTAGTCGTCGCGCGGCGCGAAGCCGGGCCCGCCCTCGAACCACCCGTTTCTGGCCCACGTCTTGCCTTATCCAGGGCGCCCGCGTTCCGCCGAGGCATGCGGGTGAGCCGGGACGCTATCGCCCGTCGCGACAGTCGCTCGCGGGCGCGTGCGCTCCGGCGACCCATGTCGACCGCGCATCTTGCACGGGTCGGCACGCATTCCCCACGACCCGGAGGGAGGAACGTCATGCTCCCGAGCGGAACCGCGGCCCGCAGATCCGCGGTGCTGGTGCTGGTCGTGGCCGCCCTGTGGGGAGGCGTGCACGGCTGCACGTCGCCGAGCGGGCCGGTCGTCCCGCCCGGCGGCGGGCAGCAGCTGGTCCTGAGCTTCGCCGGCTTCGTGACCACGGTCTCGCCGGTGCTCGAGCGGCAGGGATGCGACGCCGGCGGCGACTGCCACGGCGGCGGCATCCGCGGCACGCTCCAGCTCTCGCCGCCGACCGCGAAGAACCTGCAGTTCGACTTCGATCAGGTTTCGCTCCAGGTCTATCCGACCATGCGCGACCAGAGTCCGATCCTCACCCGCCCGCTGGCGCTTGCGGCCGGCGGCACGCCGCACCCCTTCAAGCCGTTCGCCGCCACCACGGACACCGACTACATCGCGATCCGGACCTGGATCGACGCGGGGGTGCTGCGATGACGCGGGCACGCGGCAGGGTCGCCGGACTGCTGGCGGCGCTGGTGCTGCTCCCGAACGGGGCGCGCGCCGGCCAGGCGCAGGCGCCGCGGTC
>JACXTT010003394.1_pt1 | contig 24540 bp, 20 predicted proteins | sample 9270951 | NCBI WGS metagenome assembly JACXTT01 (sample SAMN15532306, study PRJNA645909) | rock metagenome | isolation source: weathered quartz diorite | place: Puerto Rico | collected 2017-06-21
CTGACGATCCCTGCCTCCTGATTCGTGTCAGCCAAGACCGGTTTGTCGCGTACAGCCAGAAATGCACCCATCTGTTATGTCCGGTGGTGTACCAAACGGAAGAGCGACAACTCTACTGCCCCTGTCATGCTGGTCGTTTCGCCGTCGAGGATGGGCATGTGCTCGGCGGGCCGCCCAAACGTCCACTGCCGCGCATTACCCTGGCGCTCAAAGGAGAGGACATCTGGGCCACAGGCATTGAAGGATAAGAAGCGTCTCTCTCAAAACCAAACGAGAAACGGAGATAATGCACATGACTCCCAATAGTTTCTCCTCTGTTTCACCGCGCGCTCAGGACTGGCCGCGCACCCGGCAACGGAATACAGTCCTTTCCGTGGTCATGACCTTTGTCGTTTTCCTGCTTGTCGCCCAGCTTTGGTTCCTCACGCAATCAGTTGACGGAACCTTGGCTGGAGAAAGCGACTTGACTGTGGTGGCCGCATGCGCCTCTGGTCTATGTTTCCTCGGCGTTTGGCGTTTGTGGCAAGCCATGTAGTCTATGGCGCTAGTTCTATTTATTCCACATAGATAAAGAGAAGCTTATTATGTCAACCCACGCGTTTCATCCCGACGGCATCGTCTCTCAGATCAAGACCTTTTTTAGTGATGTGCACGACTTGACGGACTTTTACTACAAGCTCTATCTTCTCAACGGTTTATGTCGCACTTGCGACGGTCGGGGATATCTACAGAACCCCGATCAACCGTGTTCGCAATGCCAGGGCAGCGGCAGTCGCGACCCGCGTCGGCCAATGACCGCAGCGAAAAGATAACACCACCTCAACACGTTCTCCTTTCGCGAGAAAGATACACATCAACTATCCAGCTGGCGATTTCCTCACTGACGCCAAACGACGAGAGCGAGCTCTTACAAACGGGGAATCTTCTCCCTCCTCCCCTCTCTCAGTGAGTTGTCAATCTCTCAACGGTGGTGTAGATGTGTGGTGTTAAGTGAGAGATTGATATGCGGAGGGAGATCACGGATGCCTTCTCCTCTTCGTGTTCTTTATATTGATGACTTACATTTTGGTCGCGATTTCGTGCATGACGTCCTACACAAGGGACCGCAAGATTTCCAGATCACAGAAGTCGCCTCTCGCCAAGAATTCGTGCAGCGCCTCAACAATGATACGTACGACGTTGTCTTAAGCGACCTTAACATTGTAGGATTTAAGGGGTTAGAAATACTTGAGGCCGTACGCGCGCAAGCCCCGGACCTACCTCTGGTCATCGTCACGAGTCCGGACTCAGAAGCACTTGCAGTCGCAGCCCTCCACTGCGGCGCTGACGATTACGTCCTTAAGGGGGTGCACCCTATTCAACGGCTGCCCTTCGTCCTCCGCACGCTCTGCGAAAAAAAACGGCTGCAAGAGGAACTCCAACAGGCAAACAAAATAAAAACTGACTTTCTCGCCACCATCTCGCATGAATTACGCACGCCGCTTAATGTCATTCTTGGTTACACAAACCTCATGCTTGAAGGCATGTTTGGCAAATTTGACGAAGAGCAGCAGACCCCACTCCAGCGCATTGAGGAAAACGCCAAAAATCTCCTGACTCTGATCTCAGATGCGCTTGGCGTGATCCGGCTAGAAACGGGACAATTATCGATCGATCCTAAAGAGGTCGATCTGCAAATTCTGCTTGCCGAGCTCCGGAAAACTGCGCCAGATTTCTCGTCTGACAAGTCTCCGGTCCACTTGTTGTGGGCCATCGCCCCAGACCTTCCTCATCTCTTCACAGACCCAGGAAAACTGACGCTCATTATCAAACATCTGCTTAATAATGCGCTGAAATTCACTGAGCGGGGCAGTATCCTCGTGAGCGCCGCAGCCGTGGAAGGAGGAGTGGAAATTAGCATCGCCGATACCGGCGTGGGCATCGCCACGGAGGTGCTGCCTATTATCTTTGAGCCCTTCCGTCAAGGAGACGGCTCTTCTACACGCCGCTACGAAGGCGCGGGTATTGGTTTGTATATCGCGCAGCGCCTCCTCGATCGATTAGGCGGCTCTATTGCCGTTGAAAGTACAGTGGGGCAAGGCTCGACGTTCCGGATCCATCTCCCCCTCATTTTACCGCAGTAAGCAGCTGGGCAATCCCGCCAGACAGGCGGCGTTTCGTGACGTTCCGCAAGTTTGCTTTGGCAAACATCTCCTGCAAAACGGCAGGCTCCGGCAAATATGCGACCGAACGGGGTAAGTAGGAATAGGCCCATGCGTCTGAAAGCATGGCGCCAAGCAGCGGCACGACTCGGTTAAAATAGATGCTATGCCCCCAGCGAAGGAACATGTTGTGCGGCGTATCGACTTCAAGAAACGCCACCCGCCCCCCAGGCGTTAACACTCGGCTAATCTCGGCCAATACTGCAGGAATGGAAACGAAATTTCTTAACGCGAACCCGGACACCACTACCGACGCGCAACCGTTACGAAACGGCAACCAGCTCGCATCGGCTTGCGCCAATTCAGCGCGAATTGATCGACGACGGGCGCCGGACAGCATGTTGCCGGCAAAATCCACCCCAATCACCCGAGCGCCGCTCTGCGCTGCAAGCTCACTGAGATCTCCCGTGCCACACGCAAGATCAAGTACAGTGTCTCGCGGAGAAAGCGCGAGCACGCGGATGGTCTCTCGGCGCCAATGCTGATCTAAACGGAAAGAGAAGAGCCGATTGAGCGCATCATATCGAGGCGCGATCCGCTCGAACATCGCTCGAACGATTGCGGCTTTTTCTTCTTCAGTCGGCAGTGTCTCTTTACGTAAGGACATTTGCTTATCCAAAAATCTTTCGTAATCTAGACAAGTGTAACTTATCCCGCAATATTCCGATACTAAAGAAGAGCAACCAACATCTGATTTTTGTTTACATCGGTTAAAGGAAAAAACATGAGCCTATCTGACACCTTGACGCCAACCGACTACCGACAGATGCAGGCGCGCGGCATCACCCAGGAGAATGTCCAACAGCAGCTGCACTGGTTTCGGCAAGGCTTTGCCTTCCTCCGCCTGCATCGCCCCTGTACCGTAGGAGACGGCATCACCGTCTTGTCTCCTCACCAGCTTGATGAACTCACTCCATTGCATGACCAGGCGTCACGCGCCGGCAGAATAATGAAATTCGTTCCTGCTTCTGGCGCCGCAAGCCGGATGTTCCAATCTTTGTTAACTCTCGCTGGACGTGCAGACTGGACCGCCAAAGACATCGCAGATGGCGCCGAATCAGGAGATCGTGACTGTCAACAATTTCGCCAGCTCCTCGCCCGGATCGATCAGTGCGCCTTCGCCGACGACCTCCGTCGCGTGATGGCCCGAGACGATCTTTCGCTCGACGCCCTGCTTGCGGTTGGCCATTATCAAGAATTCTTCACCTACGTACTGACGCCAAAAGGTCTTAATTATGTCAACCTTCCAAAAGGTATGATTCCGTTTCACCGTTACGGCGATCAGGCCCGCACAGCTTTTGAAGAACATCTGATGGAAGCCCTCGCCTACACTCAAGATCATACGCATACCGCTCGAGTCCACTTCACCGTACCGGTTGAACAGCAAGGCGCTATCGCCTCGTATTTGCAGAACGTCTTGCCGCGATACGAACGCGCCGGCGGCAGAGTGGAGATTACCTTTTCTGTGCAAAAGCTGTCAACCGACACCATTGCAGTTGACCATGACAATGCACCATTCCGCGATCTCAACGGTGAACTGGTTTTTCGGCCAGGGGGACACGGCGCTTTGTTAGAAAATTTACAAGATCTGCAAGGCGATATTATTTTCATCAAGAACATTGATAATGTCGTGCCAGATCATCTGAAAGCCGACACCTATCTCTACAAGAAAGCGTTAGGAGGCCACCTCGTCTCTCTCCAAAACGCACTGTTCACCCATATTCAACGTTTACGCCAAAAATCCGTTGAGCGTCACGCCCTCGAAGACGCTTTTACCTTTGCTCAGCAGGAACTGCATTTGCAGGCGCCGCCATCTCTGCTGCAGGCGTCGGCAGAGGCGCAACGCATCTTCCTTTTGCAAAAACTCCATCGCCCCTTACGAGTGTGCGGCGTCGTCAAAAATACAGGGGAACCGGGTGGAGGTCCTTTTTGGGTGCAACAGGCAGACGGCGCGCTGTCATTGCAAATTGTTGAGTCTTCACAAGTGGATCTCCACTCAGCAGAGCAGCGCGCTATCTGGCAATCAGCTACCCATTTTAATCCGGTTGATCTGGTCTGTGGGGTGCGGGATTTTGCCGGTAAGCCATTCGATCTCTCACGCTGCTGCGATCCCAATACCGGCTTCATTTCCAGCAAGTCAAAAGATGGAAAAGAACTGCGCGCGTTGGAATTGCCTGGCCTCTGGAATGGCGCTATGGCGGAGTGGAACACAGTTTTTGTCGAAGTGCCGCTCAGCACTTTCAATCCAGTAAAAACCGTCTACGACTTGTTACGGCCCGAGCATCAAAACGCCTAGAGCGGTTTGTATTTGTTTTTCCCCATTGGTTCACCCTTCGACAGGCTCAGGGCGAACGGTAAAAGCTCTCACTCTAGGGAACAAACCCGTTCGTGCTGAGCTTGTCGAAGCACGAGAGGCCCCGCGCCGAAGCGCCTCCATTTTCCGCGAGCGTACTCAGCCGCTTCCTTTGCCCCTTGCCCTATCCCTTTCCTCTAAACTCTCTCCCACGCGCGCCGATAGGGCACAGTGAGGAGAGGAAAGGCGCATCCTCGCAAACGGGTAAGGAGTAGACATGAAAACTATTTTGTTGGCGGACGATGAAGCGAATCTACGCATGCTCGTCCACACTACGTTGGATGATCCTCAATATAATATTCTCGAAGCAGCGGATGGCTCTACTGCACTAGCGCTTGCCCAGCAGGAGCGTCCAGATTTGTTGGTCCTCGATTGGATGATGCCTGGCATGACCGGCGCCGAAGTCGCACGTGCATTGCGCAACGACGCCCAAACCGCTCATATTCCCATCATCATGCTCACCGCAAAAGGACAAGAAAAAGATAAAGAACAAGGACGAGCGTTAGGCGCTTATGCATATCTTGTCAAACCATTCAGCCCGCTTGAACTGTTAGAAAAGGTCCAAGAAGCACTCGAGCAATGAGTCCCGCTCCCTTTTCCAGGGAAACACCCATGGCAGAAATCGCACCGGCTGGAATTCTCCCAGATATCCCTGCTCAGTCCTCCGACGAGGTGCAGATGCAAATCGATCGCATGCACTCGCAGATGGCGCTCTATGCCCGAGACCTCAAGCGCATGGTCGACGCCGAACGACAAAAAGCTCAAGCTCTGGAGGAAGCGAATGCACGGCTTGCGATCCTGGACCGTCTCAAGACCGACTTTCTGGCCTTCATTGCACACGAACTACGAACGCCGCTCAGTAACATGATCGTGCTTGATCTGCTTGATCCGAACGACGAGCCGCAGTCGCTCGCAGAAATGATCGATTTGCTTCGGCGCGGCTACGAGCGGTTAGAGAAGTTCATCGAAAAGGGGTTGGAATACTTTCAATGGCTCGCAACCGATGAGCAAAAAACCCTGACGACGATCACGGATCTCAGCAACGTGGTGCGTAAAATGCTTACGCAAAATTCGGTGTTGCAGAAGGGCGCTCAGACGATGGTCTATGACATCCCCGCAACACCATATCTCGTGCGAGGAGAGGCGGAACATTTAGCGCGGGTGCTCCGCATATTGATTGATAATGCGCAAAGGTTTTCCGAAAAAGATAGCTCGATTGTAATACAGTTTGGCAGAACCGAGGGTAACGTCACGCTTTCAGTCACAGATCAAGGGTGCGGGTTTATCCCGGAAATGGGGGTAGAGTTACTGCGTCCGTTCACCATTGCCAACGTAATGAATCATACGCAAGGCACGGGGCTCAATTTGGCCTTGGCAAGTGCAATTGTCACCACGTACGGAGGAGCGCTCCACGCCTATAGCGCAGGCGTTGGCCAGGGCGCAACCTTCACAGTTGAGCTGCCCGAGGTTTCTTTCGTGTAAAGAATATATGCAGCGACCCTAGACCTTTCATGACGCTAGGAACTGTACAGCAAGAGGACTCCACATGTTGATTTCTTCACCTCCTTATTCCCTTAACGAACTCCAAGAGCAGTTAGAATTCAGCAAAGCGCAGATCGCGGCGTATCAACGCGAACTGCAACGCCTGGTCGAAGCTGAAAACCTCAAGGCGCAAGAATTAGCGATTGCTTATCAACAGCTGCAATCTTTCGCCAAAGACCTCAAAGCTTCTTTCGACGCCGAACGACAAAAAAGTAAACAACTAGAACGGGCGTACTATGATTCATTGTTGCGCCTCACCCAGGCTTCGCAATACAAAGATGACGAAACCGGGGCCCATATCCAAAGACTCAGCCATTATGCACAGCTGCTCGCCCTCCACCTGGGTTTGGGAGAGACAGAGGCGGACACGCTCTTTTCCGCCGCCCCGATGCACGACGTCGGAAAAATCGGCATACCGGACTCGGTCCTGCGGAAACAAGGCCCCCTGAATCATGACGAATGGGGCCTCATGCGGCGACATCCGGAAATGGGCGCCCGTCTATTGACTGGGTCGGATTCGCTCTTATTGACGCGTGCACAAGAAATTGCGCTCACACATCACGAGCGTTGGGACGGCGGCGGCTATCCACACGGTCTCAAAGGCGAGGAGATTCCCTTGTCGGGCCGCATCGTCATGCTTGCCGATCAATATGACGCCTTGCGCAGCAAGCGCCCCTATAAACCGCCCTTTTCGCACGAACATACGTGCGATGTGCTCCTGAACGGCGATGGGCGCACGAGCCCCGAACATTTTGATCCTCAGCTTCTTGACGCCTTCCGCGATCTTCATGGTGAATTCGCATCTCTCTACGCGCGCATCCTCGATGAATAGTAGAAGCCCGGCGTTGACTTTGACAACCTGCCTGTCTTCACTGTCAAAACCCTGACGTCTGCGGCAAAACCTGCCTGCGAGCGCGGTACATTTCGCCGCCTCGCCACTTTCTTCGGCTTTTTTCTTGCGTTTTCGCAACGGCTTTTCGTCTGCACTCCTGCGTCAGCAACAATCGTTGCGAACTCCTTGTCTCCCCTTTCGTTTCATTCATGAGAAGCGAAGAGGCATGAGGATTAAGCAAGAAGTGCCGATAGCTTAAGCAAAGGACCTGCGCGCCACGCGCGTTTTCGTGAAGCAACGGGAAAAGGACGTTGGTCTTGCAAAATCGCCCAGAGGAGTTATTCGTGCCGAACCCCCATGCCCAGAGACTTAGCCCAGTCGTCTTAATTGTAGACGACGACATCACTATGCGTCTGCTCATGCGTGAAGTGTTAGAGCAAGCGGGGTTTACCGTGGAAGAAGCGGAAGACGGCGCTGCGGCGGTCGCAATTTTTCCTCAGCTTCAACCCGACCTCGTATTACTCGACGTTATGATGCCGGACCTGGACGGCTTCGAGGGGTGCACGCTGATACGACAACTGCCAGAGGGACAACGGATACCCATCTTACTCGTGACTGGACTAGAAGATCTTGAATCGATCCAGCACGCTTATGATGCAGGAGCCACAGATTTCATAACCAAGCCCATTGTGTGGCCTATGCTAACTCGTCGACTGCGTTACCTCCTCCGAGCAAGTCGCGCCATCGACGAAGTCCATCTCAGTAAAGAGGAACTGCGAGCTGCGCACAGCCAGCTTGAAAAGCGCGTGGCGGAGCGCACGGCGGAATTGCAGTTCTCCACCGAAATGCTGAAGCGAGAAATCTCTGAACGCAAACGTGTAGAAAAAGAGCTGCAACGGAGCGAACAGCATTTTCGTTCCCTGATCGAGAACGGCTCCGACATCATCACGATCCTCGATATGGACGGGAGAGCTCGCTATCAGAGTTCCGCGATCACACGGGTCTTAGGGTACAGCACCGAAGAGTTGATTGGAACGGATGCCTTTTCCCTGATTCATCCAGAAGACTTGCCTCGCACTCGTGAGACCTTTGCATGTGTCCTCCAGAATCCAGGAGCGGTGTTTTCCGTCGAATTTCGCTTTCGTCATCGCAACGGGGCGTGGCGATATCTCGAGTCTACGGTCTCCCTTTCTTCCCACGACGCTGAAGGAGTACAAATCGTCGTCAATTCTCGCGACATTACCGAACGTAAAAAAGCAGAAGAAGCACTTGCATTACGAGACCGGGCCATAGCCGCTATTTCGGAGGGTCTTTGCATCACTGATCCGCATCAACCGGGGAATCCTATCATCTACGTGAATGCCGGTTTTGAACATATTACTGGCTACTCTCAAGATGAGATGATCGGGAAAACCTGTCAAATACTGCAAGGTCCCGGTACTGATCGAGCTACAATTGCGCAATTGAGCGTTGCGATTCGTGCAGAGCAAGAATGCGTGGCCGAGTTATTAAATTACCGCAAAAATGGCGAGCCGTTTTGGAATCGCGTCGCTATCGCTCCGGTCCGTAATGCTGAAGGTCGCGTTACCCACTTCATTGGCCTGCAGTCCGACATCACGGAGCGAAAGGAAATGGAACGGTTAAAAAATGAGCTGGTCTCAACCGTCAGCCACGAGTTACGCACGCCATTGACGAGCTTGCGCGGATTCACGGAACTCATGCTTAAGCGGTCTTTTTCTGTAGAAAAACAACGTGAGTTTCTCAAAGTGATTCACAAAGAATCCATGCGGCTCACCGAACTCATCAACGACTTTCTTGATCTCCAACGGATTGAAGCCGGGCGTCAGACCTACAATTTTGAAGACGTCTTTCCAGCAGCGTTGCTAGCTGAGACGGCTAGCGTCTTCAACTTAGAAGGTGGAAGCCACACGCTGCAGCTCATGGTTCCCGCGTCGCTCCCCACTGTACACATCGACTCAGCGCGCATTCAACAAGTCCTGACCAATCTCCTCTCCAACGCCATCAAATTTTCTCCCCAAGGAGGACCCATCATCATCGGCGCAATTGTAGAAAACGATGCGGTGAAGGTGTGGGTCCAGGACCAAGGTATTGGCATTCCGACCGAAGCCGTGCCGAACCTCTTCAGCAAGTTCTTCCGGGTGGATAACCAAGATACGCGGCAAATCGGCGGGACAGGTCTTGGACTTGCGCTTGTCAAAGAGATCATCGAAGACCATGGCGGCCGCGTCTGGGTGGAAAGCGGTGTCGGGAAAGGCAGCACCTTCTTCTTTACATTACCTATCTCAGAAGCGTCGCCAGCAATCTCCGCTCAGCCTCCAAACTTGGAGCTGAATCTTGCGCAAGCCTCATCAGCACCTCAACCGCCGTTCAATGAGGCGCTGCTCTAAAGACAACCCTCATCGTTATGCTTAGCCGGCAGCCGTCACAGTCGAATTCTTGCGAACAGAGAATGATATTATGAACTCCTATACTTCTCAAGAAAATCGCCCGCTTGTTTTGCTCGTCGACGACAGTCCCACAGTTTTGCAAGCACTCAATAAATCTCTGCGCCACACAGAGTTTATCTTCGCAGAAGCACGGAGCGGCGCAGAAGCGCTTGCCCTTTTTTCCCAGCGCGCGCCCGACATCGTCCTCCTTGATGTCATGATGCCTGAGATGGACGGTTTCGAAACATGTATTGCACTACGCCGCCTGCCGGGCGGCGCCCACACGCCCATCATCATGCTCACCAGCCTTGATGATATTGAATCGATAACCCGCGCGTACGAAGTCGGCGCGACCGACTTTATTACGAAGCCCATCAAGCCAATCCTTCTTCACCATCGTCTGCGGTATATGCTACGCGCAGACAGAGCATTGCGAAAACTTGCACAGAGCAAAGAAGCCCTTTCTCAGGCTCATGCAGACCTCGAACTTCGCGTCGCTGAACGAACGCTGGCGCTCCAATGCTCCACCGAACAGCTGCAACGGGAGATTTACGAACGCGAGCGCGCAGAGGAAGAGTTGCGAGACGCCCATACCCAATTTCGCTCCCTTCTTGAAAACTCACCCCTCGCGATTGTCGAATGGGACGCCCACTGGCGCATCAAACATTGGTCCCCCCAGGCTGAACTTATTTTTGGTTGGCAAAAACAAGAGGTTCTTGGCAAGCGGTACACCGACTGGCAGTTCGTACCGCCAGATGAACTCGAAATGGTGAAAAACGTGGAGACGTCGCTCTGCGAAAGCAACACCGCTCGCAACATCAGCCAAAATCGTAACTATCGGAAAGACGGGCGGCTGATTGAGTGTGAATGGTACAACTCTGCACTCCGAGACGAGCAAGGGCAAATTGTGTCAGTGTTGTCGCTCGTCCAAGACATCACGGCGCGTCGAGAGGCAGAGCGGATCAAAGAAGAACTAGTGTCAACCGTGAGTCATGAACTGCGTACGCCGCTCGCGAGCTTGCGCGGATTCACGGAACTCATGCTGAACCGCAACTTTCCTCGAGCGAAGCAGCAAGAATTTCTTTCGATCATGCATAGTGAATCTTTGCGATTGACCAATCTGATCAATGACTTTCTCGATATCCAACGCATGGAATCGAACCGGCAAGTATATCACTTCGAAGCTATTTCTCTGTCCGCCTTCGTGCATGAAACGGCCGCTTTATTCACAACAACAGATAGTACTCATCAATTCTGTTTGGACTTTCCCACGGAAATTCCCCTCGTCCGCGCCGATCATGATTCTTTTCGTCAGGTGTTAACGAATCTACTCTCAAACGCCATCAAGTTCTCTCCTCAAGGGGGCGTGGTAACGGTCAGCGCCCAACTTTCAGGTAAGGAGGTTGTGCTTTCGGTGGCGGATCAAGGCATTGGGATTCCCAAAGAAGCGCTGCCGAAGCTTTTCGGGAAATTCTTCCGCGTTGATAACCAAGAAACGCGCGATATTGGAGGCACCGGTCTCGGCCTTGCTCTTATCAAGAAAATTATCGAGGCGCACGGGGGCCGCGTTTGGGTTGAAAGCACGGTCGGAAAAGGCAGCACATTCTTCTTTTCACTTCCAGTGATGATTCAACACGCCTCAACAGCTGACAACTCGAACATTTCGCAAACAGAGGGAACGAAAGTCGCCTCCGGCGCCGAAGAGCATCGGCGTGCTTCAGACACTGTTCTGGTGTGACGACAATTCGACGCACTGACTTTCGGCGGGGTCGGGAGACCCACGCCGATCCCCAAATTTATCCCTATGGAATCACCGGCAACAGAATATGCGAGCGATAGCGCGCATTGTGGAACACCGATTGTTCCGCCGTTTGGAACGTTGATCCCGTCGCTTGATCACCGCCAGTGTTGAGATTGCGATCGAAGCGGGGGAAATTGCTCGACGAGATTTCCACACGGAGGCAATGCCCCGGTAAAAATACATGACTCGTCGCCCACAGGTCGATAGCGAACTCGGCCACCTCGTCGCGTTGCAAGAGTTTCGGCGCGGTGGCCGACTCGCGGTAGCGTGCACGCAGAATGCCATCGGCGATATTCTGCGCGCACCCATCGGGCCTGACGTCAACCAGTTTCGCAGTAAAGTCCGTGTCCGGCGCCGAAGAGGAAGCGTAGAGTACGACTTTTAGCGGTCCAGTTACTTCCAGCGGCTTTTCTAATGGGGCTCCGGTGTAAACCAGCACATCTTGTCGCATCTCCACTTCGCGCTGATCTTTTACTCCCACGGGAATGATCAAGGTGTTGCCGCCGCAGGTGGGAACGGGATCAGCGGGGTCGTAGCGATAATGATCCGCAGGCTCATCAGCCGGCGCTTCTGAACTCAGCACACCGTTGCCATTCAACGTGTTCGCATTCCCCCGGCTGCGCAGGTAATACGAAGTAAACCGAGTGCGTGCAAGCGGCCATTCATGCTCATCACGCCACTGATTGACGCCCATAACGAACAGCCGAATAGGCGGCTCGTCATACAGCCCCGAGTCAACGCCTTTCAGCCAGTAATCAAACCAGCGCAATTGGGTTTCATGCAGGTCCATCCACGCGTTCGGACCGAAATCAATATCTCCAGTGCCGCCGGTCGTCGGCGTCGTGTAAGGAAAGAGATGCGCCCACGGACCCAAGAGCAACTTCTGTCCGCCGCGCGCCTCCGGCGTCATCGCCTTCGAGCGCAGCCCGTTGAAGTGCACGATCGCATCCTTCAAAAAGATGTCGTACCACGAACTCACATGGTGCATAGGAATACTGATATTACGATGTTGACGTTCGATGTTGATAGGCCACCAGTAGGGTCCATCCTCGGGATGGGTAAGGTAATCGCGTAAATACGGCGAGGTGTCTTTCAGCAGATCTGCCCAGTACATCAGCGGCAGGCGGCTATACCCTTCAGGGGTTAACGGATTACCAAAGTTGATCGAACGCAGCAAATCGGGACGGATTTTCGGCCAGAGTTGATCCTTGAGCCCCATGCGTTCGACCGTGTTACGCACCATGAAAATGGCGTATGGGATTTGCCACCCCAGTGAAAACGCGCCGCCCTGATACACCCAGCTGTCATGATAGTCCGCCGCGGCGGACACGGGAAACGCGCAACGCAGGTGCGGTGGGCGCGTGGGCGCGAGCTGATATTGCGTCGCCCCAAGATACGACTGTCCCTGTGTCCCTACTAATCCATTCGAGTACGGCAAAGACGCCGCCCATTCGACCGTGTCATAGCCGTCGAAACCTTCAGTGATCAACGGATAGTATTCACCCTCAGAAGCGAAGCGGCCGCGCCCATCTTGGATAATGACTACGTAACCACGCGCAGGAAAGTATTCATGGTCGCCAAAATCGCTTGCCATCTCCTTTCCATATGGAAGACGCAGCAGGATAACAGGGAAGCGCCCTTCGGCGTCGGGGCGATAGACATCGGAGTGGAGAGTCACACCATCGCGCATTTTCGCCGGTACATTTTTCTCGACTTTGATGCGATACTCTGGACGACTTCCGTGCGGCATACTAAATCCCTCCTCACAAAGCATATAGCATAAGGCTTATAGCTCGTTCGCTCCGCTCACTCTATGGCGGATGGTTCACTCGCTACGCTCGTTCTATGGCTGATGGCTGATAGCTCGCTCGTTTCACTCGCTCTATCGCATATGGCTTATGGTCAGAGCTATCTGCTATAAAGCGACCGCAGGGAGCGGGCGTATGCACTATTGGTTAGTGAAATCTGAACCAAACAAATATGCGTGGGACCAACTACTCAAAGATGGCCGCACATTTTGGGATGGCGTGAGAAATTATCAAGCGCGTAACAATCTCTTGGCGATGAAAACAGGAGATCACGTGCTGTTCTACCATAGTAATGATGGACTCGCCGTTGTCGGCGTAGCATGCGTCGTTAAGGAAGCGTATCAAGATCCAACTACGGACGATGACCGCTGGGTGGCGGTCGATATTGAGCCGGTGGAGACGCTAGCGACGCCAGTGAAGCTTGACATTATCAAGCAAGAAAAGCGCTTACGGAATATCGCGCTCGTGCGTCAGGGCCGCTTATCCGTCATGCCGCTGACAAAAGAGGAGTATGAGGTAATCATGGCGAAGGGACGATGAGAAAGAAAGATTCCCTGACCGGCCTTAAAAGACCGGTCTACCTTCAAGCGCCGCTACGCGGCACGAGCCAGCACGGCGTGCTGATTTGAGGGTAGCCGGGGGTTTCAACCCACGGCTGTCTTCCAGCGCACGTCGCCTTGACCCGTGAGAAATGCTTCGTTACGTTCCCCTTCATAAGGAGAATTGCTCATGCGCTCATATCTTGCCGCAGCGGTACAAATGACCGCCTCGTCTTCAAAAGAAGAAAACTTGGCAAAAGCAGAATCCTTCGTGCGCCTTGCGGCCGAACGGGGCGCGGCCGTCATTGTGCTTCCCGAAGTGTTTGCATGGCGTGGACCACGGGTGGAAGAACCTGCTCAGATTGAAGCCATTCCAGGACCGACGTCTGAGCGTCTACGGGAACTCGCTCGTCGCCACGGCATCTATCTGCTTGCGGGCTCTTTCTTAGAGAAGAGCGATGAAAATCGCGCTTATAACACCAGCCTCTTGCTCAGTCCTGATGGTGAGATTCTCGCGCATTACCGGAAGATTCATCTGTTTGACGTAGATATTTCGGGACAAGTGCGGGTGAAAGAATCGGACACGAAAAAGCCGGGACGAGAAGTCGTCGCCAGCGATACGCCGCTGGGGACGTTTGGCCTCTCGGTCTGCTATGACCTTCGCTTTCCAGAATTGTACCGTCAACTGGCGCAGCAAGGCGCAGAGGTGATTTTTGTTCCATCCGCCTTCACGTTCCCGACCGGCGCGGCGCATTGGGAGCCACTGCTGCGTGCACGGGCGATTGAGAATCAAGCCTATGTCATTGCCCCCAATCAAATCGGCAAGAACGTCCACGGATTCGCCGACTACGGCAACTCGATGATCATTGACCCGTGGGGAAAAGTCATTGCGAGGGCGGCGGACAAAGAGTGCCTGATTACCGCGGAAATCGACCGCGACTATCTTGAGAAAGTGCGGAGGGAGTTGCCGTGCCTCGTGCATCGACGGCTCTAGCAGTCGCTCCGGTCAAAGCCTTTTTTCGGGTGGTGACCTCGGCGGAGGCGCGCGCGCAACTCGCGGACTTCGCGCCCAGAACTAAACCGGAAACCACTCTGGTCGTGGACGCCTTTGGCCGAGTGCTGGCGAAAGCGCTCACCGCACCAGTCGATCTGCCCCATTTCAACCGCACCAATATGGATGGGTATGCCGTGCGCGCCGCCGACACTTTTGGCGCCTCTGCAAGTTTGCCGATGTATCTCAAACTCGTTGGTGCAGTAGATATGGGCAAAGAGGTCAAGCGATCCTTAAAAAAAGGGGAAACCATGCGCATCGCCACCGGCGGCATGTTGCCGTCGGGCGCCGATTCGATGGTCATGGTCGAATACACGGAAGAGATGGGCGACGGGACAGTGGAAATTCAGCGCAGCGTCTCTCCCTGGGAAAACATTCTCCGCATTGGAGAAGACGTCAAAAAAGGCGCGCCGATTTTTGCGGCGGGCCGCCGTTTGCGCGCACAGGATCTCGGCGCCCTCACGGGCGTCGGCATCACCAAGGTTCCAGTCTATAGCCGCCCGGTGGTCGCGCTTATCTCCACCGGCGACGAAATCGTTTCTCCGGATCAAACGCCAAAGCCGGGACAAGTCCGTAACGTCAATCAGTATTCTCTGCGCGCCATGATCGCCGAAGCGGGCGGCGAGACCATTGATCTTGGCGTCGTGAAAGACGATCGAGCCGCCTTTGAAAAAGCTATGGCTGCGGCCCTCAAGCAAGCAGACGTGGTGATGATCTCCGGCGGTAGTTCAGTCGGTGTGAAAGATATGACCGTGGACGTTATTTGTTCGTTTCCGCGTGCAGAAGTATTTTTCCACGGCATTTCCATCGCGCCGGGAAAACCAACGATTTTTGCCAAAGCCACAGGCAAGCCGGTGATGGGCTTGCCTGGACACCCGGTGTCGGCGCTGGTGGTCTTTTCCCTTTTCGGAGCACCATTGATTCGCATGATGAGCGGCGAAGCGGCGGCGAGCGCCTTTGCCCCGTTGCGCACGACGAGGGCGCGCTTGTCACAAAATGTCGCCTCGGCGCCAGGTCGGGAAGACTACGTCCGCGTCGTTTTAGAGAATCGTAACGACGTCCAGCTCGCCGTGCCGCTCCCAGGCAAATCCGGCGCGGTGTTCAGCCTTGTCCAAGCGGATGGCATGATCTGTATTCCCCATAACGAGGAAGGCAAAGAAACTAGTGAAGAAGTAGAAGTGATATTATTTTAGCGAGCCTGAGGCCAGTAGTTCAGCGCAATAGATTTGATAGATGTATCACTCTTCCCCCTCTCTCTTCCTCTCTCCCGCCAAGGGAGAGAGGACAAAACAGAGGTCTCAACGAATCCCCTCTCCCCTCGTGGGAGAGGGCTAGGGTGAGGGGGTTCTACCAGTACAATTTGGACCCATCAAATCAATGCGGTGACTCACTAGAACCTACAGCTTTTTGTTCTCACAGCGAAAGACGTATGCTGCATCATCACGAAGCCGAGCACAAGCCGACCGAACGTAGGCGCTATCTTAAAAAGAAATCGCTCCCCGAAGCCTTGTCCATGTTCCTCACGGCGGTTGCGCCTCCTCACAAAGTCCAGACCGTTGCCGTTGAAGACTCGCTCCATCGCACCACTGCTGAACCAATCTTCGCCGTGCTCTCAGCCCCGCATTATCACGGCTCGGCCATGGACGGGATTGCCGTGCGCGCGGAAGATACTTTCGGCGCTAGCGAATTCTCGGCAGTCACGCTGACCGCAGTAGGTCCCAACGCTGGCGCGCCACAAACGAACGGCAAAGCAATTTTTCAATATGTTGACACTGGCAATCCGTTGCCCATCTGGGCGAATGCGGTCGTTATGATCGAGCGGGTGTTCAAGAAAAACGACCACGAAGTAGAAATCCGCGACGCCGCCACCCCTTGGCAGCATGTGCGCCTGGTCGGAGAAGACATTGTCGCCACAGAGCCGTTGCTGCCGCGCGGGCACAAGCTCCGGCCCTACGACATTGGGGCCCTACTCGCCGCCGGTCACGTGCAGATTCCTGTGGTCGCCAAGCCAAGAGTCGGCATTATTCCCACCGGCTCTGAGTTGATCGAACCGGGCGAGCCGCCGCAGCCTGGACGGATTATTGAGTTTAACTCGCGCGTCACCGCCGCCTTTGTCGAGGAATGGGGCGGCGCGGCTCAGCGACTGCCGCGAGTAATTGACGACTTGCCCAAGATTATTAACGCTCTCAAAAAGGCCGTGCAAACCTACGATATTGTCGCCGTCATCGCCGGCTCTTCCGCTGGAGAGCACGACTTCACCGTGCGCGCGCTGGAGTCGCTGGGCGAGGTGCTGGTCCACGGCATCGACGTCATGCCCGGCAAACCAGCAATTCTTGCGGTAATCAACAGCAAGCCGGTGATTGGTCTGCCCGGCTATCCGGTCTCGGCGGTTGTCATTTGTCAACAAATTTTACGGCCGCTCATCGCCCACTTCCTGGGCCGTCCGGCGGAAGAGCCGCAGAAAGTCAGGGCCGTGCTACCGCGCAAAGTGCCATCACGCTTGGGGCTGGAAGAATTTGTCCGGGTCAGCTTGGGCCGAGTCAGAGACCGCGTCATCGTAAATCCCCTCAACCGCGGCGCCGGCGTCATCACTACGATGGTGAAGGCCGACGGCGTGTTGCGCATTCCTCCGCCGGATGAAGGATTAAATGCGGGGCAAGAAGTTGAAGTTGAGCTGCTGCGCCCAGCCGAAGAGATCGCCAACACTATCCTCTTTACTGGTAGCAATGACTTAACCGTAGGCGTACTTGATGACCAATTGCGTGCGCACTATCCGGAGTTGCGCATCTCCGCCAGCAACGTGGGCTCACTCGGCGGGCTCGTGGCCTTGAAACGACAAGAGGCGCATATCATCGGCACGCACTTGCTTGATCCAGCCACGGGTCAATACAACTTACCCGATCTGAAAAAACAGAAGCTCCTTTCGCAAGTCGTGGTTATGAACCTGGTGATTCGCGAGCAAGGGCTCATCGTGCCACAAGGCAATCCCAAAAAGATCAAAGGCATCAAAGATCTCGCCCGTAAAGATGTTGTCTTTATCAATCGCCAACCCGGCGCCGGCACACGCATTTTGCTCGATTACAAACTAGAGAAACTCAAGATTGCGCCCGAGCGCATCCGCGGCTACGAACGCGAAGAAGTCACGCATATGGCTGTCGCCGTCGCCGTCGCCAGTGGGCTAGCGGACGCCGGTCTCGGCGTGAAATCCGCCGCCAAAGCGTTGGGGCTTGATTTTGTGCCGATCGAGCGCGAAGACTACGATCTGGTCTTTCTCAAAGATTTTTTCCATAGCGATATGGGACAAAAGCTGGTCACTGTCATTCGTTCTGATGCTTTCAAGCGGGCAGTGGAAGCGCTTAACGGCTACGATACGAAGAAGACCGGGACGATCAAAAAAGCGTAACGGCTGCGCACCGCTTGGATTCACCACCTTCGTCAGTGTAAATGGAGAGGGTAAGATGTTGCATCATTGTAGTCTTCCTCATGAAGGACCGTGAACTAAGGAAGGTCTCTATGATCACCCGTCTTAAAGTTTCTGGTTTTAAGAATCTTGTTGATGTTGACGTTCGCTTTGGTCCGTTCACGTGCATGGCTGGACCCAATGGGGTGGGCAAGTCCAATCTCTTTGATGCGATTCGCTTTCTCAGCGCTTTAGCTGACCGGCCACTCATCGACGCGGCTTTATTGGTCCGTGATGAAGAAGGGCGCACGGCTGATGTACGGAGCCTCTTTCATCGGGTTGGGGACACTTATGCAGAAGAGATGTCTTTCGCAGCGGAAATGATTGTGCCCCGAGAAGCCCTGGATGACTTAGGACAAAAGGCGGAAGCAAGCATCACCTTTCTTCGGTACTCGTTGACCTTGGGGTACCGAAAAGATGACAGTCGGCTTTCGTTCGGTGGGCTTGAGATCATCAAAGAAGAATTGGTGCATATCAATCTAGGAGACGCCAGCAAAATTCTCTTGTTTCCTCACAACGTCAAAAAGTGGCGCAAATCCGCCGTGCATGGAAGACGAAGCAGCGACTTTATTTCCACAGACGGGACAGGAGAGAACCGGGTCATCAAGCTCCACCAAGATGGAGGTGGCGGACGTCCACTTTCTCGACCAGCAGCGAATCTTCCACGCACTGTGCTTTCCGCAGCAAATGCAGCAGAAAGCCCTACCGTCCTCGTGGCCCGCAGAGAAATGCAGTCCTGGCGCTTATTGCAACTTGAGCCGTCTGCGTTGCGCAAACCGGACGAGTTCAGTGCCCCAGCGCATTTAGGGGTAGACGGCTCTCATCTTCCTGCCACACTATATCGCTTGGCTCGCTCTCAAGAATCTCCGAAATCTAATGGATCAGTGCACGACGAAGCTGCAAGGCGGGTATACGGCCAGGTCGCTAATCGTCTCGCGGAATTGATTGATGAGGTGCGCGAGCTCTGGGTCGAACGCGATGAACGACGTGAACTACTTACCCTCCATGTACGAGATCGGGACCTCACATCGCACCCTGCACGCGCGCTTTCCGACGGAACCTTGCGCTTTCTCGCGCTGGCGGTACTCCAACTGGACCCAGAAGCCCAGGGGCTCCTTTGTCTAGAAGAACCTGAGAATGGTATTCATCCGGAACGTATCCCGGTCATCCTTAAGCTTTTGCAAGATATCGCCACTGACGTGGAAGAGCCTCTCAGTTCAGAGAACCCGCTCCGTCAGGTGATCGTAAACACCCATTCTCCCTTTGTGGTCCAACAGGTGGACGATGACAGTCTGCTAGTTGCCGAATTGAAGGAAACTATCCACGCAGGGCGTCGCTTCAAACGAGTCTGTTTCAGTTGTCTTCCCGACACCTGGCGGGCAACAAAAGAGGCGGAGCACACAACCACTATTTCGAAAGGGAAATTGATCGTATACCTCAACCCAGTTCTTCGTGAGCAACAAGAACCTGACGACGAGGAACAAGAAAAAACAAGGCGACCGACCTCAAGAACGCGACGTGTGGTGGACCGCCCGGATCTTCAGCCATTTATTCCCGGATTTCAGCCCGTTGCGGAACAGACCGAATGAAGGAGTTCCGTTATACCCTGCTTACGGGTGGCAGTTCAGATAAAGCACTCATTCCCATTCTCTCTTAGCTGCTGCAAACACACGGCATTTCCCAGCCGATTCAAGCAGAGTGGGCCGATCTGAGACGACTGCCCAGGCGTCCGCAAAATCTGTCAGAACGAATCAATTTGAGTCTGGAACTGTATCCCTGTGACTTGCTGTTTGTCCACCGGGATGCAGAGACAGCCCCTCCTGGAAGTCGGAAAGAAGAAATCCATCAAGCGTTAGCAGAGCTTTCAAATCAAGTCTGGAGCGATGATCGGACGGTTTGTGTCGTGCCAGTCCGAATGCAAGAAGCCTGGCTCTTGCTCGATGAAACCGCTATTCGTACTGCTGCTGGAAATCCGCATGGACGTTGTCTGCTAGAATTACCCCCTGTCAAAGATCTTGAATCTCTACCAAACCCTAAAGCTGTTCTCCATGAACTTCTCCGGCAGGCTAGCGAATTGCATGGGCGTCGCCTTAAAAGCTTTTCTGCCTTCAAGCAAGTACAACGGGTTGGGGAATTCACGAACGACTTCATCCCGCTTCGAACATTGTCGGCCTTTGCTGCGTTAGAAGAAGAGCTTGATTGCATTCTTAACAAACAGGGATGGTGTTCCAAAGAAACGTAACGATTCTACAAATCAAAATTCAGCCCTAATTGTTGGGCTCTGGCGCTGGCCGGCACAGGCCTGGGGTTCCGCGCTTTGGCCGGACAAAACTCCTGAAAATCACAATTTGTACACCAGGTTCCTTCGTGCGGACGAAATTCCTGCTCACGGCTTACGTCACGACACAAGGCACGGACGCGCGACTGTGACGCCGGCAGTTCATCTGCTTCGATGCTCTCTTTTTGTCCGGAGCGAAGAAAGTAGAAGGATAACTTTTTCGCCGTTTCTCCCGTCTTCGCGTGAAAGCCGAGCTGATACACATCCAACTGTAACGGATCGGGCGGCAGCAGATTCTTGTGCGCCAGCTTGTAATCAATGATTTCATAGCCGTTCGGCAGCTCGTCCACCCGGTCGAACCGACCGGCTAAAATGAATGAGCCAACGTGCAGGCTGAACTTCTCCTCCAGCAAATACGGCGCGGGAAACCGGCCACGGTGCGCTTCCCAGTAGCGGGTCAGGATCTCTCGGCCCTCTTGGTATTGGCTCTCGCTGAGCGGGTGTGTGGGATTATCGTAGTATCCTTTGAAGTAGGACAGTAAAGTCTCCAGAGAAACCGCAGTCTGAGGGAATAATCTCTGCTCTTGTTCCGGCTCACTCTTCAACCCTTGGTGAAAGAGATGCAAAGCGCCGTGCAACGCACGGGAGGATTGGGCGGCAGGGCGAGGTTTGCCGGCCAATCCGCGGTTGTAGCGCAAGTGATAACGAAAATTACATTGTTGAAACGTTTTCAGAGCAGTGTAGGAGAGTTTCATCTCACACTTTCCTTATGACAGCAAATTCCTGGGTGCGCGAGTTGCGCACCGACAGTGCATGGCTCATAGTGCGAGCTTTGCCCTCCTTCTGTCAAGCAGATGGTGGATGGCGTACAGCTCGCTCGTTGCGCTCGCTCTATGGCGGATGGCTCACTCGCTACGCTCGTTCTATGGCAGATAGTTCCGACTATCAGCCATATGCCATAGAGCGACCGCAGGGAGCAGGCCATAGAGCGCACGTAGTGCGCGAGCTATAAAGCGACCAGAGGGAGCGAGCTATAAGCAATAAGCCTGATAGGAGGTGTATATGAAAGTCAGCGGTGTTCTTGCATGGCATCCACATGTAGCAATGAACAAAGAAGAAATAGACGAGTTTCTCTCAGGTCGGTGGGTTGCACGACTAGCGACCAATGGCAAAGACGGGTATCCCCACCAAGCGCCGTTGTGGTATTATTGGGATGGTGAGTGCGTCTACATCTCACTTACAACCAATCGCCAATCTTGTAAAAACCTCAAACGCGATCCGCGCTGTTCTGTCGTCGTCGACATGGACGATCGTCCGCTCATGGGCATGCGCAGCAACCTAGCCAAAGCTGTGGTGATTTTTGGCAATGCGCAACTCACGGAAGTCGGCTCCGGACAAAAAGTGACCATCAATGCGGGCCCTTGGAAAGGCGAGCACACGCCCGAGCAAGCTCTCGCACTGTTGACCAGTCGCTACGGATTGTTTGAGCGTGACGGCGCGCTGGGCATGACGCGCGAAGCGTTTCGGGGGCTATTCGCCCAGGCAGAGGCGCAAAATAGTCAGATTTTCAAAGATAACCTTGGGCGGGTGTTGACAAAAATCATCCTCACAAAAATCCAAGCGTGGGACTTTTCCAAGTCGCCGATTGAGTATGTGAAAGAAAAAGAGGACTAGGGATGAGAGGCTAGGGATTGGTGGGAAAAGGACGTGAACGATTAATACTCTGTCAATTTGAATTTGTAGGGGGGCCCATCGGTGAGAAGAGAGCTCGGCTATACGCTCCTCTTTTTTGCATGTCATGCAGCAGGCGCCTGCGTCGGCAACCAAACGCGAAAGATGGACCCTTGTCCTATTTTGCTTTCGACTTCCACGCGACCACCAAGTAACTCCAACAACCGCTTCACGATATGTAAACCTAGACCTGTTCCTCCATACCCGCGGTTTGTGGCGTTATCAAGCTGACGAAAGGGTTCAAAAATCGACGTCAACGCATCGGCGGGAATGCCCTTCCCGGTATCGGTTACACTGATTTCTACTCCTTCAGCACCGTTGCGCGCGGCAATGGTCACCGACCCTTGAGGAGTGAATTTAATGGCATTGTTGAGGAGATTTTTGATAATAATCTTTAGTTTCCCAGGATCGGTTTGCAGGAGAGGAAGGTTTCCTTGCTGGCTCCATACAAAATGGAGATTCGATCGCTCACATAACTCTCGTGTTTCCGTCTTCACCTGTTGGAACAGCTCAGGAATGGACACAGATTTATGTTCGACCAATATCCTCCCTGCGGCAAGTTGGCTCACATCAAGTACGGCAGAGATGAGGTCAAGGAGATTCATCGCATTGCTGCGTATCCGCAACAACGCCTGAGCTTGTTCGCCGGTCAAGACCCCACAGGCCCCGTCGAGCAACAAGTCTTCATAACCAAGGATCACATGGAGCGGGGTCCGCAATTCGTGAGACATCGTCGCTAAAAACTCAGACTTTGTATGATCAGCGGCTTCAGCAACTTCTTTTGCTTGCTGTAATTCCTCCGCAATAACCCGCGCTTCCTCTAACAAGGCCCGATTGCGCGCCTCACTACGACGCAGTGCAGCAAGAGAACGGCTCGCTCGAAGAATATATCGAGCTCGCTGTCCTAAAATAATCCAGTTGATCGGCTTCGTAATGAAATCAGTGGCCCCAACTTCGTAAGCGCGTCGAATGGACGCGGTATCATCCAGTCCCGTCACCATGAGGACCGGCACATGCTCACCGCCAGGGAGGGAACGAATAACCTCGCAGACAGCAAAGCCATCCATACCTGGCATGAGCACGTTAAGCAGCACCAGATCCAGTCGCAAAAGAGAAAAGGAAGCAACGGCCTGCTCCCCGGTTGTCGCCTCCTTCACGATGAACCCAGCTTGCTCCAACACCCCTCTCATCAGTAGCCGCATCGTTTGATCGTCGTCCGCAATCAAAACCACCGGGCGTTCATTTTCTGTTGCAGGTTCCACCGTCACGTGCTCCTTTGAAGCTCCAGAGCAAGAGCTTCTCGTACCTCCTGATACTCCATCTCCAGGATCGGCAACACTTCGACGGCAGGAGTCGTGGTTCCGGAAGCGCCCATCGTTTCGAGATCTTTGCATAAGGCGGCAAGAGTGGCCGCACCCAAACTGGCACTGCTCGATTTCAAAGTATGGGCGGCATATCGCAGCGCACTAGCATCAGCATGAGAGATCGCACTTTGAAGCCTCTCGATTATTTGTGGAGAGTGCTCAAGATAGCTACGGATTACCGCCTCAAGCATGCCTGGGACCCCAGCTTCCTGTAGCTCTCGAATTTGGTTGAGAGCGTCAGGATCCACTTGCCACGCGTACGCCTTTTGCTTCGTACGACTCTGCTCCGGCAGCCAGCGAAACAGAAGCGCCGCCAACTGCGTGCGTGTAAACGGTTTACTAAGATAGTCATCCATACCGGCGGCGAGGCACCGCTCCCGGTCTCCCGCCATGGCGTTGGCGGTAAGCGCGATGATGAGTTTGTGTTCCGTGTTTGCCAATGCTTCTTGGCGGCGGATTTCTCGGGTTGTCATAAACCCGTCCATCTCAGGCATCTGACAATCGAGCAAAATCAGCGCATACGCCTTGCGCTCTAAGGCATCAAGCGCTTGCTGTCCATTTGCCACTACGGAGACACGGCAGTCAAATGTTTCTAAGAGACGGCGTATGACCTGTTGATTGATCGGATTATCTTCAGCGAGCAACACCTCAACGGGCCACGACGACGAGTCGTCAAGTGTTTCCTCGGAGCGCAGAGAAGTATTCACCAATTGTTTCTCATCGTTGGCGACAGACTGTCTTGGGGGCTCGAACCGCGCGGTAAACCAAAAAATAGATCCTTGGCCCGTGGCGCTCGTGACGCCAGTTTCGCCGTGCATAAGGCTGACCAACTGGCGCGTAATACTTAATCCCAGCCCGGTGCCGCCGTACTTCCGCGTGGTTGATTCATCTGCTTGCGAAAACGCTTCAAAAATGTGCGCCTGAGCGTCTGAAGAAATACCTATCCCAGTATCACGGACGGAGAAATACAGGTTCAAGGCTCCAGGTTCAACGTTTAAAGTTGAAGACGGGTTTTCTTGACGTTGAACATTGAACGTTGAACGTTGAACGCGAAGAGTCACTTCTCCCTTCTCAGTAAATTTGAGCGCATTACCGATCAGATTGGTAAGCACTTGGCGCAAGCGCATCGGGTC
>JACXTT010003395.1_pt1 | contig 24539 bp, 25 predicted proteins | sample 9270951 | NCBI WGS metagenome assembly JACXTT01 (sample SAMN15532306, study PRJNA645909) | rock metagenome | isolation source: weathered quartz diorite | place: Puerto Rico | collected 2017-06-21
GCGGGAGAGGCGGCGGGGACGGATCCGGGCGCGCCGGTTGCCCCCTAATCTCGCCGCCAAATTTGCTTGGACAACGCTCATTTCTTCGCGGCGCTTGCTGCTCTTGCCAATAAGCGGGAGGAATGCCGCCTGTATTGACCCTTCCCGTCTATGCGGCTACTCCATCACCGTCCCTTTAGGGAGCGCGTAGCTCAGCCGGTAGAGCATCTGACTTTTAATCAGGAGGTCCCGGGTTCGATTCCCGGCGCGCTCACCAATGAAATCAAACTGTTACGTGATATTTGGCCCGCATTTACTAAGCTTTCAGTGGCTCGTGTCGCCACCATGTCGCCACCCAAGACCATTTCGCCCCTGTTGGCCAATGACACCAGGCGGACGGGCGCCTGGCCCCAATGGCGGTTCGGCTATTCCGCGACCTGAAAGAAAAGTCTCTTCCCTAGGGGCACCGGCGCAAGACGTTTCCTTATCGCTAAACGGTGTCGCCTGACGCGCGGCTCGGTTACGACAGCTTGGGCGCGCCCTTGATTGACGCTGATCGAAAGATCTGAGGGTGCTACCCATCTTCCCGCCCCAAAAAGAAAATTGTCGCGGATGAAGTATGCGCCGAGATTTTATGGCAATGAACCTTGGTCGCAGCCAGCGGTTTGCCGTTGAGCAATGCGTCGACTTGTTTGGGGAACGGTTCATCAGCACGAGGCAGCGTCAACATGCTAAGGAAACGCCATCCCCCGGAACCAAAATTACGCGCGCCGGGAATGCTTGCATGATGCAGGACCGTATGCTGCGAGCGGCCGCGTCTTTGCTGCTTCTGACTTGCTCAGCCTATGTCGCAGAACTGACTATTGAGAGGCTATTTGGACGTTGCTGGTTTAACAACCTCGTTTATCTCGTTCACGGCGAATGGGATTATTTCGTTAGCGGCAAACAGGACTATTTCGCAGATATCCGGGATCGCACTTGGCCTAAACGCGAAGAGTGCAAGTAATCCTCGAGCGACGGTCTTTTCTGTTTCAATTGGAAGCTAGCGCGGCCCATCTTCGCACCGGAGCGAAACCTCTGGAAGATCGTACTTATCGGCGCAAATTTCGCAGCTGAGCCGGTCGCCGTATTCGCGAGGTTGCTCACGCACGCATTTCTTGAACGCTGCATCGCGCATTAGCTCCTCGGGGGTCGGATTCCATCCGAATAACTCACGCACGCCGTACCCCATTCCCCAAAGTGCCCAGAGCGAAAGATAAATCCCGGCCACGACCACGAATGGGGTTGCGACTATAGCAAGAATTGTCTGACACCAATTCTTTTGCTCCTCGGTTAATTTCATTGTCTTGCTCTCCGCTTTGTGCTGGGCGGCATCGCCTGCACGTGCACCGGGGTCGCGCGCGGACTTTTCGGGGGCGAGGGCGCTCCGGATTGACGCCGATCGAATGATTCTAGGGTGCCACATCGCTTCCCCCCAAAAACATAAAATTGCCACGGTTGAAGATTGCAAATTGATTGTCCGGCGGGCGCAGTTGGGGAGGGGTAGCGCTATGGTTAGAAACCGGATCAGCCAGTTAGGACTAGCTTCACGCGCGGGCCGATCGATTCGGAAGGGAAAAATTATGATCAAAACATCCATTGCAGCTTTGGTGCTTGTCACCATGTCCGCCGCAGCTCATGCAGGCTGCACGACAACGCGGACCGGCGTAGACGGCTGGCTCGAACACACGACTTGCTCGGACGGCTCAAGCTATACGACCAGACATCACGGTCAATTCGATTTCGTCGATGGTCAGGATAGTAACGGGACATACAGAAGCGGTACACGAACCCATATCGGAGATTTCACCTTCTCCAGCGGCCCGCTCTTTGATGATGATGATTGAGTGCTCGCCCGTGGTGTAGCGCCGCTCGATGACGAGTCGTTTGGGCGAGGGCGGCCTTAGCTGGCCTCATCTTGCGGGTCGGCGTTTGACGTGAATTTTTCCGGCGAAACCAACTACTGTTGCTATGTGCTCTCGCTCGCGCGGCAAAGGTGCGTTTCTATCAGGCTACACGCGCGGGGCACCTTGGCCCCGGATAGCACACTGTCAAGAGACATGCAAAGTTCGTTGGTTCAGAGTTGAGATAGTGCGCTAATTTCATGCCTTACGGTAAATGTCTTGCGCGCGCGTCATGGCGGGCTGCGGCCAGCCTTCCCAGAATTCGTCGCTCTGGGCTGCTGGGCGGATCGACTCATCCCATAATTGTCGGGTCCCCCTTCAGGCAACGATGGCGCGGTATCCCTCGACGGAACGCTGTTGGCGGATTTGGATTGCAGAGGGCGCTCGATTTAGTGCTCAAAATGGCGCTTGACCGAATTGAGTAATTCCGTGCTGCGGTCAACTATTAGGAGTAATTGAGTGGAATCCAAAGTTAAAAATTTATAACAGTTTCGTGCTTGAATATAGTTTTTTTCAACAGAAAGTCGTTTTATTCCAAACCTTATTGAACGCAAGACTTCGCTGCCGATACGTGCTTCGTCGGTCCCACTTACCATCGATTCGGACAGCTCCGCAAGAATACTGACTTCGTGTACGGTATTATAAATTTCTGAGGCATCGTTCTCCAGCGATGACAAACAGTCCATCATTTTAATAGCACGTAACGTTGGTATGCAATCCATGTTATCCTGTGACTGCCTAATTAATTCGTCATGACTATTTACTAAGTCGTTCTCAATTCTCAATAAAGCCATATGCAGACTTTTGAACTCGGAACGCTCTTCAGGGGTTAAGCTGCCCGCCTGCGCACAGACAACGACGCTCACGCAGGAAATGACTACTAGCAATCCGACTCGCCTCATCCTGCTAAGCCTCCATCGTATTGGCCAAGGTCAAACTTGTACCATAATGCTGAGCCTGGCGGCAGCCCGCCGAAGGCGCGAAGTTGGCGGACAAGGCAAAGCCGGTAGTTGGCCAGGAACCACATACTGAGCCGCACGGCCTTACTGAGAAAAGCGGTAAAGCTTCAGTACTATCTGCAAGGTTGAAGCTCTTTATAGGCTGGCCCTGCAACGTTCCGCTAGCTTCACCGTTGCCGATGAGAATGCAACCCCGGTGCTTGTCTCGTCTCGCTTCCCCCTAAAGGGGGGGAAAGCGTGAGACATGAGACAAATTGCACTTTTTCTCGCTGCTTGTCTCGCGCGAGACAACTTGGGCGCGGCCATACTAGCAATTGATTTTGCAGTCATTTTCTCAATTGCTCCCGTTGTGTTGTCTCGTTTTTGTCTCGGTTTTTGTCTCGCAGGCTAGCTGAGGCATTGCTAGGCGGTTTTGTCTCGCTCATTTTCGGCAGCGTAAGCTCGGGGCTAAGTGCCCCGGATTGCCCGTTTTCCTTTCGCGGTTAGGCTCCATTTTCCGGCGAGATTTTCGGCCAATCCTTCCGATTTCAGCTTGTTGAGATAGCGGGTCATTGATCCAACCGGTGTTTTAAGCGCTGCCGCCCAATCGCGTTGTGTGCCATTCGGATCGGCGGCAATGATCCATAAGAGAGCCCGGGTTGTTTCGATGGCCGCCTGTTCCTTTTGGGCTGCGGCCTCCTGGCTTACCTTGCGTAAGAGCGGCAGGAGCGGCGTGCGGCCTTTGCTGTCGAGAATTTCAGGTGAGCCAAGCTGTTCGATTTTGAAGAAGCGCGGCTCGAACTCCGGCCCCCGAACCTTTGTCCAGCCAAGCTCGATCAGTCCATTTTCGGCCCAAAGCGTGAGGTTTCCATCGACTTCATTAACGGTCGCGCCGCCGCCGAAGGGCAGGAGGTTGTCTTTGGTCGCGTTCTTGACAGGGTGTGCCGGAACCAATGTGGCCGGATTGCCCGGCAATGAAGTGAGCCCTCGCAGCTGTTGAGCATGCCTCAGGACATCCACATTGTCATTGAACTGCGCGCCGGCAAAGCCTGCTTGGAAGGTGTCATAGAATACGAGCCGGAAAGGCCCGTTTTCTTCTGCATCAATCCGAAGCAGCTCCATGACCTCGGCATGCGGAAGATGCATATCTAGGATCGCGAGCTTTTCGTTGAGCTGCGCACGATCGACCCCATGGACGTATGCGTTAACAGCAAGCTTCATGCGGAAGTCAGTTGGGTTTTCGAGCACGATATAGGCTACGCGGCCGGACTCGACATCAAAGTCGATTAGGTTCCGTCCGCTAATTGCGGAAAGTGCAAGCGCTTGCGCCACGCTGGTCTTTCCGGAACCTGTCTTGCCAGTCAAAGTGTAGATGCTTCCGCCTGGAAGAATGCCATCAATCGCATAGGTGATCGGCACATATTCGGCCAGGAAATCTCCTCCGCGCTTCACTTTGCGCGTGAATGGCGCCTCCATTTCCATCAGCCCGCCTTGTTCGGCGGCAGCCGCGCCAGAACGATGCTCCGAATTGCCAACTGGCCTGCCCAAATCGCCGGGTGAGTTGCGATAATGAGGGTCAAAGGGCCGCCCGTTTTCGTAAGTTCTGCTCATCGCGCGGCCTCAGAACGGAGCTTCGTCATGAGGCCCATCGTCCGGACTAGCCCATGTGCCGTGTTGCCGCTCTTGCTTTGAGCGCGGGTCAGGCGGCGTGGCGGTTTTCGGCTTGCGCTGCTTTGGCGGCTGGCGAAGGGCAAGCACGCGGTCAGTAACAATGCTGAGCGAGGTTCTTATCGAGCCATCCGAGGCTGTGTAGGTTTCCGCTTTTAGCGATCTTTGCACGCTGAGAGAATCGCCGTCATCGAGGAGTCTCAGCTCGGCTTGGCAGCTTTCCGAAAATGAGATGATACGAATGAATTGTGAGCCGTCGCCGTCTTTCGAACGGATCGTTGCCGTGACGAATGGCTTACCGGCTTTTGATGTCCGGCTTTCTGGCGCGCGGAACAGAACGCCCAGGACGAGTGCCGCGATCATGGCGCCCCGCCTTTCCCGTGCTCGGCGGCGGCAGCTATATCAACTGCTAGACGAACCGGGATAACCACAACAGCATCGTACCGGTCGGCCTTGGCAACATGCGCGTCGCGGCCCTCAAGCCGGCCGGGCGAAATTCCTTGCGGCTGAGGGGAGTTTTGGACTATTGGAGAGTTGTCAGCCCTTACGCATGACGAATTCTCGAGCCCGGTCCGCGCGCCCAACGCGGCCGGGTTTTGAATTTCAGTCATGGGGCTAGCCGTGGCTCCTCGGCGCGGGCGCGTCGGCGCCTTTCGCGATTAGAGCCGGATGTGCTCGCCAGGCGGACTAGCGAATTGCGGAAGGCGTCCAAGTCGGCCTGATCGTAGCCGACAAGGCGCGCGCCGATTTTCACGAAACGCGGACCTAGTCCGGTCACGCGCCATTTCTCAAGAGTCGAAGTCGACACGCCGAGAAACTCAGCGGCGGCGGGTGTGCGAAGAATTGGGGTGTCATTCAAAACGCTCCTACGAACGGGCAATTGATCGTTGCAGGAGACTGCGCAATGTCGCCACAAAACGCCAATGCTTTAATGCACGTAACTCGCGTGAAAAAATTGGAGGTTATGTGCAAACCGGTTGTGCTAGCCGCTTAAGGCGCGTGCGAAGCGCATTGTCCGTTGGCGGGAGATTGAAGCGGGCGGCTGGGAGTTTCCTTTCGATCTTGCGCAGCATCTCCACTACTGTCGATATGAACTGAAAGAAGCGCTTCTGTGTCGACGCAAAAGGCTCCTCGCAAGCAAGCCGACGGTACCAATCCCCCAACCCCTTCACAAGGCGCTCAACCGGCGCTGCCTTTCGTGGCCCGCCAGGGTCGGGGGGGAGAGTTTGAGCGAGCCAACGTGTCTTGAGGGCGAACGTCTCGAGGACGCCGACAAATGCGATGCCAGATCCCGATCGATGTAGAGGCTGCGAGGATTGCGAGTCCAAGCCCACTGGGACGAATTCGGCCAGCTCTTATTACGATGGCATCCTCTGATGCCCACAGCTCCTCGGCTAACTTTGCAAGCCCTTCTGCCCGCTCCGCCGCTTTCCGCAATTTTCGCACGAGCACCGCACGGCTGAACTTGATTTTGGCCCCCGGCAGGCTGTTACGGTAAAAGCTCCACAAGAATCTTGCCAGCGAATGACAGAATCCATCCGATGGCGGGACAATGCCAAGGATTTTTTCTAACTTTTTGAGCTCTTTGGCCGGGACAAGCTTTGAAAAATTCTCAAATTCGAGGCTATGGCTTGGAGCACCTGGAAGGATAAGCCTTTTGGGCTGCGATGTTCGCTTCATGCGTCTCCACAACGCGGCTCCACAAAATGGGGGACGCGGCGGCCGGGTGTGGAGAGTCCGGTTTTCGGGGATCAGCCTAGCCGCGCCAAACTAGCTTTACCGCGCTTTCGCCATCGGCACCACGTTCGCAGAACGGGCTTCGCCCATAGCCGCCGCGATTGTGGCCCCAATGGTTTCGGCCGCACGCCGCATAGGGTCCGCATCAAGGTGTGCGTAGCGATGCGTGGTCGCTGCTTGTAAATGCCCTAAGAGCTTGCCGATAATTGGCAGGCCAAATGATGCGCCTGCGCCAACGGATGCAAACGAGTGCCGCAGATCGTGAATGCGCAGGGTGTCAAGGCCCGCCGCTTGGGTTAAGGCCGCCCAAGGCCGTTTCAAATCCGCCCGCGGTGCGCCGTCCTTTAGCCCCGCGATGATGTACGGATTGCCGTCGAGGCGTGGCAGGCTCGCGAGAACTTGGCAAGCAGGTGCGCTCAAATAAACCGGCTTCCGGCCCGTTTTGCTGTCGGGCAAAAACAAAATGCCACGCTCGAAATCAACATGCTCCCACTTGGCGTGAAGGATTTCGCGAAGACGGGCGCCGGTGAGGATCAAGAGCCGGATCGCTGCCGTAGCGAAAGGATCAAGCTTTGCCCGCCTGTTCTCTGCTTTCGGCGCGTGTTTCGCATTGAGCTTTGATTCGTCTACCTCATAGGGCAGGCCAATCGTTTCGCCGTCGCGCAGGGCGTCGCCGAGGCGGGCCAGTTCATTGCTCGTGAGAAACCTCTCGCGCCGGTGCTCGCGATACCTTTCAATTCGGACAGCCGGGTTGATATGATCATCAGGCAAGAGCCCGCGTTGGGCTCCCCATGAAAAGCATTTCGACACCGCCGCCAAGAAGCGGTTCGCCGCGAAGGGAGTGTTCGCCATGCTCTGATGTAGAATGGCGACATTGGCGCGCGTCAAAGCCTCGGCCTTCATGTTGCCGTGCGCCGAGACAAGCCTGGCGAGCAATCCGGTATAGTGATCCGCCGTCTTTGTTTTAAGCTTCGATACGGCGTGATCCTTGAGAAAAGCTTCAATGAGGCTGCCAACGGTCAGAGAAGCCCGCTGGCGGCTTTTCTCGGCTTGCGGGTCCTGCCCCAAGCCTGACGCGGGCCCGGGCCTCTTGCGCGGCCTTCCTCGCTTGTTCTGGCGTTATCGAACCGTGCTTGCCAAGTGTGAGCCGGCGCTTGGCTACGCCGCGCCCGCCACTGCCAGGACGGTATTCGAGAATGTAACTTTTGACGCCCGATGGCATGACGCGCAGGCCGAAGCCCTTTACGTCATCATCGAAGCAAATGAAGGGCTTTGCACCGGCTTGAGCGCATCAACAGTGCGTTTCGTGATCTTGGCCATTGTAACAATCCATGTCGCCACCGTGTCGCCACCGCAAAAGCAAGTCGCGAAGGCGTACAGCAACATAATATGGTACAGTCAGAAGTATTGTCGAGAGAAAATCAGGCTTCCGGCAACAAAAAGCAAGTTAGGCAATTCTCGACTGCGAGACTTTTAATCAGGAGGTTCGCGGGTTCGATTCCCTCCGCGCTCACCAACAAAATCAACTACTAATGTTCTTCTGTAAGGCGCCTCCCTAAGCGGCATAACGGCGGCTGAAGAAACGGCTGCAGTGAGGCGGCGTGATTAGGCGGGTCACGCTCCCGCTGATAGCTGATGAAAGCCATAGCTTGACCTGCAAATGATTTTCACATGTACCTTAACTCATCTGGATTTTTTTGGCTGCGAGTTCCCTTCAACGGCCTCTGGGCAAGGTGTTGAGAACGCGATTTGAGGATCGGCTTTAAAACGCAGGTTGCCGCTTTTCTGGTGCTGTATTTGCGTGGGTAATCAGCGAACGCAGGCGTTCCCGGGTGACGGAGGACTGCCGTTGCCGCGCCATCAAAATGGAAGCAGGAAAGCTAACGCGTTAGAGCGAAATCTATCAGACGCAGACGGTCGCGGCGCCAGGGGGCGGCAAAAGGGAGGAGCGTGGCGAAATTCCTGTTCACAGTGTGGCCGTTTCCCGGCCACGTTCATCCGAACGCAGCGATTGCCTGTGTCCTTCGCGAACGGGGTCACGAGGCGGCCTTCTACACCGGGGGCTCTGCCCGGGCCATGCTCGAAGCGGAGGGCTTTAGCTGCTTTCCGTTCCGGCGGATAGATGAAGCGCAGGTCGAGAGGACTGTTAGCGCTCTCGACGGGCTGAGCCTGCAGTGGTGGAGAGTTCGCCGCCGCAAGGCACTGCTATGCGAATGGTTGCTGGAGACAATCGATGCGCAGCTCGAAGATCTCGCAGCAGTACTTCCCGTCTGGCGGCCAGACATAACGGTTTGCGATCCGGCGATGTGGGGTCCGCTGCTCGTACTTCAAGAGACAGCGCGAATTCCGCTGGCCATCATGTCGTATGTTGGCGCGTGCATGCTGCCCGGACCTGAGGGCCCGATCCTGGGCCTGCCGTTGCCGCGGACACACGGACGGTTCGGCCGATATGGACGCCGCTTGCTTCGCTCGGTGGCCAATGCGGCCGCGGCAGACGTGCGGCGCGCGGCCGGTCAGTTCCGCGCGCGCCACAACTTGCCGCCCATTCGCACGACGGTCACGGCGTTTGCCGGACAGATGCCCCTCTACCTTGTCCCCAGCACCCCGGCGTTCGACCGGCGGAGATGCGACCTTCCACGGTCGGTACAATACGTCGGTCCATGCCAATGGGAAAAGCCCAGCGGCGATTCGACGGCGCGATGGCTGACGGATCTGCCGAGGGACCGCCCGCTCGTCTATGTGACAGAGGGGACCTTGCACGCGAAACCGCCGTTCCTCTTGCGGGCAGCGCTCAAAGGCCTTTCGTCCCTGCCCGTGCGAGTGATTGCCACGACCGGTAAGCACCGCGACCCGGCAAGCCTGGGGCTCGGTGCAATTCCTCCCAATGCGCGGGTCGAGCAGTGGGTGCCCCACAGCGATCTGCTTCCCCGCACCGACGTTGTGGTTACCACCGGCGGCACAGGCACGGTGTTGGCCTCCTTATCTGCAGGCGTGCCGCTCGTCGTGGTGCCGACGGCCTGGGATCAGCCCGAGAACGCCTGGAGAGTAGCCGAGGCCGGCGCAGGCATTCGCCTGCCGCCGTCCCGATGCACGCCCGAACGGCTTCGCGATGCGGTCGCCCGTGTGCTGAACCAAAATTCATTCCGCGAGAACGCCCGCCGCTTAGCCGCCGACTTTGCCCGATACGGGGGTGCCGCCCAAGCTGCCGGCCTGCTTGAGGACCTCGCTTTTCAGCAAGCCGACGGTTCGCACCGTCAGGGGACAGTGGGCGCGCCTGCCTCCGAGCGCCTAAAGGTTTGCCCATCAGCAAACCACACGATCCATGCCCTCGTGCCTGCCGAGAGTTTCCGGAGCTAAAGGCCGATGGCGCGTTTTCTCATTACATGCTGGCCGTTTGTCGGACATTTGTACCCGCAGATGAGTGTGGCCCACGCGCTGCGGGCCCGAGGCCACGAAGTCGCCTTCTACACCCACGAATCGACACGGCCAGTCATCGCGGGCGAGGGGTTCACGCTTTTCCCATTCGTTCATGTCGACGAACGCCGCTACGAGCGTATCCACGCACTTGAGGCACAAGTCCCGGTAACCCAGCCAGGGCGTCAAACGCTTTCCGTCGCGATGCAAGCCTACCGGGACATGCTTGCCGATTCGATCGCGGAGCAGGTTTCGGACCTCCAGCCGATTCTAACCAGCTGGCGGCCTGACGTGATGATCACCGATCCGGCTTTGTGGGGACCAATTTTGGTGCTCTGGGAGATGACCGGCATCCCAGTGGCGCTGCTGTCTCAGCAGATAGGATCGCTTATCCCGGGTCCGGATGCGCCGCCGTGGGGCCCCGGGCTTCCCCCGCCGCGAACATTTGGAACCCGCCTGCTCGCACGCGCGGTGCAGCTAGGTGTCGACGTGGTCGCGCACAATATGCGCCGCCACGTCAATCAGATCAGGGCGCGGTATGGCCTGCGCCCAATGGGCAGTTCGGTGAGCGCCTTCACCGGCCGTCTGCCGCTCTATCTTATCCCGAGCGTGCCGGAACTCGATTACAACCGGCGCGACCAGCCGCCCAACGTGCATTACATCGGTCCATGCGTCTGGACCAAATCTACCGGTAATATGGGGGATTGGCTGAACGAATTGCCGTTCGAACGGCCCTGGGTTCATGCCACCGAGGGAACGGCACAATACCAGGAGCCATTTCTGTTGCGTGCCGTGGCGCAGGGACTTGCAGGCCGCCCGGTGGAGGTCATCCTGACCACAGGCCAAAACCGTGATCCGGCCGCGCTCGGCCTCGATCCGCCGCCCGCGAATGTCCACGTAAGACGGTGGGTCAGCCACGAAGACTTGCTCCCCCGCTGCGCGGCAATCGTGACCACGGGTGGGGCGGCGACGGTGTTGGCCGCACTCAAGGCGGGCGTTCCGCTCGTCGTGGTGCCCACGTTTTGGGACAAGAGCGATAACGCGCAGCGCGTCGTCGAAGCTGGTGTCGGGCTCCGTCTCGCGCCGCGGCGCTGCACTCCGGATCGGGTCCGCGCTGCGGTCATGCGGCTGCTTGAGGATCCGGTTTTTCGGCAAAATGCCCAGCGGATGGCGCGTCGATTCGCGGAGTCGCCGGGTCCGCCGCGAGCTGCTGAACTGCTCGAGGGCCTTGCCAAGGGAGCGCATGCAACGGTGACAGCTGCATGAGTGCGCCGTGGACAAAGACCGCCGCGGGGCACCGCAGCGTAACGGCGATCCCCGAGCGGCACCTCGACGGATCAATCTACGTCCTCGATCATTTCTTTCCCACGCACGAAACCGGGGCCATTGCGTTCAACCGCAGGGGCAATGCTGGTGCACGCCTTCGGTCAACGCAGTTTCCGAATTTCCATTCCAAGGAGAAAATCCAATGAAAATGAGATGGCACAAACGGCACATCTGCGCGGCCCTCGTCGCTGCTGGATTTATAGGCGCATGCGCCGCGCTTGTTGGTCCGGCTGCGCAGGCGGGCGGACTTCGCAGCGGGCCCCCACCGGCACCCCAGGTGCCCGCTCCGGCTCCGCAGGTGGACGAACCTCTTAGCAGCCCCCTGATCGCCAGCGACTTCATGCAAGCGGCGCCCCGGGGCTTCGACGGCGACCGCAACAACAGCTGGGCCCAAAGCATGGCGTGGTGGCAGAAACACCTCTACGTCGGCACCTCCCGCGCCATGACCTGTCTGGACGACTTCTCTGTGTGGATTATTTTTGCCAGTAAGTTCGGAGTAGACTTTACCAACAGATATTTCCCCTACCCCCCTTTGGATCCCGATCTGTCATGCGCGCCTGACGGCTCGGACCTCCCCATACGGGCTGAGATCTGGCGCTGGACGCCGCCGGCACCTGGGCACGAGGGCACCTGGACACGAGTGTACCAGTCGCCACTTGCTATAGATAACCCCGGCCAGAATGGGACCGCGCCATCGACCGTGCATTGGCAAGGAAAGAAGCTCCCGTACGAGGTTGCTTTTCGCGGCATGGCGCCGTTCACCGAGCCGGACGGCACCGAGGCGCTTTATGCGTTCGGCGTAAACAGCGGCTTCATTTGGAATCCGGTTCCAAACACGCGAATCCTGCGCACTACCGATGGCACCACCTTCACGCCCCTTCCGCAGACACCTGGGACCTTACTGGGCGACCTCAATCAGAGGATTCCCGGCACTTCCAGCTTCCGCTCGCCTGTATCCTACAACGGCAAGCTCTTCGTACTCGCGGGTGCAATCCAAGGCCAAGGCACGCTGATCGCCTCCGCTGACCCGGCTAAGAGCGATAAGTGGTTCATCGCGAGTCCGAAGGGAATGCTGTTCTATGACATGGCGGTGTTCAATGGATATTTGTATCTGGGCGGCTTCGCCGGCACCCTCCTCAACCCCACCTACACGGTTGTAAAGACTAAGGCTGAAGGGCCACCTCCCTACACGTTCATACCCGTGGTACCCAGTGGCGCGTATCTTACCCCTAATCCGAGCCAGTCCGTCGTGAGCATGCATGAATACTTTGGCCGCCTCTATGTCGGGACCGCCGGGTTTACGGAGGTCATACGCATCAACCGCGACGACACATGGGACTTGGTCGTCGGGCCGCCACGCGCCGTTCCGGGGAGTACGGAAATAAAATATCCGATCAGCGGCTTAGATAACGGATGGGGCGATACCCTGAATGATCACGCGTGGCAAATGGATGATTTCGATGGAAACCTCTACATCGGGACCTTTAACGCAAGCACTGGAGTTAGGTGTATCGAAGGAGTCGACCCAGACGGAGACGCGCTGCAGTACAATATGGGGGCTAATCTCTATCGAACGCATGATGGCTGGTACCAAACCGCGGTCACGACAAACGGCTTTAGCGCGATGACGGTGCCGACAATCGACTGTGTCAACCTGTCTAAGCAACACGGAGGCATCTTCGACTATGGCATCCGCTCCATGGCCAACACGCCCTACGGCTTTTTTCTCGGTACCACGAACGACTACTTTGGACTCGCGATCTTTCGCGGTACCTTTCAGGGATTGTCTGGGGCGAATCCGCCGGACCGCGTTGAGATTGAGCAGACCCGAAACGGCAGCGCATTGCTCTCATGGCTGGAGTCGCCCGCCGCCAGCCGGTATCGCATCTGGCGCGCGTCGAGGAATCCTATCCACATACGTGGCTCACTTAGCCTCGAAACCATTATTAGTCCGACTGGCGGCGCAGTCCCCGACGTGTACATCGGTCAATACGTTCAGATTGGGGTGAGCCTAGCCCCCTTCTTTATCGACAAGACCGTGCAACCGGGGCAGCGCTACATGTATTATGTGCAGGCAGAGGATGAAACGGGCAAAGTCTCCGAGCAATCGAATCTGGTTGCTTTTCCGCTGCTGACTCCACCGCTAACGTTTGTCCAGCTCTTGCACGAAGTTGACGTTCTGGATCAGCGCAAGCGATACAAGAACCCGGCCACAAAGCTGATGGAAGTGCGCCAGGAGATCCTGGATGCGCAAGCCTTGGCGGCGAGATGCCAGATTGGCCTGGCGATTGATAAACTCAATCCGGAAGTGGCTGACAGCGATGTCCTGGAACCCGACTCGACCGACCTTGAGATCCTCATCTCCAAGCTCGTGCGGCGGCTCCAGTTATTCGCCCGGTTCCCAAATGACGTGGTCTCAAGTGAGTTCTGTTCCACGCCGACGATCTCTAAGAATTGAGAAACCAACATGCGAATTAGAGTCATCACCATCGGTACCCAGGGTGATGTGCGCCTCTACGTCGCGCTGGGCTTGGGACTAAAGAGCGCGGGCCATGACGTGCGGCTCGTTGCGCATCCCTGCTTTGAGGATCTTGTGCGCGGGAGCGGTCTGGACTTCGCTCCGGTCGCGGGGGATCCGCGCTCCAAGGTGGACAATCGCCACGCGCGTGTCTGGTTTGAACGCCGCCGCAATGTATTCAACTTGTGGCATGGCTTCCGTTGGATTAAAGAGGTGGAGGCGCCGCTTATGCGCCAACGCCTGCGCGACTGCTGGGAGGCGTGCCAGGACGCGGATGTAATTGTTGTTGGCATAGTGCCGTACTTGTTTGGCTATGCGATTGCTCGGAAGCTGCGGGTGCCGCTAGTCCGGGCTTTTTATTTCCCCGCCTCGCCGACACGCGCGTACCCCGCGAACTTTGTGCCGGAAGGGGTGCGGCTTGGTGGGCGCTTTAACCTGGCGAGCCATCAAGTGGGCCGTCAGCTCCTCTGGCAATTCGTTAGGCCCTGGGTAGCCGGCGCGTGCCGGGACGTTCTGGGCGTTGAGAAGCTCCCAGTTCTTGAGCCTTTTGGGGAGCTGGACCGGCGGCGGCAACTCTTGCTGTACGCCTATAGCGCCGCGGTCGCGCCACCGCTGCCGGATTGGGGAAACTGGATCGTGGTGACGGGCTACTGGTTCTTGGACTCGTCGGTTGGCTGGAGCCCCCCGCCCGCTCTGGCCGCCTTTCTGAATGCTGGCCCACCCCCAGTGGGTATCTGCTTCGGGAGCGTACCCCTCGACAATCACGAGTTTGTAGCAACTCTGACGCGTGCATTGGACTCAACCGGGCACCGCGCCGTGTTAGTCACCGGGGGCAGCTGCCTTCCGCCCGACCTGCCGCGCAACATATTTGCGATCGACTGGGCCCCTTTGAATTGGCTGTTCCCGAGGATGGCGGCAGTAATCCACCACGGCGGCGCGGGCACTACGGCCGACGGCTTGCGCGCTGGATTGCCGACCATCGTCATCCCCTTCTTTTACGACCAGTTCTTCTGGGGCAAGCGCGTGTTCGATTTGGGCGTGGGCCCGCGGCCGATCCCGCGGAATCGCCTCGATGCAGAGGCGCTGGCAACCGCCCTGCGAGCCGCCACCACCGACCCCAACATGCGCCGCCGCGCCGCTGCGTTAGGCCAGTGCATCCGGGCCGAGGACGGTGTCGCGCAAGCCGTGACCGCATTCGAGCACCACTTTGGGCCACCAAGTCAGGTCAAGCTACTCCCCGAGCATAAGCTGACGATCATGCTCGATGAGAAAACGTACCACGGAGATGAAGAATCGTACAGGCGTAGGCCGATCTCTCTTGTTCGCTCGGCATCGTGCAGGCACGGTCAAGACGACCCGGTCCCGGTTCGGCGGTGGCCTGAGCGTTTGTTCCCCCTTTCAACTGAGCCCCGCCCATGCCCATCGATATTCTTGCCATTGGTTCCCTTGCCGACGTTCGAACGAACCCGATGCCCGCCCTTTGCAGGCCAAGGCCCCGCGCAAGGAGTCCGGTCGCGATCGTGGCCTCGACCATCTGTCAATTAAATGTTCCGCTTGAGACATCAACATGCGCATTAGAGTCATCACCATCGGTCTTCAGGGTGATGTGCGCCCCTTCGTCGCGCTGGGTATGGGGCTAAAGAGCGCCGGCCATGACGTGCGGGTCGTTGCGCATCCCCGCTTTGCGGATCTTGTGCGCGGGAGCGGCCTGGACTTCGCTCCGGTCGCGGAGGATCCGCACGGCGTGGCGCACAATCGCCACTTGACGGCCTTGCTTGGACGCCGCCACATTGCATTACGGGGGTGGCGCTTACTCCGTTTTGTCACAGAGGTGGAGGCGCCGCTTATGCGCCAACGCCTCCGCGAGTGCTGGGACGCGTGCCAGGACGCGGATGTAATTGTTGTTTCTGTACTGCCGTACTTGCTTGGCTATGCGATCGCCCGGAAACTGCGGGTGCCGCTCGTCCGCACGTTTACTCACCCCGTCTCGCCGACACGCGCGTACCCCGCGAACTTCGTGCCGGACTGGTTCCGCCTCGGCGGGAGGTTTAACCTGGCGAGCTATCACGTGCACCGTCAGTTCCTCTGGCAGTTCGTTAGGCCCTGGGTAGCCGGCGCGTGCAGGGACGTGCTGGGCGTTGAGAAGCTGCCGGTTCTTGAGCCTTTTGGGGAGCTGGACCGGCGGCAACAACTCCTGTTGGGCGCCTACAGCCCGGCGGTTGCTCCACCGCCGCCCGATTGGGGAAAGTGGATCGTGGTGACGGGCTACTGGTTGTTGGACGCGTCGGCAGGCTGGAGCCCTCCGCCCGCGCTGTCCGCCTTTCTAAACGCTGGCCCACCCCCAGTGGGTATCTGCTTCGGGAGCGTACCCTACGATCAATCCGAGTTTGTAGGAACTGTGGCGCGTGCCTTGGCCTTGACTGGGCACCGCGCCGTGTTGGCCACCGGGGGCGGCCTCATTCCGCCCGCGCTACCGAGCAACATATTTGCGATGGACTGGGTCCCTTTGGAGTGGCTGTTCCCGCGGGTGACGGCAGTCGTCCACCACGGTGGTGCGGGCACCACGGCCCTGAGCTTGCGCAATGGACTGCCAACCATCGTCGTCCCCTTCTTTTACGACCAGTTCTTCTGGGGCAAACGCGTGTTCGACTTGGGCGTCGGCCCGCGGCCGATCCCACGGAATCGCGTCGATGCAGAGGCGCTGGCAACCGCCCTCCGGGCCGCCACTACTGATCCCGGCATGCGCCGCCGCGGTGCGGCGTTAGCCGAACAAATTCGTGGGGAAGACGGGGTTGCGCGAGCCGTTTACACGTTCGAGCGCCATATGCGTCGGCCGCCGTCGACGAGCGCTTGTGCCATAGAACGACCGGCATGACGAAAACCGGCGCCGCCATTTGGTATTCGGTCGAAGGCGGCTAGCCGGCAGGATCCGTGAGGCGTCGCGTGCAGGTGTAATCCCGATGTCCAGAAACCTTTTCAGTAGTCTCCCCGCTGCGCTGGTTACTCACGCGACCGCGGCGGCAATGCTCGCCGGACCGTTGCTGTTGGCCGCTGCCGGAGTCGCCGGGCTCTTGTTCCTCGCCGGTGCCGGGCCACGTTGGCCGTGGTTCGCGTGGGTTATCATTGCGCCGGTGGTCTACCTCTCCTGGGTAATCCTCTATCTGGGAATATGTGCGTTCAGCACATATCGCATGGGCCAACGCTATCCAAAGCCCCGGTACGTTGTGATACGGCCCGGGCAGAGCGCTTCGCCGGAGGTACTCGGAGTTCGGACCGCCGCGATGTCCTACCAGCGCTTGGTGGTTCTTGAAACGCTGCCGTTCGCGAGGATGACAGGAGGGTTACCGTGTCTGAGTTCGCTGTGGCTGCGTGCCTATTCTCCCACGCTGCATCTTGGAAGCGGCGTCATCAATTTCGGTCATATAGTCGACCCTGATCTGACCGAAGTGGGCGACAATACCGTGCTCGGCCTTCGAGCGGCGCTCATTGCTCACGCCCTCACAGTGCGCGAGGACGGAGCTTTTGTTTATACGTCCACACCGATAAAGGTCGGACGCCGGGTGACCATAGGCGGACAGGCATTTGTCGGTCCAGGGTGCGTCGTTGGCGACGATGCCATCCTAATGCCCCGTGCGGTCCTGCCGCCGTTCACTCAAATCCCGGCGGGCGAGGTCTGGGGGGGTAACCCGGCAACGTTTCTTCGCAAGCGTAACGCTTCCGAACTTCCGCGATTTGAACCCCAACCAGCGTCGGCCACCCCGGCGAGCGGGGCGGCCGCGGACATCTCGCCCGCGACGGCGAGCGGTACTCCGACTCTTTCGATCGAGGCATTACGCGAGCTGGTCGTTAATGCGCTCCAACTCGCTCCAGACAAAGTGCCGGCGGAGTTGAGCAGCGTCTCTTGCGCCGAATGGGATTCACTCGGACAGGTCGCCATAGCAGCGGCGCTGTTCGACAGGTACGGGATTGCGATCCGAGACGAAGACGTTTTTCAAATCCAGACCTTGCGCGATATCGAAGAACTCATCACGAAAGACACGCGCGAGCCCGCCGCCCATACCGTTGAGCAGAAGCATGGAACCATCGCGGCGAAACTTGCTTCCGTAGTGGATGACGGCACCGATGCAAGCCCAGAGCTGCCCGACGACCTTGAAATGCTGCCGTTGCTGGAACCACAGGAGGCGACCCGGGCCCTTGCCGCTCGCTTCGGCAGAGAGCCGGCAGGGGCACAACGCCTCCGGGTTTGCATTGCCGCCAGCTTCACTGTGCAGCCGGTCGCGCCGGCGCTCAGGGTCTGGGGCCGGGCGTTCGGCTTCGAGATCGAATCTTGCTTCGCGGACTACGACCAAATCGTCCAGACTCTGCTTGATCCTACCGGGCAGTTTGCCGCCAATCGTGCCGGCGTGAACGTCGTTCTCACGCGTCCGGAGGACCTTGTGCCGGACGCTGGGGAAGAGCCGACGGGCCGAATGGAGGACCTGCTGAGCGCCCTGCACTCCTTTACGAGCGATTCCATTTCGAGTGGACAACTGCTGGTAGGCACGCTGCCGCCCGGGGTGTCGGCCTACAGTCCCATTTCGGAACGCGTCGCCGGCTCGCTGCGCGATCGCTGGGCCAGCGCGCTCGAACAGTTTATGGGGGTGGAGGTATTCGACTTCGGCCGCATCGTGGAACACCTTGGCGTCGAGCGGGCGCGCAACAGTCAGAGCGAAGTGTCAACGCGTGCGCCATACTCACCGCAAGTTTACCAAGGGCTTGGCATAGCGCTCGCACGTTCGATTCGTGCGGCGCGCCGGGCCCCGGCCAAAGTAATTGCGCTCGACTGCGACAATACCTTATGGGGTGGTGTTGTGGGCGAGGTCGGGCTGGAGGGTATTCAACTCGGCCCCGACGGTTCTGGCCGCAGTTTTCAATTGTTCCAGCGGTATCTCAAAGGGCTCAAGGATCGCGGCATTCTGCTCGCCGTAGCGAGCCGGAACGAAGACCGCGATGTGCGCGAGGTATTCGAGAAACACCCCGAGATGATTCTTCGCGCTGACGATATCGCCGCCTGGCGCGTGAATTGGGAGCCCAAGTCTAAGAACATCGGCGAGCTCGCGGAAGAGCTGCGGCTCGGCATGGATTCGTTCGTGTTCCTGGATGATAATCCGGTTGAGCAGATGGAAGTGAAGAGCCTCGCCCCAGGAGTGCACGTCGTGCCGCTTCCGAGCGATCCATCGTGCTACTGCGAAACGCTCGGGCGGCTATGGTTGTTCGACTCGCCGCGCCCGACAGGGGTCGATGCTTCTCGTACGCGGATGATTCACGAAGAGAGCCGGCGGAAGGAGGAGTCTAAATCCTGTCGCAGCCTGGACGAGTTCCTTGAAAGATTGGAGCTGCAAATCGAGATGGGACCGCCCGCCGACCAGGAGTGGCCACGAATCGCCCAGCTCACGCAACGGACCAACCAGTTCAACCTGTCATTGAAGCGGCGCACACTCGAACAGCTCAGGAGCGTCGCTGCGGACCGGCTGGTGATGGTCTTGAAGGCGCAAGATCGATTTGGAGACTACGGGCTCGTTGGGACGTGCATTCTTCTGCCTCCGGACCGATCCGGTGCGTGCGAAATCGACACGTTGCTCATGAGTTGCCGAGCGCTCGGGCGAGGCGTGGAGGATGCGTTCCTGCATGGCGTTGCGGCAGCTGCCGTGCGCCAGGGCGCTTCGAAGCTTTTTGCGCGCTATGTCGAGGGGCCTCGCAACAATCAGGTCAGAGCCTTTTTGGTCAGACACAGGTTTAACGAAGTCCAATCTCATGTTTTTGTTCTTCCGCTCGACGAGCTTCCGCCGCTCCCCCCACACGTGCGCTTCCGCGAACGAACGGTTCCCCTGTCAACCTTCTCCCATAATGCGGATATGGCGGCCTTTACGGAGCCTTGATAACCGATGGCGACGCGAGTCGGCAGGGCCGCGTTTGATCGCGCTGATTTGGATCTGTTCGGTGCGGCAAGCCATGATCGCAACCCTCTCCATCTCTCGGATGCCTATGCGCGCCGTACGCCGTACGGTGAGCGGGTCGTGTATGGCGTCCTAGGCGCTATAGCCGCCCTCGCCAATGCCGCAGAACGCCCCGGATTGGCGCTTTCGAGTGTCAACATCACGTTTCGCCACCCTCTGTTCGCCGGCGTGGACTATCGCATAGAAGTGGACGAGTCAGCTGATGGGATGGATCGCATCAGAATTCTCGACGGCCGGCGCCTGATGATGACTGCGGCGATGACTTTTGGCAATGACGTGGCTCATCCTGCCATGCCTTCTATATCTGGCATCGCGTCACGATCGGAATCTGTCGATCGCAGCCTTGATGAGACTGTCGAGGGCCTCGAGGCTCGGGGTTTGTACGCGCCGTCTGCGCCCGACTTGGAGCGGCTGATCGATCGTTGGCAGGTCTCCAACAGGGGTGTGGCTAGTTATGGGTGGGCCGCGCTGCTGTGGTGCAGCTACCTCGTCGGCATGGAACTGCCCGGCCTGCGGGCTCTGTTCTGGTCACTGGACTTGCGAATCCATCTGCAAAATTCGGGCCCGCAAGTCCCGTTTGCGTATCGCGCGACGGTAGCGAGGTCCAACAAGCAGCTCGAATACGTGGACGTCGAGGCGGAACTGTCCGCAGCAGAGGGTCCCTTTGCAAGCGCCAAACTGCGCGCGTTCGTCCGCCGGGAGTCCCCGTCATCCAATCCCGCGGCGCTGGAACGTCTGCTGCCAAGATCCGCAAGGCTCTGCGGCAAAGTCGCGGTTGTCATCGGCGGGAGCCGCGGTCTGGGCGCTGCGATCGTTCAGGCACTTGCGCTGCAAGGATGCGCCGTGCTGGCGACCTATCGCGAGAGCGTGGCCGATGCCGAGCGGGTCAAGACAAGCGTGGACCGCCTTCCGGGAACGGTAGAAATGATCCAGGGAGATGCCGCCGATGAAGCATGGTGCCGCGGCGTGTTGAGCCCGCTGGTGGCAACCCGCGGCGGACTCGACATCCTGGTGTGCAATGCTTCGCCCGCGATTCGTACATTGGACCTGTCGGTCGACGAGGTGCAGCGGTTCCGTGCCTTTGCGAGCACGAGTCTGGATCTCGTCAGCGTACCCATGGCGGCTCTGCTCGAACCCTTGTCTGGCCGGTCCGGGTGTTGCGTCCTCATTTCATCGAGTGCCGTTCGATCACTTCCAACAGATTGGCCGCACTACATTGCGGCAAAGTGTGCCGCCGAAGGACTCATGTCTTGGGCGGCCACAAAGTACAAATCTATCCGGTTCGTGATCGCGAGACCGCCGCGGTTGTTGACCGACCAGATGAACACTCCAGCAGGCCGGCAAGGTGCTTTGCCGGTTGAGCGAGCGGCCGCGGCGATCGTGGAGCGGATAGGCGATTCGGGCGGCCGCGAATCCGTCGAAATACTCGAAGCATTTTGACAGGGATCCGCCGCCCCAGCGAGTGAGGCGGCCGCAGATATCTCCCCGCGATGGCGAAGGGTACCCCGGCCGCTTAATTCGACCTTGCATCGGGGAGAAAAGCGGCGCGAGTGGGACATCTGCTTTGACGTGATGGTTGACAAGATGACGCCCTCTCGGATTTGGAATGGGAAGCATAAGAAGGCGCGCGTGCGTTGCTGTTTTTGCCCCTTTTTTCCATGGCGACGGCGGCTGTTAAACCGGGTAAAAAGGCGCGTATTCTACAACGCATTGACTTCACGCCGCGAAGTGTGCATGAGCAAAACGATCGGGCGGCCAGGCCTCGAGCGCATTGACCTGCTGCAGATCGATGTCGAAGGCGCCGAGCTAGAAGTTTTGCATGGAATTGAAGAGCAGCACTGGCAGCGGATTCAGCAGGTCGCGATGGAAATCGATCCCTGGCATAAGGGTGCGTTGACAGTGCAGGGCTTGCGCGCTGGACTGCCAACCATCGTCGTCCCCTTCTTTTACGGCCAGTACTTCTCGCGTAAACGCGCGTTCGACTTGGGCGTCGGCTCGCGCCCGATCCCACGCAATCGCGTCGATGCAGAGGTGTTGGCAACCGGCCTCCGGGCCGTCACCGCCAATCCCGGCATGCGCCGCCAAGGTGCGGCGTTAGCCAAGCTAATCCGTCGGGAAGACGGGGTTACGCGGGCCGCTTACACGTTCGAGCACCACATGCGCCGGCCGCCGTCGACGAGCGCCAGGGCGATGGAGAGACCGGCATGATGACAAAAGGCGCCGCCGTTCGCACGGGCGTAGAGGATCTATATCTCGATCTGCTCAAGAAATCTCTGACGCGGACGATCGCCGCGGAGACCTTTTCTGCAGCCGAGCCGCGGTTCGGTTTCGTGCGGTGGTGGTTCGTCCCTGTCCGGTTGTTCCTCCTGGCTCGCGGATGGACTGTTGTCCGGCGTCAGAAAGTGGATTCAAGGGAGCGCAGCGAGGGACGCGACCAGCCTGCTGATGCTGAAACCATGATTGGCCTCAAGCGGCTAGACAATCTCCAATTCTGTATCGAGCGCATTTTGCAGGAGGGCGTACCCGGCGATCTCATCGAAACCGGCATCTGGCGCGGCGGGGCTTCAATCTTTATGCGCGGTGTTCTAAAGGCATACGGCGACACGACCCGGCTGATCTGGGCGGCGGACTCGTTCCAGGGTTTGCCAAAACCGCAGCCTGGTGTCCGGAGAGATGACGAGCGAGGAGACCTGTGGGAATATGGGTATACGCTCGCCGTACCACTTGAGCAGGTGCGCGCGAATTTTGAGCGCTACGGTCTCCTCGATGATCAGGTACGATTCGTACCCGGGTGGTTCCGTCACACGCTCCCCGAGGCGCCGATCGAACGCTTAGCGCTGATGCGTTTGGATGGAGACTTGTACGACTCGACGATGGACGCGCTTGGCGCTCTTTACCCTAAGCTCTCGATTGGTGGCTATTGCATCATCGACGACTACTACTCTCTAAGTGGTGCACGACAGGCTGTTACTGAATATCGGCTAGAGAACGGCATCTCCGAGCCCATCGAACAGATCGACTGGACTGGCGCATTCTGGCGGCGGAAGACGTAGCTGAATAGCGAACCGCGAAGGTCGCATATTGAGAAAGCCTGCGCACAACTGGTAGAGCCTTTCAGCGAGCTTTGCGATGTCCTTGCTCTGGGGTATGGTAAACACCGCCCGTCTAGCGACGGGATCTGGCGAAGTAGCTGGCGTGCTGCGCCTTTTGTGGAGATACTTAGCGTGGCGCGTTAAGGGATCACCAGGTCTTTCCAGAGATGAAACGCTGCGTCTCTGCGGAGCAACTCACATCCTTGGGATGGGCACACTTGAAGTAACCCTTCTGAATGAGATTTACTGGGAGCGAGTCTACGACCGGCTCCAAGACTTTGTGCCGCAACCCGGCTGGATTGTCTTTGACGTGGGAGCGAATGTCGGAATCTACGCGGTCCAACAGGCCCAGCGAGGCGCGCGGGTGTACGCGTTTGAACCGAATCCCGACTGCTACGGCCGCCTCCAGAAATGCGTGCGCGCCAATAATGTGGAGAACTGCGTAACGGCCTTCAACTACGCTCTGGGCGCAACAGCCGAATCGGCGGAACTGATCGTTCCCAAGGGAGTGACGGTCCTTGGTTCGCTCCGGCCTGAATGGACCCCCGGCGCCGGCGCAATTAGTCTGAGGGTTGAAGTGGAGACTGTCGATCGGGTGACAAGGGCGCTTGGGATCGGCCGGATAGACCTTCTGAAGCTGGACGTGGAGGGGCTTGAGCTTGACGTGCTGCAGGGTGCTTTAGAAACGCTCGCAATCGTGGAACGATTGATCATCGAGTACCATTCGCTGGACCTCCGCCGGCGCCTGGTCAATCTCCTCGCCGAGCATAATCTGACGATCATGCAGGATGAGAAAACGTACCACGGAGATGAGGAGTCGCGCCCCGGTTTCGGCCGCGGTCTCCTATACGCCAAGCGTCAGGCGGGGACTGTCACGGGGCAACCCGGTCCGGCTATTGCGGTGGCCTGAGCGATGGTCCGCCCATTCAACTGAGCGCGGCCCGGGTCAATTGTTATTGGGCCGGAGAGGGTCACCCCCGGCCCGGGCAGAGCGATTCGCCGGGGCCTAGGGTTTCGTAATTTTCCATGGCAATTTGAGCATTCGTGTTCTGCGCTCCACGGAGGGGAATTCAATGGACAATCGAAAGATCGTTCTCTCGACCGCGGGCACGCTCGGCGATGTGTATCCGTTCATCGCGCTGGCGAAGGGGCTAAAGAATATAGGGTACACGCCCATCTTGGCAACTTCGGGGTTGCATAGGAAGAGGATCGAAGCGGAAGACATCGGCGTTGTCGAGATTCGCCCTGGTTTAGCCGATCTCATGCGCGACCATGGCATGGATCTGCCCGAGATCGCGCGGAGGTCAGCATCGGATGGAATCTCCTTGATCCGCAAACTGTTCCTTCCGTATTGGAAATCAAACTATTCTGGTCTCCTGGCAGCGTTTGAGGACGCGGCACTCGTAATAACCAGCTCTGTTTTGCGCGAGGGCGAGCTCGCGGCGGAAAGGAGCGGCGTTCCGTGGGTTAAAGTCTTTCCGTACCCGGTGTTGTTCCTGTCGGCCTACGATCCTCCGCAAGGGCGCCGCTTGCCGTTTGTGCGCTCTCCGGGCTCTTCGTGGGCACGGAACTATAATCGAGCGCTTCTATGGATGCTGAGGCAACTCTTTGCATTTTCGATTGGGCAGCCTCGCAAGTTTCGGCGCGAGGCCGGCTTGCCGGACAGACAGCAAACTTCCGCGGCGTTGACCATCGGGCTTTACAGCCCGCTCATGGGGGATGTTCAGCCGGACTTTCCGCCGCGTAGCACCGTTGTCGGGTTTTCATTTTACGACGGCGATATAGGAGGCCACCGGCAATTGGATCCGGAGCTGCAAGAATTCCTGGACGCCGGCCCTGCGCCGATCGTTTTTACTCTCGGCAGTTTTGTGGCGCATAACGCTGGCGGTTTTTATCGGCAGAGCATCGAGGCGGCGCGGAGGTTGAAC
>JACXTT010003396.1_pt1 | contig 24534 bp, 13 predicted proteins | sample 9270951 | NCBI WGS metagenome assembly JACXTT01 (sample SAMN15532306, study PRJNA645909) | rock metagenome | isolation source: weathered quartz diorite | place: Puerto Rico | collected 2017-06-21
GCCCCCATGTTGGTGGGTCGAGATGCAGAACTTGCTCAGCTCCACGGCTGGTTAGACAAGGCCCTAAACGGGGTACGCCAGCTCAGCTTCGTGACCGGGGAGCCGGGGATTGGGAAGACAAGCCTAGTCGCCGCGTTTGTGGCTCGATTTGCTGACGAACACAAATATGAACTCCGCATCAGCCAAGGCCAATGCATTGAGCACTTCGGAGTGGGGGAAGCCTACTTGCCGGTACTGACGGCGCTGGGACAACTCTGTCGCGGGCCGGAGGGGCAACAGCTTGTGTCGCTGCTCAGTCAGCACGCGCCCGCGTGGCTGGTGCAGATGCCGGCAGTGCTCACTGAGGAGGAGTTAGCCACGCTGCAGCGGAAGACCGCTGGGGTGACCAAAGAGCGAATGCTGCGGGAGATGGCCGAAGCGCTGGAAGCGTTGACACACGAACGGCCCTTGGTGTTGGTGCTCGAAGATCTGCATTGGAGCGATCCCTCTACGCTGGATCTGTTAGCGTTCGTAGCGCGACGATCACAGCCCGCGCAGCTCCTTATCATCGGGACGTACCGCCCAGGCGACATGCTGGCTGCAGAGCACCCACTGCGAGCAGTCGTGCAGGAGTTGCAGCTTCACCAGCAGTGTAAACCACTTCCCTTGTCCTTGCTGACAGAAGAGATGATTGCCGAGTACTTGACGGCGCGGGGCGGCATAGGGGAACGGTGCTCCGTGCCCCTACAAAGCCTGGCGCGAGCCATCCACCAGCGCACCGAAGGCAACCCATTGTTCATGGTCAACGTAGTAGATGACTTACTGGCCAGTGGAGAGCTAGAGAGCACTACTGTGGAGATCAACACTCCAGCCACTATCAGCCAGATGATTGAGCAGCACTGTGAGCGACTCAGTGAAGAAAGCCAGCGACTCATCGAGGTCGCTAGTGTCGCAGGTATTGAGTTCTCTGCTGCCGCCGTGGCCGCGGGAAGCGCAACGGCAGTCGAGGAGGTTGAGCGCTGTTGTACCGCCTTAGCGCGACGCGGACAATTCCTCCACACCGCTGGAGTCAGTACGTGGCCAGACGAAACCGTCGCCTCGCGTTACGCCTTCCAACATGCGCTCTATCAAGAAGTGCTTTATGGCCGAGTTCCGGCGGCTCAGAAGGTCACATTGCATCGGCGGATTGGGGAACGCATAGAAATCGCCTATGGCAAACGCGCCAAAGAAATCGCCCTGGATTTGGCTTTGCATTTTGAACGAGGACATGACTACCAGCGTGCAACTCGGTATCTTCAACATGCGGCGGAGAATGCGCTGCGGAAGAATGCTCATCAGGAAGCGATCATCCTCCTCACCAAGGGACTGGAGTTGCTTAAGGCCTTACCCGCTCTTCCTGATCGCAGCTTGCAAGAACTCCGGTTGCTGAGACCCTTGGGTCTAGCTTTAATTTGCATCAAAGGGTTTGCGGCTCCGGAAGTCGAACAGACCTACGCTCGAGTTTATGAACTCTGCCAGCAGGACGGCAGGCCCCAATTACTTCTCGAAGCGATGCTGGGCCTCCAGGCTTTCTACTTCGTACGCGGGGAAATACGCAAAACCCGGGAGGTGGCGGAGCAGAGATTGCGGCTGGCTCAGTCTGTCTCCATATCTTTGCCAGCCGCCCTTCTGGGCGGCCACGCAGGACTTGGGGAACCGTTGCTTTTACTAGGAGAATTGACGGCTGCGCGCGAGCAGTTTGAACGGGCCTGGGAACTCTATAATCCCCAGGTATACATTATTAACGTCATACAAAGCTGGGTAGACCCTGGAGTGGCGTTGCTCTCCTTTATCGCTGTGACATTGTGCTCACTAGGCTATCCAGACCAAGCCTGGCAGAGGATCGGTGAGGGCCTCGCCCTAGCTGAAAAGCTGCTTCATCCCTCTAGTTTGGCCTTTGCTTTGATATATGCTTGCTCGCTCCATTCCGTCCGCCAGGAGTGGCAGCGAGTCAGAGCACGGGCAGAGGAAATAATAAAACTGTCGACCGATCAGGGGTTTTCATACTTCCTAGCGTATGGAATGGGGATGCGGGGCCGGGCGCAAGCTGAGCTGGGGCAGATGGAAGAAGGCATTGCACAGATAGAACAGGGCTTAGCATTCTTTCGAGCTACAGGGGCTGAGCTGGGGTGTTTAGAGCATCTTACTTGGCTGGCCGCAGCGTACGCGAAAGTAGGACGGGTAAACGAAGGGCTGGCAGTGCTAACCGAAGTCCAGACTCTGGTGGATAAGACTGGGGCGCACCTGCACCAGGGAGGGTTATATGTGAGGAAGGGGGAGTTATTCCTGGCTCGCTCTAGAGAAAATCACGCTAAGGCGGAAGCCTGTTTTCGTCAGGCTATTGCTATCGCTCGTCGCCAGCAAGCGAAGTGGCTAGAACTAGCGGCGGTGATGAGCCTGGGCCGGCTGTGGTGGAAGCAAGGGAAAAAGACAGAAGCTCACCAGATGTTATCAGAGATCTACAACTGGTTCACCGAAGGGTTTGACACAAAAGACTTGCAAGAGGCGAGGGCGCTGTTGAAAGAATTGAGTCAGTGAGAACTTGCATTATTAGCCGTTGAAATTACAGTGCGCATCACCCTTGTAGAGGAGTATTCATGCAGATCAATTATCCCCGACTGCTCGCCGATTTGCGCCAGTTTGCCACGTTCGGTCAGGTGGGGAGCGGCGTGTGCCGGCTATCCTTAACCCCGGAGGATCAGGAAGCGCGTCACTGGCTGTTACAGAAAATGACGGAGACCGGCCTCGACGCCCAGATCGACGGTATTGGTAATGTCTATGGGCGGGCCAAAGGTGTCAATAAAGCTGTCCTCATCGGTTCTCATACGGACTCTGTCCCGAACGGAGGATGGCTGGACGGCGCCATGGGCGTCCTGTACGGCTTGGAGATTGCCCGGGCGCGCCTTGAAGCCGATGTTCAGACTGATCTTGGGGTTGACGTTATCTCCTTTGCCGACGAAGAAGGGACCTATCGGGCGTTGGCGGGTAGCCTCTCATTCTGCGGACAGCTGTCTGAGGCGGATATTGAGGCGGCGACTAACCAACACGGCAAGAGCCTGCACGAGGCGCTGACTGAAGCGGGTTACGCAGGCCGACCTCGCGTCACGCTAGATCGTCATCGGCATATCGCCTATTTGGAAGGCCATATCGAACAGGGGCCTCGGCTCGAAAGTGAAGGCAAAAAGATCGGCGTTGTGACCGGCATCGTGGGCATCCGCCGTGTTCAGGTGACGTGCACCGGACAGGCTGATCATGCCGGCACTACCCCGATGCATCTCCGCAAGGATGCTGGTGGGGCGCTCATCAAGTACTGTCACGATCTCATGCAACGCTTCGCACAAGTCCGAGGCCCTGACAGCGTGTGGAACTTCGGGCATGTCGCGTTCGAGCCGGGCGCTGGCAACGTGGTCCCCAGTACGGCTCGCGTGCTCGTCGAATTCCGAGATGCGGCGGAGACAATACTTGATTGCATGCAAGCAGAAATTCAGGCAGCGGCTGCAGCGGCCAACGGTCAGGGAGGGGTGGGAGTACAGGCGACCGAGCTGATACGGATCTCACCGGCTGAGATGGACCCCAATCTGGCAATGAGGATTGAAACCGCCGCCCGCGGTCGCGGGGCTCCATGCTTGTGGATGCCCAGCGGCGCCGGCCATGACGCCATGGTGCTAACTCGCCATATACCGACGGCCATGTTGTTTATTCCTAGTATCGGCGGTCGCAGCCACGACACCGCCGAAGACACGGACGCAGCCGATATTTGCCTTGGCGTTGAGGTGCTGGCGGATACGGTTCGGGCGCTAGCCGAAAGGAAGTGAGGATATGAAACTACAAGTGATTAATCCGAACACCTCACAAGCAATGACCGAGTCGATCGGCGTCGCCGCGCGTTCTGTGGCGCGAGCGGGAACCGAGATTGTTTCGGTCTGTCCGACTTTTGGTCCGGCGTCGATTGAATCCTATTATGATGAATATCTCTGTGTTCCTGGCGTTCTCGACGAGATCCGCAAGGGCGCAGCGAACAAAGCTGATGCGTACATTATTGCTTGCTACGGTGATCCGGGCCTGGCCGCCGCGCGCGAAATGACCACCAAGCCAGTAATCGGGATTGCCGAAGCTTCGCTGTATATCGCTTCGATTCTCGCGGCCCGTTTTTCCATCGTTACAGTGGTTCCACGCGTGCACACGATGCTTGAGGAAATGGTGACTCGGTACGGGTTTCGCGACAGAGTGGTCAGTATCCGCACCACGCCACTCTACGTCCTCGATGTAGAAAAAGATCCCGCCAGGGCGTTGCGCATGCTGGAGGCTGAGGCCAGGCAAGCCAGAGATGAAGATGACGCCGAAGCAATCCTGCTGGGCTGCGCGGGCTTTGCTCAGTTCGCTGCCGAACTTGAGGAGGAGTTGCACATCCCTGTACTTGATGGGGTAGTGTGCGCCGTCAAAATGGCCGAGGCCATTGTCGAGCTGGGGAAGACCACGAGCAAATATAAGACCTACCGTCCCCCGGAGGAGAAAGCGTTTACGGGCATGTTCGCAAAGTTCGGTCGGCCTTAATCAGTCGCAGTCACCCCCGGAAAGAGATCGCGTATTGCCAGGATGATCTACAAGGGCGGCTGGTGGCGGACTATCCGCTCGATATTCGCGCACCCGTTCTGGAACTGCTTGCGATAATTGTCAACCGTCGATCTGGTGTGATGTGGCGTCAGCCTCACATAAGAGCCGCTTGCGTTCGCATTGACCGTACCAGCAAGAACCCCTGGATGCTCGCCCCACGCCTTCGCGGGGGCAGGCTCTGCGCGGGCATGACGGAAAATAACTTCTCGGCAACGTCATTCCCGCGAAAGCGGGAATCCAGTCTATAGTTGCTCCATTTGCAATTCGCTCTAGGTAACCTCTATCCCGCTTTACCATGAACAAGTTGACAACGCCGCTGTGGGTGGTATTAGCCGCTTAAGAGGTGACCATGAAATCAGCCCCAACGCCCTCGTCGCGAAAGAAACTGAAAAGAGACCTCACCGAGCGCCAGCGGGCAGAAGTAGCCCTGCGTCAGAGCGAGGCGCGGTTCCATCGCATGGCCGCCAACATCCCAGAGGGTATGATTTTCCAATTTCTCCTGCGCCCCGATAATGCGGTGGCCATTCCCTACGTCAGTCCTAGTTGTCGAGAACTCTACGAATTGGATCCGGAAGAGATTCAGCGTGATCCCGCCCTCATCATGGATATGATTCATCCCGATGATCGCGTAGCTTTCCAAGAGTCGATAGCGATCTCCGCACAGACTCTTTTCCCTTGGCGCTGGGAAGGGCGAGTGATCATTAAACCGGGGACGATTAAGTGGTTTCAAGGTGCATCGCGTCCCGAGCGGCAGGCCAATGGCGACATCCTTTGGGATGGCTTACTGATGGACGTTACTGCGCGCAAGCGGGCGGAGGAAGAGCGCGACCGGTTTTTTACCCTCTCGATCGATATGCTGTGTATCGCTGGATTCGACGGCTACTTCAAGCACCTGAATCCGGCGTGGGAAAAAACGCTCGGCCTGACGAATGAAGAACTCCTAGCAAAACCGTTCCTCGAATTCGTGCATCCTGAAGACCGCGCGTCAACCCTTACCGCAACAGCACAACTGTCTAATAGCGGCGGAGACATCGTCTCCTTTGAGAACCGTTACCTTTGCAAAGGCGGCGTGTACAGGTGGCTCGCATGGGATGCGACGCCATTCGCTGAACAACAGATGATTTACGCCGTTGCGCGTGACATCACTGAGCGCAAGCGGACGGGAGAAGAGTTGCAGAAGGCCAAAGAGGCTGCCGAAGCCGCCACCCGCGCTAAGAGTGAGTTCTTGGCCAACATGAGTCACGAGATCCGCACGCCCATGAACGGAATTATCGGCATGACCGAACTGGCGCTCGATACCAACCTGACATCTCAACAGTACGAGTACCTGACCACGGTTAAGGATTCGGCCGATTCCCTCCTGCGGCTGATTAACGATATCCTCGACTTCTCCAAAATTGAGGCGGGCAAACTCGACTTGGAGCCCATTGACTTTAGCTTGCGTGACAGCCTTGAGGGTACGATGAAGACGCTGGCCGTGCGGGCTCACAAGAAGGGTCTGGAACTGGCCTGTCATATTCCTCCTGATGTGCCGGACACGGTAGTAGGAGATCCGGGGCGTCTACGCCAACTCGTCGTCAACCTGTCGGGCAACGCTATCAAGTTCACCGAGCAGGGAGAAGTGGTGGTTGACGTTGCGGTGGAATCGCGAACCGAGGAGGAGATCTGCTTGCACTTTGCCGTCAAAGACACCGGGATCGGCCTCCCACCAGAAAAACAGCAAGTGATCTTCGAGGCGTTCTCGCAGGCGGACAGTTCGACGACCCGCAAGTATGGCGGCACGGGGCTGGGTTTGGCAATCTCGACGCAACTCGCCGCCCTGATGGGCGGTAGCATTTGGGTCGAGAGCGAGGTCGGAAAGGGGAGCACGTTTCACTTCACCGCACGCCTGGGGCTGTCAAAAGCGGTGCTGCCAAAGAGACTGACCGAGCCGGTGGACGTGAAGGATCTGCCGGTGCTCGTAGTGGATGACAACGCCACGAACCGACGCATCCTTGAAGAAGTGCTGACTAACTGGGGTATAAAGCCCACCGTGGTCGACGGGGCGCGAGCAGCGCTGGCGGCTATGGAGTGGGCGCGGGACGCCGGTGAGCCGTTTGCTTTGGTGCTCACCGACGGAATGATGCCGGAGATGGACGGCTTCGAGCTCGCCGAGCAGATCAAGCAGCATCCGGACTTGGCTGGAGCCACGATCCTGATGCTGTCATCCGCTGGACAGCGTGGCGACGCCGCCCGCTGCCGCGAGCTGGGAGTCTCCGCCTATCTGACGAAGCCGATCAAGCAGTCGGACCTGCTGGACGCCATTGTGACCCTGCTGCATAAGTCCCCTCCCGAAGCGCACAAACCTCTCCTCAGGTCCCAACTTTCCGCGCCTGAGACCCCATCTCGCCTCCGGATTCTCCTGGCCGAGGACAATGTGATTAACCAACGAGTGGTGACCGGGATTTTGGAGAAGCGGGGACACACGGTTGTGGTGGCGGGCAATGGCAAAGAAGCGTTGGTCGCTTTGGAGCAAGAGGATTTTGACCTCCTGCTGATGGACGTGCAGATGCCGGAGATGGACGGCTTTGAGGTGACCCGCATCATTCGCGAATGCGAAGCCATGAAAAATGCAGAACGCGGAACGATGAACGATGAGCGCGACACACCAAATTCATCCTTCATCCTTCATCCTTCATCCTTGTCCCATCTGCCCATCGTCGCTATGACAGCCCATGCGATGAAAGGCGACCGCGAGCGTTGCCTCGAAGCGGGAATGGACGGCTATGTTTCTAAGCCGCTCCGGGCGCAGCAACTCTTCGAGGTCATCGCCGGTCTGGTCCCTACTCTCGCTGAAGCGGAAACAGACACTCCGGACCAAACGGTAGCGACCAAATCAGTATTTGATTGGGACGCGGCTCTGGATCGCGTTGAAGGCAATAAGGAACTGTTACAGGAAATCATTGAACTGTTCTTTGACGAAATCCCCAAGTTATTGTCGGCGATTCACGAATCTCTGGTGCGTCGTGACGCTAAAGCTCTAGAGCGTGCGGCGCACACGTTAAAAGGCGCGATGGGCAATCTCAGCGCGAAGGAGGCCTTCACTGCAGCTCGACGGTTGGAAATGCTTGGACGCGGCGGGGATTTGACCAACGTCGAAGATGTCTATGCTGAACTCGAAGAAGCGATTAACCATCTTACGATTGTGCTCGCCGCGCTAAAGGAAGAGGATATCGCAGGAAGCTCCGCATGACCGCCCAGAAAGGATTATGATTATGAAGGTGCTAGTCGCGGATGACGAGGCCATTTCTCGCCGCCTTCTGCAAGGCTACCTGGAGCGTTGGGGTCACGAGGTGGTGGCAGCCAAGGATGGCGCCGAAGCGTGGGACCTGTTTATCGCTGGCGACTTCCCGATTGTCATCAGCGATTGGGTGATGCCGGAGCTGGATGGCGTGGAGTTAATTCGTCGCATTCGGGCGCACCAGCGTCCAGGCTATGTCTATGCCGTGCTGGTGACCTCAAAATCCCAGAAAGAAGACCTAATTGAAGGGATGGAGGCAGGCGCCGACGATTTCATCACCAAGCCGTTCGACCGCGACGAACTTCGGGTCCGCTTGCGCGCGGGTAAGCGCATCATCGAATTAGAAACTGCGCTCCTCGCCTCTCTGGACGAGCTGTCAGAAGCACGCCAACGAGAGGTAGAGATCGGCGCCAAGATCCAGCAGACGCTCTTGCTCGGCCAGCCGCCACATAACCTTCCGGGAGTGCGAGTGGCGGCTCTCACCGTTCCTTCGCAGCAGATTGACGGTGACTTCTACGACTTTTACAAGCACAGTGACTCTTGCCTCGACGTCGTCGTTGGTGACGTTATGGGCAAAGGAGTTCCCGCCGCCCTACTAGGAGCCGCTATCAAGAGCTACTTCCTGCACGCGTTGAACAGTCTGAACGCGGCCGTGGGTCGGAGGAGGCTCCCTGAGCCTGAGGAAATAGTCACGTCGGTTCACGGCGACATCACCAGAGAGTTTATTAACCTCGAAAGCTTTGCCACTCTCTGCTACGCGCGCATCGACCTGGAGAAACGCCAAATCGCTGTGGTCGACTGCGGGCACACGAAAACGGTCCACTTTCGGCGCCACACCGGCGCTTGTGAAGTCCTGCAAGACGCACGCGCGCCCTTGGGCGTCAGCGAGCAGGAAATCTATAAGCAAGTTGCTTTTCCGTTTGCTGCAGGAGACCTGTTTGTGTTCTACTCGGATGGTGTGACCGAGGCGCAGAATGAAGCGGGCGAGTTCTTCGGCACAGGTCGTCTCCTTGAGCTGATCAAGGCAAGTGGAGAACTCCAGCCCGAGGAGATGGTGAACCGCGTCTGGCAGGCGGTGATAGCCTTTTCGCACGCGGAAGCATTCGCCGACGATGTAACGTGCGTGGCTGTCAGAATCACCGACACCCGGTAAGCGCCCCTGTACGAGGTAAAAGAGGCAAACAGCCTTTCCGCTTTGATAAGAAAGAATCCGGGACGCACGAGCCGCTGATGAAAGCCAAGAATTAAAAAGCAAAAGACGAATGACGCAATGACGACTGGGGCAATTGGCGCCGGAGCGCCGCCCACATGAGGTTTGTCATATTACTCTCACGCCAGGAGGCAGGTTATGGCTGCACAACAAGGCAATATCCGTGTCTACCAGCATGATCAGACGGTCACGTTTCAAGTGGAAGGTCAGGCTACGATGCGGCACAGCCCGGCCGTTCGCCGGTATGTGGAGCAGAGCCTCACCGTCGGCGCGCCGGCGCTCTCCGTGGATCTGCGCCACTGCATACACATGGACAGCACCTTCCTGGGAACCCTGCTGTTTCTCAAACGTCTTGTCGAACGCTACGAAGGGGGCGTGTTCACGCTGATTTCTCCCTCCCCCCAGTGTCGTCAGTTGCTCCGAGATATGGGGCTAGAGAAACTCTTTGCCGTCGTGGACGTGGAGGAACTGACCCCGGACGTGTGGACAGAATTGAAAAGCGGGGCGGGAGATCCTACCGCATTCAAACGCAACGTTGTGCAGGCTCACCAGGAGCTCGGTCGTCTGGAAGGGCCTGCTGGAGAAACCTTCCGCGTACTGGCCACGGAACTGGCCGCGGAGTTGGACTCGGAAACCTCGAAAGGCGAGAAAGAGCAAAAGTGATCGCTAAGCGGTCTCGCTCACCTTAACCCTAGACCTCAAGATTGTCTCGATGGTTCTATCACCCTCCTCACTGTGCTATCCACATCATAGTGGAGGAAACCATGTCTACCGTCAGTTTAACTTTGGATACCCAGGAGTTGGCGCACCACTACGAACAGGTCAGCGCCGCGCACCAGTTCAAGGCGGGGCAGATGCTGATTGAAGAACTTGCGGTCGCGCCGGGGGAAAAGGCGCTTGATGTGGGCTGCGGTACTGGTCTGCTCGCAGAGTATGTGGCTGGACTCGTCGGTCCCACGGGTTCTGTGATCGGGATCGACCCGTTGCCGTTGCGGATTGCGCTCGCGCAGCAGAAAGGGCGAGCGAACCTCAGCTTTAAAGTCGGTACAGCCTCCGATTTGCGCGAATTTCCTGAAGCCGGCTTTGACCTTGTGTATCTCAATGCCGTGTTGCACTGGCTGCAGGACAAGCTGGGGCCGCTACGAGAGATCTACCGTGTGCTGAAAAAAGGGGGCCGACTTGGCGTTTCGACTGGTTCTAAGGAGCACCTCAACCAGCTACAAGAGATAAAGACGCTTGTGCTCTCGCGTGAACCGTATAGCCGTTACGCCGAAGCCTCGAATGGCGTGGCGCACCGCATTAGCGCAGGCGAACTTAAAAGTCTTCTCGAACAGGCCGGGTTTACAATAAAGAAAATAGAAGTGCGGCCCCATGTCCGCTATCACCCAACCCCAGAGGCGGCTATCGAGTTCGCCGAGGCCAGTTCGTTTGGCAACTTCCTTGGCCATTTGCCGGCAGAACTGCGCACAGCCGCACGCGAAGAGATCATGCACGAACTGGAGCAGTACCGCACGCCTGAAGGCATACGTCGGGACGGAGCCCGCATCATTGCAGTGGCTCTCAAGCTGTGAAGGCCCAAAGCCGCCGCTGGCTCAGATGGCCTCGTCTCTAATGCATTTTGCTAATCAACTTCGGTCATCATATGGTGCTACGGCTAGTTCCCGAATGCTGTAGGGTGCGCTTGCGCACCATCCTCTGTTGCATAAATGCACCCTACTCAAGATAGGTCGCTCGTCTTATCGATTTTGATCGTCAAAGTTTATTAGGGAGCAGCAATCGCCGCTCCTTATGTGTCCGGTTTGTTTCCCTGGCCCGCTCTGGCCCTTGTCAGTATGTTGCGTTCAGTCAAATACGCGTGAGTGCGAAGACCGGTATCTGCCGCGTGGTCTTTTGCCGATACTCGTTAAAAATCGGCATCTGTTTGGCCTGCTGATTGAACAAGCGCTCGCGCTCCTCGCCGGATGTGGGCGTCGCCCGGACCCGAAAACGCTCGGTTCCCAGTTCGACGGTCGCTTCAGGGTTGGCGAGTAAGTTGTGATACCAGGGTGGATTCTTGGGGCCTCCTGCGAAAGAGGCGATGATGACAAGGCGGTCGCCATCTTGAGTGTATGCCAGCGGCTTGGTGATAGACTGGCCGCTCTTGGCCCCGGTCGTCGTCAAGAGCAGTAGCGGTAGATTCGCCATCTGACCGCCAACCTTTCCTTGGTTCGCCCGGAATTCACTAATCACCTGTTGGTTGAAATCATTCAATTCCGACATAGCCCCTCCATTTGAAAAAATAGGAATTTTTATCTTTATACTCTCCTCACTGAAGTGCGACCAGACCAGAAACACTTCGGAGGGCTCCACAAAAAATTTCCTGAATAGTATTGCAGACGACGCGGAGCGGCGCAGAATGTAGGCATGTCCATAACTAGATTAATGATCATACGAAAGTAACGATGCAGAAATTTGATCCTCTTTTTTGAAGGAGTCTAGTATGATTATCCGACGATCCTCCCAGGAACGAGGCCACGCGCAGCACGGCTGGCTCGACAGTTACCATACATTTTCCTTTGCTGATTATTATGATCCCCGGCATATGGGATTCCGTGCGTTGCGTGTGATCAACGAGGATCGTGTGCAGCCCGAGAAAGGATTTGGCGCGCATCCTCATCGTGACATGGAGATCATCTCCTATGTGTTGGAAGGCGCATTGGAACACAAGGACAGCCTGGGCACAGGCTCAGTGATCCACCCTGGAGACGTACAGCGCATGAGCGCTGGCACAGGGGTGATCCATAGTGAGTTTAACCCTTCATCGAGTGAGCTCGTACACTTCCTGCAAATCTGGCTGTTGCCCGAGCGTACTGGGCTGCCGCCGAGTTACGAGCAACGTGTCTTTCCGACCGAAGAGAAGCGAGGGAAACTACGCCTGGTTGCATCTCATGATGGGCGCGAGGGATCAGTCACCATTCATCAAGCAGTCGACCTGTACGCGTCAATGCTGGCTCCCGGCGAGGCAGTCGCCTATGCGCTCGCCTCCGGCCGCCATGCCTGGGTGCAGGTGGCGCGTGGAGCCATCCTGCTCAATGATGCCGCATTGTCGGTAGGAGATGGCGCGGCGGTGAGTGAAGAAACACTGTTGACTGTGACCGCGACAGACGAGGCGGAAGTGCTGCTGTTCGATCTATAATGCGCAAGTCATCGCTGGTTGCCAGGTATAGCGGCTACGCGCTGAGCGCCACGGGCGGTTGTCCTCATACTGTCCGGCTAGAGCATGACTGTTGTAGGGGCGGCCTTGTGTCGCCGACCGGACCTTGCGGTCCGACACCCTTCGTCAAGCTCAGGGCAGGCTCCAGTCGGTCCCTACGTCAGACCGACGAGACATGTACCAATCTAGGAGCGTTCAGTTTAGTTCTGTCCCTCGCATGTAGTCTAGGACCTTGCCAACGCCGAGGTTCTTCTTTTTAATAGCTCCTTTAAGGGCACGGTCTGAGATGGGAAAACTATCCACCACACCATTGCGCTTCGCAAACTGCGACCGAGAAGGAGGGACGCATGCCAGAATTCGATGTTATTATTAAAAACGGTACGATTGTTGACGGCACGCGGGTGCCGCGCTATCGCGCTGACCTCGGCATAAAAAACGGCAAGATTGCCGCGATCGGTCGCCTGCAGAGTGGCGCGGCGACGAAAGTCCTCGACGCCTCCGGACTCATTGTGGCGCCGGGAGCGATCGACCTGCATACGCACTATGACGCCCCGCTTCACTGGGATCCCTACTGCTCGATCGGCAGCTGGCATGGGGTCACCTCGGTGACGATCGGCAATTGTGGCTTCGGGTTTGCTCCTGTGTATGCCAAAGATGTCGACCGGGCCATGCTTTCCATGTCTCGCAATGAAGCCATTCCACTAGAGCCAATGAAAGTGTCAATGCCGTTTGATTGGGAAACGTTTCCACAGTGGATGGACCATCTGGACCGCATCCCGTTGGGCGTCAACCTCTCGCAGCTCCTGCCGGTCTCTCCCGTAGTGGCCTATGCAATGGGTGGGTACGCCGAGGCTAAAAGTCGCCTTCCTAATGACAAGGAGTTAGCACAGGTAGTCAGCATGCTTCATGAGGCGATGGATGCCGGGGCCGTGGGTTGGGGGGCGCAACGACTGTTTGCAGAAGGGCTAGCGGCAGTGCAGCGCGACTACGATGGGACACCGATGATTTCCGATGTCTTGTCCGACGAGTTTTACCTGACGCTAGCGAGAGCCTTGAATGGGCGTGGGGAAGGTTTTATCCAGTTTACCCAAGCAAGTGGGAGCTTCTTGGAGGGCCTTGAAGGAATCATGAGCGCACTCCGTAGCGATTTTTCTTTCAACATGCGCTTGGCCGAGGAGAGCGGACGTCCGGTGCTGTACAATGCCGTCGCTGCTAACGATCGTTTCCCCTTTTTCTATCGAGAGCAACTCAAGATGCTGGAAGAGGCCAATGGTAAAGGACTTTCGGTCTTTGGTCAGGCTGCGACCGTACGGGCAAACTTCACGTTTACTTTTGAAGACTGGAATCTGTTTGATAATAGTCCTATTTGGCGAGAGGCCACGGTCGGCACAATCGAAGAGAAAAGGGCCAAACTCGCCAATCCTGCCAGACGGCAAGCGATGAAGGAAGAGTATGACTCAGGTCAGATTGCCATCGACCTCTTTGGCCGGGTGGCGGAATTTATCGCTCAGGAAGTGTTCCGGCCTGACCTGAAGGAAAAATACGAAGGCCTGTCTGTGCAACAGATCGCTGATCAAGAGAACAAGCACATCATTGATGCAATTCTCGACCTCTCGGTGGCGGATGATCTCAAGACGCAGTGGCAGACCCCGCGCCTCAATCTTGAGGTCGAGCATCACAAAGAGATTATGAGTTCACCGTACACCATTGCGGGAATTTCGGATGGCGGCGCCCACACCAAGTTCCTCACCACTGGGGTGTGGCCCACCGATATGTTGAGCTGGATGGTGCGTGACACTGGCGCGTTGTCCCTAGAAGAAGCGCATTTCCGCTTGAGTGGGATGCCCGCCTGGGCGGCGAACTTTAAAGATAGGGGAACGTTGCGGGAAGGCATGGCCGCAGACATCATGGTCTATGATCTCGCCAAGCTTGCCATTGGACCACTGGAGATTGCTCATGATGTCCCTGCTGGCGAGTGGCGGCGGATTCAGAAAGCCGAAGGGTACCGCTGGATCATGGTAAACGGCCAAGTGATCTTTGAGGATGGGAAGTGCACCGGGGCCACACCAGGCAAACTGTTGCGGCACGGGCAGGCCAGGTAACAGACGAATCAGCAACTCAGCAGCAGGGTTGGGGCTCGACAGCGTTCCTTGATGACCCAATCCTGTTGCAGTTATCCCAAAATCCTTCTCAACGCGCGTCCACGAGAAAAAATTCCCTCACTAGCCATTCCGCGTCTGTGGGTCTCTTTGCCCAACATGGCGCCACAGGCGCGACAATCCCCCTCAGCGATAATTGTGGCTCTGTCAACTACAAAAATACTCACGTGGTGAGATTGGACTTTCGCGGAATGTTTTTGTATATAGGCGAAGGACAAAGACGCTCTCGTCAAGTTACATAATGATAAGTACCCTCAAAAGGAAGAAAGTTTATAGCCATGGGGGCTGCCACAATACAGGTTGCACAAGACTGGGGGCTGAGAAACTTGCTCAGGGTATGTTCAGCTCAGGAATGGCCGTGCACTTCTTTGCGTCTCACCTCGCGGTTATGGACAACGCGTTCGTCATTCCGCCCGATGTGACCGAAGAACGCATCATTGTTCCTACTAAACTCATAGCAAAAGAACGACGTCTGCGGGTGCTTGCCGGTCTCCTTACTGGCGACGCTCTCGATTTGGCGTTTTACTATCTGCGTCGGCCACGGGCGCCTTAACCCAAAGTCCGTCATCGCAAGCCAGAAGGCCTACTTCTACTACTACAGAGACCTGAACGACGTCGGCTTTGGAGACTATCTCCCGCCGAGATCCTACAACCTCTACTGAAAAAGGAGCAACCAATGCAACTGAACACTCTTCGACAACGCTTAGGACAAGGACTGGTAATTGGGATTGTCACTACCCTGACCTTCGCGGTCGTCGCGCAAGCCGTGCAGACAATTACTTTACCTAGTGCAGCGCTTGTCACGTACGACCTCGCGCCCGGGACCAGTAGCGCTCCCATCACCCCAGATACCAACACGCCCGTATTCGTCATGGGCACGCAAAACAACCTAGGCTTTCGAGGAGTCGGTCAGGTGACCCTACTGCGAGTTCCCGGCTCCTTCCTGGAATGGGTCGGACTCGACTCAACGGCAGGTGCGGCCATCACCCAAGGATTTAGCAGCGCAGCGGGGACGCGTATTGTCGCTTTGGACTTCGGCCATTGTGTGAACCTCCGAGTGAACAACGCGGATAGTTTTGTAGTCAACAATGCTTGTGGCAGTCAGGCGTCGGGAAAAGTGAAGCTTATTTGGTAAGCATAGAGATAGAGTTCACCCGGCGATGAATCGCCAAGCGTTTCCTTGGTTGTGGCCGGTCTCCTGACCGCGCCACAGCGAGCGTCACAGGCGAAAACCTCGCATCGCCAGGGAAGTATTCATGTGTGCATAACGCAGAGGCTCAGGAAGGAGGATCCGCGCCCCATTTCGTGAGGATACGAGCTGCAGGTCCTCATGTTGCTCTCCGCTATATAAATCGCACAACAACTTGCCGCCATAAAAACCGTTGACAAGACCAAAGCCGTTATACCCAACGCTATACAAAATGTTATCTTCCCTGCCCATCCGCCCGAACAATGGAGTGAAGGCTCGCGTGAGCGCCATGACTCCACTCCACCCATACGCCCGGTGCACCTCTTTGAGACGCGGGTAACGAAGCTGTAACCGCTGGCCCAGGCTCTGGTACGCGCGCGGAACATCTTTGTACGTGACCCCGTTATCGTAGTAATATCGGGCTCCCCCTCGGATGAGCAACCGTCCATCCGGGGTGAGCCGCACCGTGTGGCTGCGGTCAAGCTCGAAGCGACCAGGAACTGCACTCCACCCTCCTTGTTCTATCTCTACCGTTTCTAGCGGTTGAGTGACGACGACGAAGAGATGCAGAGGCATAAGTGTATTTTGTAGAAAACCTAATTTGGGAGTGTACGCATTGGTGGCGAGGATCATTGTCGCTGCTCTCACCTGACTGGACCCACAATCCAGCTCTAGCGGTTGCCGTTGGCGGATTCGTTGGACAGGGGTCCGTTCATACACCACGACCCCAAGGCGCTCCACAACTGCCTTGAGTCCCCGCATCAACCGACCTGGATGAAGAAGAGACCAGTGCGGTAAGAAAAGCCCAGACGGGTAGAAGTCGGTCTTAATCTTGGCTGTAAGCTCTGCGCCCTCCCACAACTGGACGGGTCTACCAATCTGGCTATACGCTCGCGCGTGTTCTTCAAGAGAGTGCGCTTCAGCCGCATTCTTTCCCAGCAGTAGGGCCCCGCTGTTTTGTAGATCGCAGGCAATGGCCTGTTCCCTGATCGTTTGCACAAGGAGCTGGTAGGCTCTCTCCGCGTACCGAGTGTAAGGTTCAACCGCTGCGGTTCCTTTGCGTTCGAAGCGTTCGTACCAACCGTGATACTCTTGCGAGATAAAGCCGCTATTGCGGCCGCTGGCGCCAAATCCCACTGCCTGCCCTTCGATGAGAACGATATGTTTTTCCGGATGGCGTCGTTTGAGGTGATAGGCGCTACTGAGTCCGGTAATTCCTCCGCCGATGATAGCGACATCAGCTTGTACCTGGCCAGTGACAGACGGATTAGGAATGTACTCTTCTGCTAACCAAAAACTGTCCGAGTTGTCCCAACGTGCGTAGTTCATTCTTTTTCTATGAGCAAGAAAGATCGGCTTTCGATTCCCTCGCCCCTTGGGGAAGAGGGTCAGGGAGAGGGGAAACCCTGCCTTAGGCGCCCTCTCCTATAGCCTCTTCCCTCAAAGGAGAGGAGAAAATGTAAACATTATACACCCACATCCTGGTGTGTTGTTCCTATAGCACACCAGGTCGAGAGGAGCCACTACTCGGAGTCGACCACGTAGCCCCTAAAGCAGGGAAACTCCATCCTGGAAATAACTGATCCGGAAGTTACTTAGCGCCTTATCGCTCCGTAACCTCTTGGACGGAAGGAAGCTCCATCGCATTCCAGCCGCCGCCAAGAGCCTCGACTAGCAGCACGGCGGCGGTCATGCGGCGCCCAAGAATTTGTACCGCGGTGATATCATTGGTCAGTGCGATCGTTTGCGTAGTGATCACATTGAGATAAGTGACAATGCCAGCTTTATACTGATTGGTGGTCAACGCCACCGAGCGCTGCGCCGCCGTTACCGCCTCTGCCTGCACTTGCGCTTCCTGCTCAAGGATATGGAGCGCCGCCAGATTATCCTCCACGGTCTGGAACGCGGTGAGTACGGTCTGTCGATAAGCGGCAATCGTCGCCTCATAGGCCGCGCGCGCAAAGTCGGTTTGGGCGCGGCGCAGTCCCCCATCGTACACAGTTTCTGAGACGCCAGCTCCCACTGACCAGAAGCGCATCGGCCAGATCAGCCACTTGCTCACGTCCGCGCCCTCAAAGCCGCCAGACGCGCTGAGTGTGAGCGTGGGAAAGAACGCCGCTTCAGCGACCCCAATTTGCGCATTGGCCGCCGCCATGCTCCGTTCGGCAGCCGCGACGTCCGGCCTTCGTTCCAAGAGTTCTGACGGGGCCCCGACGGGAATGGCCGGCGGCGACATAGCGAGCGGCGCCGGTGGAAGTGAAAACGAGGACGCAATCTCTCCCAAGAGCAACGCAATAGCGTGCTCGGTCTGCGCACGTTGCACCCCGATATCGATGGCTAGCGCTTGTGTGGTTTTTAACTGGGTCTCAGCTTGCACTACCTCGGCTTGTGACGCTACTCCAGCAGCGTAGCGATTCTTCGTCAGTTCGAGCGATTTCTGGTAGGCGTCAACTGTTCTTTCTAACAATTCTCTCTGGGCGTCGTCGGTGCGAAGTTGAAAATAGGCTTGCGCTAATGCAGCCTGAAGACTCAGGCGCACCACCTCAAGATCGGCTGCGCTCGCTTGGGCGTTCGCTTGGTTAGACTCGACAGTGCGACGAATCCGGCCCCATACGTCCAGCTCCCACGATGCATCAATAGGCAACGAGTAGGTTGTCGTGGTTCTCGCTGGCGCCGCGCTCGTCAGCGCCGGAGTGCGCGCGTTCGTGACGCCGAGCCCTAGTGTTACCGTAGGAAATAAGCCGGCGCGCGCCTCACGCACCAGCGCGCGCGCTTGCCGAAACTGCGCTTCCGCAGACGCGACATTTTGGTTGGAAATATCAATCCGCGCTTCGAGCGCGTTCAGCTGCGGATCATTGAACATTTCCCACCACGCTCCCCGGATGACGGCGTCCTGCGGTTGGGCCACTTTCCAGCCGTCAATCTCTTTGTATGCGACCGGGGCTTCCACTACGGGCTGCACGTAATTCGGGCCAACCATACAGCTGGGGAAGAGCGTACTTATCCCGAAGACAATCGTCAGCAGAAGACCGCTACGCCTCTTCTTTCGTCGCATCACGTTTCTGTTCATAGGGATAGATTGTTTACGGAACATCTCGACCTCGAAGCGCTACCGAGCGGTTGCACCTGTAGGGAAAACACACCAAGGGGTGTGGAGAGTGGTCTTTTTCTCCTCTCCCTTGAGGGGAGAGGACACAGGAGAGGGTGATCGCTGCAGACATCCCCTCACCCTAGCCCTCTCCCCCAAGGGGCGAGGGAACCGGAAGACGAGAAGACTCACTATATGTTGCTCCACCTCTTGCTGTAGCATTTTTATAAGGATGCCTCAGATACTGCGCGCTGCTGTCCTCCTGCCCGGAGGCGTAGCACCCACAGGCGCAGACGGTCAAGATAGAGATACACCACCGGGGTCGTGTACAGGGTAAGCGCCTGGCTTACGATCAGCCCGCCAACGATGGCGATGCCGAGCGGCTGGCGCAACTCTGACCCCGTACCGGTCCCTAGCGCTAACGGCAGACCGCCGAAGAGCGCCGCCAGGGTCGTCATCATGATGGGACGAAACCGGAGCAGGCAGGCTTGATAGATCGCCTCTTGGCTGGACTTCCCCTGGGTGCGCTCGGTCTCAAGTGCGAAGTCAATCATCATGATGGCGTTCTTCTTCACAATACCTATCAATAAAATAACGCCGATCAATGCGATCAAGCTTAAATCGGTGCGGCACAGCATTAGGGCAAGCATTGCGCCAACGCCAGCCGAAGGCAGCGTGGAAAGAATCGTTAGAGGATGAATATAACTTTCGTACAAAATGCCCAGCACGATATAGACGCTGACCAAGGCGGCGGCGATCAACACCGGCTCATTCTTCAGCGAATCTTGAAACGCTTGCGCCGTGCCGGCGAATTTTGCATGAATGGAAGCAGGCAGTCCAAGTTGTTGCGTCACCTCGTCGATCGCTGCGACGGCGTCGCTCAGTGCTACGCCCGGAGCTAAATTGAAGGAGATGGTCACGGCGGGGAACTGGCTTTGGTGCGTCACCGCCAGTGGGGATGTTGTACTCTCATAGTGCGTAAAGGCGCTGAGCGGGACCTGAGAGCCGTTGGACGTCACCACATAGATATCCTGTAACGATTGTGGATCTTGCCAAAACCGCGGCTCTGCTTCCATTACCACGTGATACTGGTTCAACGGGGTGTACATAGTAGAAACCTGGCGTTGACCAAAGGCGTCATAGAGCGTGTTATCGATCAGTTGGGTGGAGATGCCGAGCCGCTCCGCGGTGCGGCGATCATACTGCAGCGTGGCGGAGAGACCTTTATCTTGTTGGTCGCTGCTGACATCAGTGAGCTGCCACAGCCCGCGCAGGCGCTCCAACATGCGTGGACCCCAGGTGTTGAGTTCGGCCAGGTTCTCGCTCTGGAGGGTGTACTGATACAGGGCGTTGCCTTGTCGTGCGCCGATTTGCAACTCCTGCGCGGCCTGCAGATAGAGAGTGGCTCCAGGCACCTTGGCAAGTTGTGGGCGCAGGCGCGCAATCACTTGAGGCGCTGATACGCCACGCTCGGCGGGGGGTTTTAACGCCGCAAAAAGGCGACCGGTGTTGGTTGCGCTACTGCCGCCGGTGAAGGCGACGACTGAAGCCACCGCGGGATCGGACCGGACAATGTTGACGATCTCTCCCAGGCGTGTGCGCATGGCTTGAAAGGATATGCTTTGATCAGCTTGGATGCCTCCTGCGATGCGACCCGTGTCCTGCTGTGGGAAGAATCCTTTGGGGATAATCGTGATGAGGTAGACATTGAGGCCAACAGTAAGCAACGCTAACACCAGGGTAAAGAACGAGTGGCGCAACATAAATGTGAGGCTGATGTCGTAGAGATGGAGCGCCCCCGCAAACACGCGTTCACTCGCGCGATACAATCGTCCGTGTTTCTCCGCTGGCTTAAGTAGTTTCGCACACATCATTGGCGTGGTTGTTAACGAAACAACGAGTGACACCAGGATGGCGACCGAGAGCGTCACTGCAAACTCGCGAAACAACCTGCCAACGATTCCGGCCATCAGCAGAATCGGAATGAACACTGCCACCAGCGACATGCTCATTGATACAACCGTGAAGCCAATTTCTCGTGCGCCGCGTCGAGCAGCCTCGAGAGGAGGAAGTCCGTGTTCGAGATACCGAGTAACGTTTTCAACGACCACAATGGCGTCATCCACCACAAAACCGGTGGCAATCGTGAGCGCCATAAGGGAGAGGTTATCGATACTGTAGCCTAACAAATACATCACCCCGAAGGAGCCGATCAGGGACAGCGGCACGGCGACGCCGGGGATCAAGGTTATGCGAAGATTGCGTAAAAACAGAAACACGACGACAATCACCAAAAAGATCGAGAGGATCAGTGTCCGCCCAACGTCACGCACCGAGGCGCGAATCGTCTCGGTGCGATCTAAAACGACGCTGAGCGTGATCGCTTGGGGAATCGCCGCTTGGAGCTGGGGAAAGGCGGCGCGAATACTATCGACAGTCTCGATAATGTTAGCCCCGGGCTGACGAAAAATCACGAGTACGACAGAAGGTTTGCCGTTCGCCATGCCAAAGGCGCGGAGGTTTTCGATGGAGTCCTGCACGCTAGCGACATCGGCCAAGCGCACCGGAGCCCCGTTCCGGTACGTCACAATCAGCGGCTTATAAAACTCGGCTTTGAGTAACTGGTCGTTCGTGCTGATGTCCCAGGTGCGTGAGTCGTCTGACAGTTGGCCCTTGGGTATGTTCACGTTAGCGCTGGCGAGAAAGGCGCGCACCTCTTCCAGACTGATTCCGTAACGATACAGAGCAGAAAGGTTCAATTCGACGCGAACTGCGGGCAGTGAGCTGCCGCCGACGCTGACGAGCCCGACTCCGCTCAACTGGGACACTTTCTGTTGAAGAATAGTCGAAGCAGCATCGTACATACGTCCCGTGTCAAGCGTGTCCGAAGTCAACGCCAGAATCATAATTGGAGAGTCGCTGGGATTGGACTTATGCCAGGTCGGATTGTTTGGCAGATTCGCGGGCAAGTAGCTCCGGGCGGCGTTGATGGCGGCCTGGACATCGCGGGCCGCTGCGTCGATATCTCGACTCAAATCGAACTGCAGCGCAATCGAAGTTGAGCCCAGGGAGCTCGACGAAGTCATTTCATTAAGACCGGCGATGTGACCAAGCTGACGTTCGAGCGGAGTCGCTACCGATGACGCCATGGTTTCGGGGCTCGCTCCCGGCAGACCAGCGCTGACCTGAATGGCAGGGAAGTCAGTTTGTGGTAGCGGCGACACGGGCAGCAGGCGGTAAGCTGCAAGGCCGGAGAGAGCTAACGCCAGCGTCAGTAACGTGGTGGCCACAGGCCTACGAATGAACAGCTCGGAAAAATTCATGATTCACTTAACAGGCATCGGCAGAGATGGGTCGTTCGTGCTTTGGGCGCGCCACGTAGAGAATCGCTGGGCCAACCGATCAAACGCTAGATAAATAACCGGCGTTGTATAGAGTGTGAGAAGCTGGCTAAAGAGTAGACCGCCGACGATAGCTATGCCTAAGGGCCGACGCAGCTCAGAACCCGTCCCTCCGCTGAGCGCCAAAGGCAAACCACCTAGCAGCGCCGCCATGGTGGTCATCATGATCGGCCGGAAGCGTAGCAGACACGCCTGATAGATAGCGTCTAACGGCGCGCGTCCCTCACTTCGTTGAGCATCGAGCGCGAAATCAATCATCATAATGGCGTTCTTCTTCACAATACCAATCAGCAGGATAATGCCGATCAGCGCCACGACGCCAAACTCGGTGTGACACAGTAAAAGGGCAAGAAAGGCTCCAACGCCGGCGGAAGGAAGTGTGGAAAGAATCGTCACCGGGTGAATAAAACTTTCGTACAAAACGCCAAGAACGATGTACACAGTAATTAACGCAGCCAAGATCAGCATAGGCTCATTGGCGAGCGAGGTCTGGAACGCCTGCGCCGCGCCTTGAAACGCCCCTTGGATGCTGGCGGGGAGCCCGAGTTCCTGCTCGGCCGTGTTAATCGCCTTGACTGCATCGCCGAGTGCAACGCCCGGAGCGACGTTGAATGAGATGGTGACCACCGGGAATTGTCCCTGATGGTTGACGGCGAGCGCTGTGGTTCCCAGTTTTACATGCGTGAAAGCGGCGAGCGGAACTTGGTCTCCTCCCACCGTTGGAACATAGAGGTCTTGAAGTTGTTCCGGTGTTTTCTGAAACTCCGGCATCACTTCCAGGATCACGTGGTATTGGCTCAATTGCGTAAACATTGTCGACACTTGGCGTTGGCCAAAAGCATCGTAGAGGGTTTGGTCGATCGCCGCGGGCGTGACGCCCAGACGCGACGCGGTGGCGCGATCAACAACGAGGGACGCGAGCAGGCCGAGATTTTGCTGATCACTCGCCACGTCGCGCAATTCCGGCAATGCTCGCAGTTTAGCCACCACCTTTGGAGCCCAGGTGTTCAGCTCATCGCCATCCGCGTCCTCTAAGGTGTATTGGTACTGAGTGCGACTAACGCGGTCTTCGACTGTGAGATCTTGGACCGGCTGCATATACAGAGTGATGCCTGCGACCTTGGCAAGTTGGGGTTGCAGGCGACGAATGACCGCACTCGCGTCGATCTTTCTTTGGTCAAGCGGTTTAAGATTGATCTGGATACGACCACTGTTGAGTGTAGTATTCGTGCCGTCAACTCCGATAAACGATGACAAACTCTCAACCGCGGGGTCTCGGAGAATGACTGTGGCCAGGGCCTGTTGTCGCTGGGCCATTGCCGGAAACGAAACGGCTTGTTCGGCCTCAGACACGCCAAGAATGACGCCGGTATCTTGGACGGGAAAGAACCCTTTCGGAATAATCATAAACAGGAGCACCGTCGCCGCTAGCGTTGCGCCCGCTACCAGCAGCGTCAGAGTTTGATGATCGAGCACCCAGCGTAATGTTCTGCTGTACGCCTCGATGACCGTCTCGAACGCCCGTTCGGAGACGCGGTAGAGCTTTCCTTGTTTTGCTTTTGGCTTGTGCACGAGCAATCGTGCACACATCATGGGCGTCAATGTCAACGAGACCACAGCCGAAACCAGGATTGTTGTGCTAAGCGTCACTGCAAACTCGCGAAAAAGGCGGCCCACAATATCACCCATGAACAGCAGCGGAATCAGTACGGCAATAAGCGAGATGGTCAGCGAGAGAATGGTGAAGCCGATTTCCGCGGACCCTTTCAGTGCGGCGTTGAGCGGCGATTGCCCTTCTTCGATGTAACGCGTGATGTTCTCAATCATGACAATTGCGTCATCCACGACAAAACCTGTTGAAATGGTTAACGCCATGAGCGACAAGTTGTTGAGACTATAGCCGAGCAGATACATCACGGCGAACGTACCGACGATCGACAGCGGGACGGCGACACTGGGGATAATGGTGGCGGCAAGGCTGCGCAGAAACAAAAAAATCACCATAACGACCAGAGCTATGGTGAGCATCAACTCGAACTGCACGTCCTTTACAGAGGCGCGGATAGTGGTGGTGCGGTCCGTCACTATCTCGACGTGCACCGCTGAGGGAAGCGTAGTCCTGAGCTGGGGCAAGAGGGTCTTGATACGGTCAACAACGTGAATAATGTTGGCTCCAGGCTGCCGCCGGATGTTGACAATCACCGCCGGTGTTTCGTTTATCCAGGCCGCTTGCTTCAGGTTCTCTGCATCGTCCACTATCCTTGCGACGTCTGAGAGCACGACCGGCGCTTCGTTGCGATACGCCACGATCAAAGGCCGGTAGTCTTTAGCTGCAAGAATCTGATCATTGGCTTCGATCGTATGGGTTTGTTGCGGACCATC
>JACXTT010003397.1_pt1 | contig 24526 bp, 24 predicted proteins | sample 9270951 | NCBI WGS metagenome assembly JACXTT01 (sample SAMN15532306, study PRJNA645909) | rock metagenome | isolation source: weathered quartz diorite | place: Puerto Rico | collected 2017-06-21
GCGCGCAGGGCAGCTCGCGCGGCAGCAGCGCGCGCTGGATCTCGGCAGCCAGCGCCAGCTCGCGCGCGAGCGCCCGCTGCGCCTCCGCGACCTCGCGCGCCCGTGCGTTGGCGAGCGCCTGCGCGGCGAGCGTCCCCATCAGCGGCAGGAATTCCTCGTCCTCGGCGGTGAAGCCCCCGTCCTTGTTCAGCAATTGCAGCACCCCGGCGATCGCGCCGTCGGGCGTGCGCAGCGGCAGGCAGAGGACGTTTTTCGTCACGAAGCCGGTGCGCCGGTCGGTTTCGGGGTCGAACCCCGGGCTGCTCGTCACGTCGTCCACGCGGATCGCCTCCCCGCTCCCGGCCGTGCGTCCCGCGAGCCCCTGGCCGTAGGGGAGCCGGATCTCGAGGGTTTCGCCCGGCCGCCCGCTGGCGACGCGCGAGAAGATCTCCCGCTTCTCCGGCTCGCAGACGAAGACGGTGCCGCGCTCGGCCCCCACCGCTTCGCGCGCCGCGGCAAGCACGCTCACCAGCAGCTCGTCGAGGTCGCGGCTGGCGGCCAGCGTACGGCTCGCCCGCGCCAGCGCCCGCAGCCGCTCCAGTTCGCCCGACAGCGCCATGGCGCGGATTCTAGCGGCGGCCGAGGCGAATTCCCGGGTGCCGGGTCGCGGCGCCGCTTCGGCGCGGCTTCAATGCGTGGCGCGCTGCGCGCCCGCGGCAAAACCGCCGGCGGAGCCGCGCGGAATCCGCCCGGCGCTCGGCACCCGGGACTTCATCACCCGAACTTGCTCAGCGTGAGGAAGGTCGCGAGCCGCTGGTTGGTCTCCTGCAGCCGCTCGCAGAGGGCTCGCGAGAAGGCCCACAGGAATTGCGTCCCCAGCGCCGGCTCCTTCTCCAGCAGCCGGCGCAGCTCGTCGTTGGGGAAGGCGAGCAATTGCCCCGGTTCGTGGCCGAAGGCGTGGGCCGAGCGCGGCGCGCCGGTGAGCAGCCCCATCTCGCCGAAGAACTGCCCGGGGCGCAGCACCGCCAGAGACTCCTCGCCCAGCGGGGTCAACTTCGAGATGCGCACCGCCCCCTCGACCACGAGGTCGAAACTCGTCGAGGGGTCGCCCTCCGCGCACAGCGGCTCGCCCGCCTTGAACGCGCGCGCCCGGCAGGCGAGCAGCACCTTGGCGAGCTGCGCATCGGCGAGGTTCTCGAACAGCGGCGATTTCTTCAGCAGGTCTTGGAGCACGGGGGAATTATGCCGGGGGACCGGGCCCCGCCCGGCGGCGTCATTCGTAGCGCAGCGCCTCGATGGGGTCGAGGGCCGCGGCGCGGCGGGCGGGGTAGAAGCCGAACAGGATGCCGACCGCGCCCGAGACGACGAAGGCGAGCGCCATCGCGGCGGCGCTGAGCACCACCGGCTGGCCGCCGATCCGCTCGACCGCGAGCGAGAGGCCGATGCCCCCCCCCACGCCGAGCAGCCCGCCCAGCGCGGCGAGGATCACCGCCTCGATCGCGAACTGCGCCAGCACGTCGCGTTTGCGGGCGCCCAGCGCGCGGCGCACCCCGATTTCGCGCGTCCGCTCGGTGACGCTCACCAGCATGATGTTCATGATCCCGATCCCCCCCACCAGCAGCGAGATCGAGGCGACGGTGGTGAGCAGCGCGGTCATGATCTTCGCCACCGACTGGCTCTGCTCCGCCATCTCCTGCTGGGAGATGATGTTGAAATCGGAGGGCTTGTCGGCCGCGATGCGATGGCGCTGGCGCAGCAGCGCGGTGATCCCGGCGACCGCCGCGTTGATCGACTGCGGCGAGTCGAGCGAAAGCTGGATCGCCCCCAGGGCGCGGTTGTTGGTGAAATAGCGCTGCGAGGCGGTGAAGGGGACGACCGCGAAGTCGTCGCCGTCGGCGCTGCCCATGCCGCTCCCCCCCTTGCGCACCAGCACCCCGCTGACCGTGAACGGGATGCCCTTGACCCGGACCGCCTTGCCCACCGCGTCCCCGGACGGGAACAGGCTCTCCGCCACGGTCTTGCCCAGCACGATCACCCGCGAGCCGGCGCGGGATTCCTGCTCGGTGAAGAAAACCCCGCTCTCGAGCTGCCACGCGCGCACTTGCAGCCAGTCCTGGTTGCCGCTCACGACCATGGTGCCCCAGTTGAGCGGCCCCGCGACGAGCTGCTGCACGTTGCGCGAGGTCGAGGGGGTGATCGCGGTCACCTCGGGGATCTCCCGCCGGATCGCCTCGAGATCATTCAGGGTCAGGTTCTGGACCGCGCCGCCGAACGAGCGGATGCCCCCCTGGGTGGTCGCGCCGGGAAAGATCATCAGCAAATTGGAGCCCATCGCGTCGACCTGCGCCTGCACCGCCATGCGCGCACCGCCCGCGATGGCGACCGTGGCGGTGAGCGCGGCGACCCCGATGATGATGCCGAGCATGGTCAGCCCCGCCCGCAATTTGTTGCGGCGCAGCGCGGTGACCGAGGTGTGGAGCGACTCGAGATGGTTCATGCCGGGGGTGAAGGCTGGATTTTCGCCGATCCCCGTCCCGCCCGCCGCGCGCCCCGTCCCGCCGCCTCGCCCGCCCGCCGGCGATCGGCGTCGAATCCGCGCCCGAGTCGGCGGGCGCCGGAAAAACGCCGACTTTTTTCGTGATTTCAAGAAGATTCCGCGCGCGCTCGCTGAACTGAGCGCTGCGTGAGTTCGCTTCAAACTGACCCCCATAACCCCTATGAATTTGCGCAATTGTCCCAATGACGTTAAACTTGCAGACCGCATCCGAGCCGATTTAGCTCAGTGGTAGAGCAACTGATTCGTAATCAGTAGGTCCGGGGTTCAAGTCCCCGAATCGGCTCCACTCATCCTCCGAGAAATACGCAATTTGCAGGCAGTGAAGCGGCGGGTGGTGCGCATGTGATTTCATCAAGTCATACTTTTCTCATACTTCCGTTCACAGAGCGCACCCCCTCATAGAAGCAAAAAAAGGCCGGCGGAAGGAGCCGTACCCGGCGGGCGAGCCTGCTCGGGTACGGACAGTTTCATCCGATCTTCTTGATCGCCTTACGCAGGTGCGCATCGGTCAGGTGCGCGTAGCGGAGCGTAACTCGATAGTCGCGGTGGCCGAGCAGTTCACGTGCCTCGACCAAGCTGCCCGTCGCCATTACGATGCGCGACGCGAAGGTGTGACGCAGGGTGTGGAACGAGACGCCCTTCAATCCTGCTGCGCGCGCAGCTCGACGGAAGTGGTGGTGAAGGTTTTCCATGGGCCGGCCAACCTGGTTGGGAAAGACCAGCGCGTCGGGCGAGACCGGTGCGGGGAGGCGCTTCAGAATCTCGAACGCGGAGTCGTTGAGCGGGACATGCCGACTGCGCTTCCCTTTCGCTCGCGCCGCATGAATTACCAACTGGCAGCGCGTCAGATCAATATCGTGCCAACGAAGCCCGATGATTTCCCCCTTTCTCAGGCCGGTGAGGATCGCAAACCGGATGACCGCCCTGAGATTGGGCGAGCTTGACGTCAATAGCCGCAGCTCCTCATTCTCAGAAAGGAACCTACTGCGAGCATTGTCCTGCTGGTGGAGTTTTACCCCGGCAGCCGGACTCCGGTCGATCAGGTCCCATTCTGCAGCCAGTTTGAAAAGGCGCTTCAGCCGGCCGATCTCGACATCGATTGCTCGCTTGCTCAGACGGGTGGCGGGCGTCGCGCCGATGGCGCGACTCGGCCGGCGGCCAAGCTGTTGCTTATAAAGCTCAATATCACCCGCTGTTATCTCCACGAGGTACCGACCGGAAAAAAGAGAGTTCGTAAGCCAGCCGGAGACGTATCGCTCATCTTCGTGGGTGGTGGCGGGGCGGAGGTTGGCGCGGCTGAATTCCAGGAAGCGGTGTGCCGCCTCCTCGAAGCCGACTTTCCTGTTCTCAATTTTCTCGAAATACCGTCCCTCCTTGATTTTGGTCTTGATGCTGTGTTGGATCTCGCGCGCCCGGGTGATCGTCGCGCATATCTTCTGGCGCAGGCAACCCCGGACTCTCCAGCGCACGAGATAGCGGCCGTCGGCGAGGGGTTTGATTCCGCGCTCCTTCGGCCGTCTCAGATTACGTTTTGCCTTGGAATTCATTGGCACACCTCCGCCCTCTCCGGCGACGCCGGGGGAGGGCATCGCAGGACCGGGGATGGTCTCGAGTTCGAACTCGGGACGCACCAACCGGAGGTAATGGGGTCGCGTGGAAGACATTACTGATACTGGATTACTAGGGAAGTGGGGCTGGGGCTAGTCGTAGCACACCACCACGTACTGCTCGCTGTACGAGCCGAAGGAAATGGCACCATCCATGAGGAATGGCTCGGTGCTGTCCCGAGCAGACTGGATAGGACGCACCGCGGGTACGTCGATACGGCGGCCAGCGCGTGAAAGGAATGCCGGAGAAGTGCCCGTGCGGGCCTTGCTCGCGTTGGTATCAGGTGACGGCTGACCGGGGATGTGTGCCATTTCTGTGTTGGGTTGGGTTGGTCACTCTTCAGGCAGCCGGGGTCAGTCCCCTACGCAACTGACGGTTGTGGCGCCACAGACGCCAGGCCGCGACCGCAATCAGGAACCCCACCTCACGCCGGACATGTCCGATCAGTTTCTTCTTGGCTTTCAAGTGCTGTTGCCGATTTCGAATCCTCTCGTACTCCCGCTTGGCGAGGTCGAGGATTTCGGGATCGAACTGTCCAGCCTGAATGGCGGTGAACGTCGGGGGTCTATCAGATTTAAAGAAGGTGGCTGCAACGACCAGCAGGTGCTCGAGTGTCCGCTCCGACTCGGACTTTTTCTGCTTGCGCACGATGTTCATCCTGCCTGAGCAGTACTGCCAAGGAACGAGTTTCAAAAAGCCTCGTAGGTGATCTACGCTCCCGATCAGATCGGGATTGCGGATCCCGGCAATAAGTGCTGCAGCCGTGGTTTCGGAAACCCGGGGCAGTAGCGTCATGACCGCAGCGGCCTCTGTGAAATCGAGGCGGTCACTTAGAATACCGCGGATGACCTGATCCTGCCCCTCAATCTGTGTCTTGAGACTGTCGATCGTGAGGTTGATGCTGTCGTTGGTGGTGATGTATGCTGCCTGCAACGCCTCGGACCTGGGCTCCTGGAAGCGTCCGGCCTCGAACTCAGCCACCTCGCAGAGGGCGTCGATCTCGTCCTCGGCATAGTCCAGATCCGCGAGCGCTTTGAGGGCGTGTGTGCGGTCCTTGTACTTGACGATCATCCTGCTGAGGCGCGCGCGCTCGTTCACCGCCTGACGCAGCGCGATGATCCCGTCCTCGGCCATGTCGTTCGGGATGTAGTTGCCGTGCAGCAGCGCTTCCGCGAGCTTGCGGGCGTCGCGCTTGTCGTTCTTGATCGGGGGCCCCGACTGGCTCCGGACGGTGTTCGTCGCCAGCGTCGCGACTTTGAAGCCCGCTTGACGCAGCGTCTCGATGATCACTTTGGAGTAGGTGCAAGGCTCAATGCCGAAAACGAAGTTCCGATCGTGACCTCTGACCAGCTTCTTGATGAGGCGTTGGGTTGCGTTACGACCCTGTCCGCGGATTCGATCAGGCGGTCGGATTTTGCGCTGACTATCGATTACTACGTAAACGATGTCACGGCCGCTGACGTCCAGCCCGACGATCGATTCATTCGACTGGGGACGATAGACGGAGTTTGCGTTCGTGGTCAGTTGGCTTGTCATGTTGATCCTTCAGTTGGAGTCCGTCGGGTTCTCCAGATTTTTCTCGATAAAGAGTTCGATGTCATGACGGCGAAACCTGATCAGACCACCCAGACGAACCCGAGTGAACATCCCGAGCTCGGACCACCGATAAGCGGTCTTCGTGGAGACGTTGAGGATCTCAGCGACCTGCTCGATCTTGAGCAGCGGTTCAAGCGACGTGATTGAGACGCGTGGGTTCAACCCCTCAATATAACCTCAAACGGCGTTTTCTCTGCAACTGGCTCGATGCGAGTGAACTCCGGATGGGTTCCCGACGCAACACGACCGCTGCCAATCGACCTGTCGGGCCTGGCTTAAATATGTACTTTTCATGCAATTGTCTGATCGCAGTCGAACTGCGATCACTTCTAAAATACGCATTATTGGCAACTTCCACTCTTGTCTGGGTTAACACCCTCGTCTGAAGATTCTCTCCCAGAGCCGTTGGACGACGCTGGGCAGTCGCTGTGCTTCGGCTTGCTCAAGCGTCACTACCAGCAGCAGCGCGAACCACTTGAGCCATCGCACACGCTCGGGATCACGCATTCGCCACCCCCTGAGAGGACGCCGTGGTGAAGTCAGAGACCTGGATGGTGAGGCCCGCCGGGCTTGCCCTTACCAGGACACTCCGGAGCGGCTCAGGCAGGTGGCGCTGGCCAAATAGCGGCGCCAGGGTTTTCAGGGCGTCGATGAATGTTTTTCTGGAGATCAGCATGGATTCCTCCTTACCGGCTGCAGGCCGGAAGGGGTCAATGGGTGTCGATTTCGCCCCAAACCAGATCCGCCGCGGCGGCCTTGTCGAAGGTGAAACCGACTTTGAGCATGGCCGCCACGCGCCGAAAACGGGACACCATCCGGTCGAGAGCGTTCAGATTCTCAGGAACCGGCTTCCCTGCAAGGTGGATGCAGGGCGGGCCGGCGAGTGCGTAGTGCTCGAGCAGGATGAAATCGGCAGCGCCGAGCCACAGGATCGCCTCGAGGGCGCCCTGCGGGCGTTCAGGATCTGGAGCGGCGGGGGCGAGCTCGATGCGGGGTTTGAAAGTTGGAGCGGGCTTGCTCATGCCGGCCCCCTCAGCTCGATCCAACCGAGCGGTGATCGCCGGCGGCGTTGACGACCAGGTGATCGAGGAGGCGGATCTCGACCGAAGCCAGGGCCGCAGCGATTCGCCGGGTCACGGCTTCGTCCTCGCGGCTGGGCGTCAGGTCACCGGACGGGTGAGTGTGCGCGCAGATGACGCCGGCGGCGTTGAGCAGGAGCGCCTGCCTGACGATCTCGCGCGGGAATACGGGAGTTTCGTTCAGGCCGCCGGAGAACAGGATCTTCCCGGCGATCGGCCGATGGCGGCTGTCCAAGAAAAGCGCCCCGAAATGCTCTCTTCCATCGTCAGCCTGCGCAAAAAAGGGATGGAGATAGGCCGCAGCCTCGGCGCCCGTGCGGATGACACGCAGATCCGGGGTGACCATGCCGGGCTCACGGGCCAGGGTGAAGGTTCGGAATTTGAGACGGGTTTCGTTCATGGGTCCTCCGGGTTGGCCGGGACGGCAGGGGGGCCGCCCCGGCAGCTGGAACAACGCTCAGTTGCACCAGAGCGTCTCGTCGTTCTCCTCGAGCACGCGCTGGTCATCGGGGTTCAGGGGCGAGATCACGGCGGGTGCCCCGGAGGAGCTCTCGCAGATCATGATGTCGAGCGAGCTGAGGTGGACGATCTCGTGGCTATTGAACATGAGGTGCCTCCAGAAATGAAAAGGGCGGGCCCGGAAGCCCGCCACGCTCATCGCCGCCGCGCCGCCGGAGCTACCGGCGAGCGGCTTCCGTGGGTTGAGCTTGCGCACCTGCCGGCGCCGCGGCGCCAGCAGATCCACGACCCATGCATCGCTCTCATCACTCACATCGAAGACCGAGGCGATCGAGGCATGGTCGCGTTGAACTTCGCGTGCCTGCTTCGCAGCGTCGAGCGGCGAAGTGGCGGTCAGGTCGATGGTCCAGGTGACCCGGTAGCTCCGTTCCTTCATGAATTCAACCTCCCGCACAGGTGGTCCACCTGCGCGCTGGTCAGTGGCTTGACGCCCGCCTCCCGGAAATGGGGCATGCGCTTGAAGCCGCCGAAGAGGATTTGGCCGTCGTCGGCCGCCTGCTGGTAGCGCAGCGCCGCGAGCACGTGGGCCAGTTCGCGCTTCGAGAGCCGTGCGGGGTCCGGCTGGCGAAGGGCTTTGCTCGCCTCGGCGTAGAACTCGGCGAGGTAGTCCACGGCGTCGGCGCCCGAGATCGGTTCGTCCTTGCGGATGGGCGGTCCCCACCAGCGAATGAACTTTCTGAGGAGCGAGTTCGCTGGCGGATGTCATGCGTCCTCCTGAGCGAGCGCGCCGGCGATCAGCTTCGCGCGCCGCTTCTGCGGCAGCAGCTTCACGTTGATGGTGATGAGGTCGTTGAAACGCTCGTCGAGGTTCTCGACAAGGAAGTCCTGAAACGCCGGAGGCGCATCCACCCACTTCTGCGGGTCATCGACCGGGTGGAAGTGGACGAGGCACCAGTTGTGGCACCCCGGCCGGTCGTAGGGATCGACGGCGAGTTCGGGGCGGTGTTTTTTGAGCCAGGCCCGCCCCGCCTCGATGATGATTGTCCGGGCGGCTTCGGCTTCCGCGGGAACCATTTCGCCGTCGTTGAAGCCGTACTTGGTGGTCATTTCGCCTAAGAAACGTGCCGAACATGGGTCACCTCCTGGCGCGACTGCGCTGGCACAGCAGCGTCCCGCTGCGGAAGGCTTCGAGGTTGCGGGTCGTGGGGATCTCGTCCATCTGCGCGTCGAAGCGCCGACGCTCCCACGAGCCGTCCGGGTAATGGAGGGTGACGTCCGTTTTGTAGTAGTCGAGCGTCGGGCCTTTCTTGAAGCAGATGGCACGAAGATGGTGCGCAGCGTCGGCCCACGCGGTGTAGGTCTGCGGGCAGGGCAGCGCGGGATCGCCCTCCGCCTGGTCAACCGTGATGCGGATCGGTTTCATGAGCGCCTCCGAAATTGATCCGAGGCGGCTCTGAAAAGCCGTCTCGAAGGGTGTCGATCGGGTTGAACTCAGCGCCGGAAAGCGGCGCCGGCGTTCGACGGGTTTGCCGGCTTGACGGGCGGCGACCAACGCTGCGGGCGCGGCGCGGTCGGCCGGGTCGGCGCCTTCACCGCCAACGGCGGCACCTCCGGGTGCAGGTGCAGCCAGAGGTCCTTGGCCTTGAGAAACGCGATCAGGTGGGTTCGCTGCTCCTCGGGCTTGATGAGCTTGACCTCGAACGGCTGCGCTTTGACGTCCTCCAGCGCTTTCGGGAACCGGACGATGACGCCTTGGATCGGCTCGTCGCCCAGCCGGCACTGCTTGCGCAGGGCCGAGACGTAGGCCGCGTTCTGCAGGAAGGCTTCGGTGTAGATCGCCTTGCCGGTTTTCCAGTCGCCGACCGTCAGGACGCCCTCGAGCCGGGCCACGAAGTCGAGGGTGCCGGCGTAGCCCTGCCACGGGTCGTAGACCATCACCTCGGCGGCGAGCGGCTGGAACTTGACCGTTTCCGCCCACTCGGTGAACGCCATGTATGCGAGGAGGGCGGGCTCGGAGAGCTGGGGCATCGGCCCGACCGACTGGCCGAGCCGTTCGCGGATCCACCGCTCGATCGCGGCATGGGTCTCGGTGCCGATGTTGGCGGCCTTCTCGGTGGCCTTCTGGTGGGCTTTGAGGGTTCCCAGCCGCTCCTCCATCAGCTCCCGGAACCTGGGGGCGAGTTCGTGACTCACCCCGCCGTCCCCGGTCGCGACGAGGTCGGAGTCCTCGACCTGGGCGAAGGCTTCCGCGGCGGCGCTGAGACAGGCCAGCCGCTCCAGCTTGGCCGCCCACGGGACGAGCAGCGGCTTGTTGATGACTTCCAAGGCCGTTGTGACACCGGGCACGAGGCGACCGTCCGGTAGTTCGTAGAGCCGGCCTGCTTTGGAAGGCACCCGTTTCAGGGTGGGGGTGCGAAAGGTGAAGGGGTTGATGGTCATGGCTCTTCCTCCTCGTCCCCATCAGGGACGGTGAAATTCGGATCGATCACCAGAGGCAGGCCGAGGGTATCGGCTACCCGCTGGAACCGGGTCTTGAGACCCGCGAGGGTCTCTTCGTCGATCCACTCGCGGTGCACAAAGCCGTCCTCCGCGTAGCTGCCCACCCGCTCCAGCGTGAATCGGTAGTTGAGGACGCGCAGGTAGGCGTAGGCGAAGTAGGTGGTTTCGTCGGGGTTGAAGGGCGCCTCGCCGCGCTCGACGGCGAGGCTGAGATGTGGGGTGACGGGCTCAGCCATCGGACTCCTCCTGCATCGGCTGGTAGCCTGGGCAGACCTTCCCCTCGTCGAGCAGGGTGTAGACGACCTCCCGCCGGCGAACGCGCCGGAAAAACCCGACTACCTCGCCGCCGACGATGCGCGCGCCGCGCAAGCCGCCCGCTGGCGCGCGGCGCTCGACGGCGCGGCGCTCAAACGCGCCGAGGGGGAAGCGGACGCGCTCGCGAAAAAACGGACCGACGCCGACCTGGAGGTGGGGGAATGAAAGCGACCGAGGAATTCGATCCGCCGCAGCGCGCGCTGAGGCGCGCGATCCCGCGCTCCGCCTCGCGCGCGCCACGCTTGGTCGCGCTGCCACCCGGCTTTTCCCGGGCGGCTTGCGCCATCCCGAGGGGGACCCCGGCGTCTTCCTCGCCCCGCTCCCGAGACGGCGGTGCTTGATGCACCCCCGCCCCTAATCGAATTGCCGCTTCCCGGGCCGCTACGCCCGTTAGAGATCGGCGCGGACGGCCCGATCCATCGCCCGACCGCGTCTGAGGTTCGGGCAGCGCCACCAGCGCGGCGCCCAGCGTTCTCCCGGCTCGCTCCGCGCCTTGATGTTGTCCCAGTCCTTGATGCAGACCAGCGTGTCGGGATGGTCGGTGATGACCTCCTGCACGACGCCTCCGCGAACGACGATCAGGACTCTGACCGGCGGCGCCGGCTTCACGAGTTTCTTCAGGAAGGGGTTGCGCTTGAGAAGCCGCGTGACCTGTTCGGTGGTGAACGTCATCGGGCACCCCCGTAAACCCGCTCGCGTTGCAGCCGCTCCGGCAGCCGGATGACGGCGAAGGAGTGGTTGCCCATGTGGTGCTGAAGGATTTTCCAGTTGATCGCCTTCAGCGCCTGCTCGGGGGTGTGGTCGGGGTTCAGCATCCCGCGCTCGTCGGCCCGGAGCTGGTCGAGCGCGCAGAGCGCCTGCACCTGAAGCGATCTGGCGATGATCGGGACGGAGTCCCGATATGCCCGCGACTGGCGCATTGCGTTGAGGAACGCTTGCCGGTAACGGGTCCGGTTGTTGCTCATGGTCGCCTCCTTTGCGGCGAGGGATTCAGGCCGGATTTGAGGATTTGGGCGCGCAGCATCAGCCAGGCGATGGTCACTTCATACCGCTCCCCTAGTTCTGAGGTATCGAAGCCGGACGACATCTCCGGGCAGGAGGGCGATCTCGATCCGCCGCTCCCGCCCGCCGTCCCGGTATACGCCCGTGGTGACGCGCACGATCCGTCGTGTGAGCCGGGTCGCCATGCCTACGCCCCCTCACGCGGGCTCGGTGATGAACTGCCCCGCCAGCCGCTCCAGGTCGAGCTTCCGCTCGCCTCCGAGGGTTCCGGCGAACAGGCTCAGGGCGTTCGAGAATCGCCAGCGGTTCTGGCCCGGCGGGAGCATCTCGATGTCGGGGGAGTTGAAGTGGGTGGACACCGCCTCGGCTTCGGCTTTGGACAGGTTCTTCTTCATCCAGCCCGAGAGCTCATGGGGCGTCACCTTTTCTTCCGCCGACCGGCGGATCAGGCTCGTAACCGTCTCCAGCCGCTCGGGGAGAAGGTTCTTGGCCACGATGTCGTCGATCGCGCTGCAGATGGTCGCGGTGTCGAGCTGGTAGGTCCGCTGGCTGAAGGTCGCGTCATCGCCCAGGCGGGTGCCGAGGTGGACTTTGCGCAGGTCTTCGCCGAAGACCGCGAGGTTGGCGCACGCGATCCGCAGGGTGAAGAGAGAGACCGACAACGCCCGGGCGCCGAAGTCGGAGTTGGCAAGCTCGATCCCGAACGCGATCGCCTCCCCGGGAATCGGCTCATAGACCACCGGCAGGATCGTCTTCAGCGAGAACGAGGTATCGGTCAGGACGCCGGTGTAAGGCTCCGCCCCGGCTGCCTTGACCGCCCGGATGAAGGTCTCGAGGATGGGACGGGAATCCAACCGGCGATACCGGTCGCTCAGGAAGCCCCGTACCTCGCGATGCGCCACCCGGACCAGATACCGGGCATCGTCGTGCTGCGCGAGCTGGTTGAGGTTGTGGATCAGGAGCTGGCGTTTGAAGTCGGGGCCGCCGCGGAGTTCCTCGACGTAACTCCAAGGGATGCCGAATTTGCTCCCGACTTGGCCGAGCGCGTGGCGGTGAATGGGGGCGAGCTGGACATCGCCTGCCTGGTCCTTGATGAGCAGGCCGGGCTGGTCCTTGTCGGTCAGGGCGAAGTTGGTCGCGTTGCCCTTGACGAGGAAGTCGAGGGGTTGCTCGCGGTAGATCTCGTCGACGACCTCTCGCACCTTGGTCCGGCCGCGCTCGATCAAGGAACCGAGCTGGGCGACCGCGGCGCTCGGCAAGTTGTCGACCTGCCGCCCTGATGTTGACGTGATGGCTAATTCCATGGATTTCCTCCTGGCGCTCGTAGCGCCAAAAAAAAGACCCCCCGCATTACTGTGGGGGGAGGGGTACCGGTACCCCATAGGGCTCCGGGGGGCTGAGATGTAAAGCCGCTCTACAAAATACTTATACGATGTTATGGAAAGATTTGACCTAACCCATTTACCTTTGGCTAGTTACTATCGCAGTCGAACCGCGATCATTGGTTTCATAGAGAATATTGATTTATCTTCAACTGCTCGACCGGTGGCTGGCGAAACCGAAACGGAAGCGGTAAACCCCCTCGGTACCGCCGGAAATAGCCCATCCCGTCGAGGGATCCGAATTTCACTGGTGTAGACTGCTTTCGCACGCCATGGACTTCGGCAAATCCCACATCTTGGACCACGTCTCCGCTCTCCCCAACCCCGTGTTGTCGGGCCTGAAAAGCACCGCCCAGTGGATGGGCTCGGAGCGAAAGCGTCGCCTCGCCACCGAATACACCGTCCGACTCGACCTGGCAGCGATCAACCAGCATTCGCCGTTGAAGAAGTATGAAGAGTCGAGCCTTATCATCGAGACCCGTAGTGTGCTCTCGGCTCGAATCAACTTGATCCCAGAAACGTCGCCGCGTGACTACCTCGTTCAGATCAGCGGGATATTCGAGTGGCCGTTCGCGGCAGCGTTCGAACAAGAGCTCAAGATTTCCGAAACTAGCGGCAAAACCGTGCTTCCCTTCCGTTTGCTCTGCGCAGGGCGGCGGCTGACGAGCACCCCATGGTCGTATTCGGGCTGCGACCGGCGCGTCTACTCGCTCTTCCTCGTGCCTCGCCGAGATCGCAATTTCTTTGCCTGCCGGTATTGCCACGACCTCACCTACTTGAGCCGGCAGGCCGCTCGCAAACGGTCTCCCCGACCACACCCGCGCAGCCCCTCGCCTCCTTCACCCAGTTCCGCTCCCCCCGCGGTCTTCCTCCCTGCAAACCTCCCCTTCACGCCGTACTCCGGGCACCCACTCGCACAATGACCATGCTCCCAATCACCGAACTTTTCAAAATACGCATGCAAGACGTTCAGCGCCGGCTAAGCGCCCCGAACTCTTCGGGCACTAAGGTGGCCGATTTTCGGTACGACAAGTTTCTTCTCCGCATCACCACCGCGGAGAATGCCGGAAACCCGGTGATGGATTTCGAAATCAGCTGGGATGGGGCCCTCTACGCCCCGTCGACTCGCGTCCGTATCAGCAGGACACCGCAAAAACTCGGAGGCTGGAATCACTACTTCCTCTGCCCAGCAGTGCCTGCGCGGGGACAGCCCGTCTGCGGACGCCGGATCCGGTCCCTCTATCTCGACGTCATTGGGAAAAGGATCGCTTGCGACCGTTGCCCCGGGCTGCCCCGTCTTTTCAGGGCGATGCGACGGTCACCTTTCTACGCTCTAATTGCGCAGCAGCGAAGTGATCGTTCCGGGCTGCTCAAGACCGTCATCATGTCCACAAAGACTTTCAACGAACGGGAAGCCAAGCTCGCCAAGACGCTAAAGAAACCCTTGCGGGAGATCGAGGCGGCGGGCGGCTCGAAACTTGAAACCCATCCGATTTATCCCTATGGCCAGATACTCTAGGCCAAAAATAGGCGGCCTGATGGCATTCGGGTCACTCGGCTCCGAGCAGCTCCACGAGTTCGCACTCTAACGCTCTGGCGATCCGTTCCATGCTGACGATGCTGATGTTCATCAACTGACGCTCGAGACGGCTGACGTAGAAGGGGTTTAACCCCACCTTCTCGGCCAAGGCTTCTTGCGAAATCCCGAGCTCCAGGCGGCGCCTGCGCACGTGGTGCGAGAACCGGCGCAGCGCCGCCGATCGGATTTTCTTCACGCCGCAACGCTACGAAGACCCGCAGAAGCCTTACAGGACTTTAAAGTCTGATCTGTTATACTCTCGGGCCACGACTTCGACATCGGCGTTCAAATGCGAACGAAATGCCCGTAGGAGAAGTCCCAGGAGGCTCCCATGAGTGGACCGCACGGATTGTTTCGGGTCGCTGAAGCTTCGGCACAGGCGCTGGACCCCTTGAAGAAACGAAAATCCCCTTTCATCGCTGCGCTCCTGGGGTTCCTTTGCGGGGGGATTGGTGTCGGGCTCTACCTGGAGTCGTTTTCCGACTTCTTGATCTGCCTCGTCGTCGGCATTCTGTTGGCTGTCATCGTGCCCGGCCCCGGCATATTACTTGGGGCAATCGGCGCTGCCGTTTGGGGCGCCTTGAGGGCTGATGCCTCGAACAAGAAGGCTGGCTATCGCGAATAAGCACCGACGTCACCTGGCTCTTCTCTGCACACCTCGTCGTGGCGGGGTTGGTAGCCCTGCAACTCGTCGGGAGTATTCGAGGAACCTCGCCGCCCTGCTGAGGGATATAAAGAATGCGAGAGGTTCTCGGCAATTCGCACGACTCTCCTTGCGGTCTCGTGGAACGGTGAGTGACGACGCGCGTGGAGTCAGCGCATCTCGAGGATCGGCGCCCGCGTCGCTTGGAGGGCCGGCTCGCTCGCGAAGGGGGTCGGGGTCGGGCCGCCAGTCGTGGAGTCGCCCGGACAGCTTGCTGAGCGGGCGGTGCGCCAGGCGGGCGATTCGCCGCGCGGCGCCAGGCCGTAGACCGCGCGCCGACCGCCGACTCAGTTTCGGGTGAACAGCGCGGCGACCTCCGGCTGGCCCCAGGCGCCATAAATTTATGTGGGACTCAACCCGGGCGTCGTATGATGGCGATCCGACATGCATCAGGCTGAAATTAATTTTCTTGTCTGAGAGGTTCCCATGCGGCGAATGGCGAGCGTGCTGATGAACGCGGTGCAGACACTGAGCAGCCCGATCCGGTGGGTGAACCGGCTGAGCGGGAAGCAGTCGGCGGGATTGTTCCTCGTGGTGCTGTGGTTCTTGCCGGCGATTCCGGCGCGGGCGCTGGACCCGGGCCCCGTCGCCCCCACGTCAACGGGGGGGCAGGTCCCGACCGCGGCCAACTCGTCGGTGGTGGGAAACACGGGAACCTTTTCGACCGGGGTGGAAATCGACCTTCCGCCCGGCCGGATGGGGATGGCGCCCAAACTCAGCCTGGGCTACGCATCAGGAGGCGGAAACGGCCCGATGGGCGTGGGCTGGAGCATGCCGATGACGAGCATCGTGCGGGTTGGATACCGCAAAGGCGTGCCGGGGCCTGCGGTCGATTTCGACCGCGACGAGTTTTATCTGAATCTCAACGGGAGCGCGGCGAGGCTCCTGCCCGTGCCGTTGCCGGGGAGCACCGACATGGTGTCGATCGTGGAGAACTGCTCCGTCGTGTCCGCCCTGGCCCAGGAGCCGAACGCGACTCAGAACGGGAACGGAAATCACGACGCCGTCGGCGCCGACAATGTCCCGACGAATTATTGCGTGCGCCGCTACCACACCGAAGTTGAATCATGGGCGAAAGTGGAGGGTTTTTTCGGGCGCATGCCCAAGGGACCGGGCTCGGCGGAGTTCACGTCCGATCCTTCAAAACTCTTCTTCTGGCTCGTGACCACGAAGACCGGATCGGAGATGACCCTGGGGACGACCGCTGACAGCCGGTTGTGCGATCAGAACGCCGTCTGCACGTACGGCTGGTATCTGGCGAAAATGAAGGACACGCACGGCAATACGATCCGGTATGAGTATACGACCGGCCTTCAATCCGCCGGCTATTTGTATTACCGGGCCATCCATTACACGGGGCATGACGACGCGACCGGCGCGGAGGACATCACGCCGCACTTTCACGTGCTGTTCACGCTGGAATCGCGAACCGACTTCACGACCAGCTACCGCCCCGGCTATCTCCAGGTGATGGGCGAGCGTTATCGGGACATATACATCGTGGACGATGCCAATTACTCGGGCACGCCGATCAACGCGATCAATCTCTATCGGGTGGAATACGCGCAGAGCCAGATGACCGGACGCAGCCTGGTGCGGATCATCCGCCATTATGGCAAATCTTCGATTTATGGCGGGGTGATCGCGCCCGGCCCCAAATATCCCGTCGATACTTATCATTATTCGGCCGAATCGGAACTGCCGCGCGGCTGGTATGGCGACAGTGATCTGGCCGCGAGCTTCCTGAAGGACTCCACTGTCGGCATCCCCTTCTCCAACGCATTCAGTTTTCATTCCCACGATTGGGGCGCGCGCCTGGCGGACGTCAACGGCGACGGCCTGCCCGACAAGGTGGATGATTTCGTCGATCAATACGCCAACCAATCGTTCAATCAGCTCCGGCTGAACACCGGCAAGGGATTCAAGGCGGTTCCCGGATACATCCCGGGATCGCCCTTCGACATCAAGGAGAGCAACGGGCGCCAGGTTGACGATCAGGGGACGAGGATCTACGACATCAACGGCGACGGCATTCCCGACAAAATCGATCACGGCAATGGGAAGGGCATATACCTCGGAACTGGAAACGGCTTCAGCAGCGCGCCGCCCTTCGGCGTGTCCATGCCACAGGGGTACCCACTGGGCGTCGCGAAATTGCCGACCACTTCCAGTTCATTCACTTCTTCAGCGCCGCCTGTGCCGGCCGATCCGCTGCCTTGCGATCCAGCCAACAATCCCAAGTGCAGCCCCCCCAAAGTCGGGCGCTTCAAAGTGATCAGCGGACCCACGGTCTCGTCCGGCCCGATCAGTTACAACTCGACGGTTCATTTCCAGATCGTGAACCTCGGAGATTTGGGGATTATCCGGACGTTGACTTCGGACACGGCACCGGGCGTCACGATTCGTCCGCAAGCCGGGTATCCATTTGAGCTCGCCGTTTACTCGGGACTGGCGGACGACAATTACACGCTCAACATCTCATCAGGTTACGGAAAGAACGGACAAGCACAGACGATTCATTTTTCGGTGCAAAATTCCCAGCCGCTGCCGGTTGCGCGCTTCGCCGGGTTGCCCGCAGAGGGGGTTGCAGAATTTCTTCCGTTCGAGTGGGCCTGCGCGAATTGCGCCACGGTCTCTCCCGCTTCCGCGATTCAATACTCATATACGCTCGATTCCTTCAGTTCACCATACACGCAGTATTCCGTCAGTCCCAGTGCTACATCACCGCTCGTCAATATGGTCGGTGTTTGGTTGAAGGTTAAGCTCAATGATGTCGAGTCGGTCCCGGCGTTCTGGCCGATCGATGTCAGGGGATTGGAGATTCCTTTCGACATTCTCAAGTTCGCAGAATACGTCAACCGAGGCGTGGGAACGATTCTCGATCATGGTTCGCGGATTGCCGACCTGAACGGCGACGGGCTTCCAGACTTGATCACGGCTCAATACAGCAGCGGTCTCGGGTTCTGGTACAAAGTTTATCTACAGTACCCAAGCGGCCAATATGTCTATGCTCCGAATTGGTCGAAGCCTTATGATTTCGCCTTCTCAAATTTGAACAACGAGCTACAGCCAGACATCAACACCACGCCGACGGGATTTGAATTGCAAGACGTTAATGGGGATGGCCTTGCCGACCTAATCATCTCGAAGGCCGAGAGTCATGACGGAATTCTCACGTTCACTCAAAACGCCGTCTACTTGAACAATGGGCGTGGATTCAACCCGGCCACTGGTACTAACATTCCGTCCGGCTATGCGAATACCCCTTGGCCGGCAATCGGCAACAACTCCAGCTGTGCTTTTTGTTCGGGTGGCGGCGCGGGCGCCAGCTACTCTCCTTCGACCGGCGCCAGTCCCTCAGCGACACTTTCTTTATACACTCAAAATCCAGATGCGACCTTCATTTCACGGATTAGAACTTCATTCCCCCCGATTGTTGAGCCCCTACAGCCCGCTGGAAGCCGGTACATCGACATTAACGGTGATGGACTTCCTGATTTGATCGTCAATTACACAACGCCGTATCCCAGAAGAGCCGTCTACATTAACACTGGCGCGGGGTTCGTCCAACAAAACAACATTAATTTGCCGATTGACTTCATGACGTTTGACAGCGACGGAGCGCAGGACAACTCCGTTCAATGCGACGACTTCACCGGGAGCGGCCTACCGGACTGTCTCTTTTACAAGGGCTATGAAAGTTCTTCATCCGGCAAGGCGTACTATCGGAACCAGAACTTTGATCACTCCACACAGGCATTCGGAACCGTCCCGGACCTGCTGATTCAAATTGAGAACGGATTTGGAGGAACGACCACCGTCTCCTACAAGCCATCTTCCGCCTACCTGCCCGGCCAGCCGGACGCCGTTCCCGCAGACGCCGCGGTAACGACGTTCATGCCCTTCACCCAGCAGTTGGTGAGCACGATCACCGCAAGCGACGGCATGGGGCAGTCCTACACGACGCTCTATCGTTACGCCGGCGGCTTCTTCGACAAGCGGCGCCATGAATTCCGGGGCTTCCGGGTGGTGCGCACCTATGAAGCCGTCCAGAGCGCGCAACCGAAAGCCGATTCATCGGCTTATGTTGACAGCTATTTCCGCCTCGACTGGCCCTTCGCCGGCATGCTCGATTACAGCGCAGCCTATCAGAACACCGGCAACGACGCTTACGGACAAGTCCTCGCCCGGTCGTGGGTCCAGTATCGCAAGCGGGAGTTCCGCACCCTTGCGGCTCAGAACCGCATCTTCGTTGAGAAGACAAAAGATCGCACGGATGTCTACGAAACCGATCTTCCCGGCTTCTCGGGCGCGCTGCCTTCAAATTTCAGCTACCGCTACACCACCGCCAATGAATATGACTACGACGGGATGGGCAACGCGGCGAGGATGCACAGCTTGGGACTAGTGCTGCCGGTGCAATTCACACGGTCGAGCATCATCGCCTGCACCGCGGCGAACCCGGATTGCCCGTTCGACTACTCGAACCCCTCCTTGGACGACGACGCCGGCACGCTCACTCAATACATCAACCAAGGCGACGAGCCGGGAATGACGCCCGGCCCGTGGCGGGTCGGGATGATCCGGTCTTCCCAGTCATTCAAACTTCCGCCAACCGATGACTACACCGAGAAGGACCCGGCGAGCTACCTGCCCAAAGACCCTTACCGCGGGGTGATGACCGCGACGAGGGTCTGCTACGACGGCACGAGCGCGGGATGCAGTTACGGCGGAGCGATCGACAAAGGCGACATCACGCACTCCTCGACGTGGCTCGACAAACCCGGCATCGACGCCACGGGAACGCTTCGCGCCGGCAACCGCTGGATCGTCGGGGTCACCCGCTTCAATCCGCTGGGACAGATCGACACCGTCACCGATCCGATGGGGAACTCCACGCGCTACACCTACGCCGCGCTGGGCGGTTCGCTGCTCGATTCCATCACCGACGCGCAGGGGAATCGCTCCATCTACGCATACAACGAAGCCGGCCTGCTCAGCCGCTCCGTCGACATCAACGGCGTCGCGCAGACTTACGAGTACGACCTGAACTGGCGCCCGGTGAAAACCTTCATCCCGGACATGGACGCCGTGAACCCGACCACGGAATACGTCTACAACCTGACCGGCGTTCCCGGAACGCAATACGTGGCGACGCGGAAATTGCTCGACTGGGGCAGCCCCGTCAAACTCGAGGTCCGCAGCTATTTCGACGGCATGGAGCGCGCCTTCGCCAAAGTCGGCCCCGATCCCGACCCCGCGCGGGCCGCGGCGGGCTCGGGCGTCTGGAGCCTGAGCTTCTGGGACGCCCAAGGACGCCAGCTCGACGCCTATCGCCCGTTCCGCGCCGCTTACGCCGGCGCACCGCCCACCCTGGCCGATCTCCAGGCGGCGAAGCAGCCGAAAACCCATTTCACCTACGATCTGAAAAAGCGGGTCGTTCGCACCGACTATCCCGACGGGACCCGCGCCATCACCCTCCCGGTCGCCGTGGCCGATCCGCTGGGGGGCGCCTCCGCGCTGCCGGCCGATCTCGCCATCGACGGCAAGAACCATTGGGTGATGCACATCAAGGACGGAAACGGCCGGGTGGTCCGCATGCGCGAGAACCGCGCCGACTCGACGGGCGATTTCAACGTCTTTTACGAAACGAAATACGCCTACGATCCGATCGGCCGCCTCACCGGGGTGATCGATCCGAAGGGAAATTCGCTCATTTCCGGCCTTGAATACGACACGCTCGGCCGCAAGCTGGCGATCACCGACGCGGACACCGGCAGCGGCAAATGGGTGTATGACGACGGCGGCCGGCCGCGTCAGGAGACCGACGCCCGGGGCGTGGTCGCGACGCTGACCTACGACAGCCTCAACCGGCCCTTGCGCAAGACCTTCGAGGTTTCCGGGGCCCCGACCGTTCATCCGCTCGCGCCGGTCGATTTCAGCTACGGCACCAATCCCAGCCTCTCCAACGTCGGCCGCCTGGTGACGCGGAGCGACGACGCCGGGACCGAGAGCTTCCTCTACGACCGCATCGGCGAGCCGGTGACCGCCACCCGCCGGATCGCCGTCGCGGGGGGTAACTACAGCTTCACGGTCTCCCGCGCCTACAACGCGCAGGGACAGGTGAAGAGCCTCACCTATCCCGACGGCTATACCCTCACGAACGACTACGCGGCAAACGGCGCTCTTGCGCGCGTCCGAGGTCGGCAGGGAAGCAATCCCCAGACCGTTTTCGCAACCTACGACCAGTTCAACGAAGTCGGGCAGCTGCTGAACGGCGCCGTCATGGACGGCAAGGTGGCGCGCCATTTCGAATACGACTTCGCGACCGGCCGGCCGCTGGAACAGCGCGACAGCCACGTGATGACGACCGGCGCGCTGCAAGACCTGATCTACTTCGCGGGCTTCAACCCCCAGCAGCCTTCGATCCTGGCGTACGACGAGGTGGGCAATTTGACGTTCGCCGTCGGCTCGCAGCGCCAGAAAGACGGAACCTACCGCGACACCAGCCAGGAATTCCATTACGACGCCCTGAACCGGCTCAGCGCCGCGACGGGCACCTCCACCTACGGCACGCTTTCCTACGCCTACGACGAGTCGGGCAACCTCACGACGAAGGACGGGAAAAGCTACACCTACGACGGGACGAAACTCCATGCCGTCGTGAGCAGGACGCTGGGCGCCACGACCGAAAGCTACGCCTACGACAACGCCGGGAACATGACGAGCGCGCCCGGTCTCGGCCTGACGTGGGACGCCGCGGGGCGCCCGTGGAGCGTGGCGCACGCGAGCAAGGGCGCGACCCTGAACTACCGCTACACCTATGACGACGGCGGCGGACGAGTCTTGAAGGAATCGACCGGCCACGCCGACCCCGGCAAGGACTACACCCGGGTCTACCTCGGCAACCTCTACGAAGTCCAGGTCGAGCCGGGAGTCGGGGGAGTGCCGGTCTTCACCCACACCAAGCACATCTTCGCCGGGACGAAGCGGATCGCAACCATCACGGAGACCGCCAACTCCGTGAACTTCGCGGCCGCGATGAATTACCAGACCCATCGCCAATCCGCCGATGCGATCCAAATGGCGATGAATCAATCGAAGGGTCCGGGCGTGAACGGCTGGGGCTTCTCGGCAACATCGAGCCCGCGCTCCTTCGACCTCCACCATCCGCTCTCCTCGCTGGTCGGCTTCGCGCGAGCGATCCATGCCGCGCAGCGCGGCGCGCTCTCGTGGGTGAAAGCCCACGCGGCGCTCGATTATCACCGCGGGGCGATTCAATACGCGCAACACGCCGCAGAGATCAACTTCCTCCTCACGCTGACGCTGGCGTTCTCGCTGCTGGGCGTCGGCGGCTGGCTCGCCCATCGCCACGCCCGCCGGTTATTGGCGTCGCGGCGGGAAAAAGGAAATCGTTTGGGGCGGCCCATCCGGCTGATTCCCGGCTTGCCTCGCTGGCTGAGCGCCCCCATCGGCGCGCTGACCCTGACCGGTTTCATCCTCCAAATGGTCTTGATGACCGGGGTGACGATCCCGAGTTACGCGCAGGCCGCGGCGCTCAACGCGTCGGCGACCCCCGCCGGCCTCCCGGTCGGCACCTTCTACTACCTCACCAACCACCTCGGTTCCTCGACGGTCATCCTCGACGACCAAGCCAATGTCATAGAGACCGACGCTTACAAGCCGTTCGGAGAATTGTGGGACGACGGCAGCGGTGCCTCCAAAGACCATCGCTTCTACTTCACCGGCGCGGAGAAGGAAGAGTTCGATCTCTATCAGTTCGGGGCCAGGTGGTATTCGCCCGATGTGGGGCGATTCATCTCGGCCGATTCCATCGTGCCCGATCCGACCGACAGCCAGCAGTTCAATCGATACAGTTACACAAGTAATAACCCCATCAATGCGACCGATCCCAGCGGGCACGACTTCGGGATCATCACCGGCATCATCATCGGGGCGATTGTAGGGGCGCTCGCCGCAGCGGCGACGGGAGGGAACGTCGTGCAGGGCGCGGTAATGGGCGCGTTCTTCGGCGCCTTGGGGGCCTCGGGCCTAGAGTGGTATGCCCAGGGGGCAATCAGTGCGGGGGTTTCCGCCGCGCAGGCGGCCGACCAAGGTGGGCAAGCGATGGCGACGGCGGCGCTGTTGGGATTTGCGAGTTCGGCGATCGGCCATTACATGGGCGGCTCTGATGTCATTGGAAGACAGGTAGCAATGGTTTACGTCGGGATGGGCTTGGCCGGCATTGGTGCTGCAGTTGGAGGAGGCAATGTTGGTGCCGCAATCGCTAGTGCATTCGTGGGCGGCGTAGTCGGCGCTATAGCCAATGACGCTGCCGATGCCATTTATCATGCTGAGACGGCGTCAAGTTATCGTAAGAAAGAACTGTTAGCGCCAGATAAAAAGAGGACAGAGCGAATACTCAAACAATACGAATTGCCAGCGCCAGGAACAATGGTAGGGCCATTTAATTCGCCCGACGCGGCGGCGGAGGCAGCTATCGATAAATATGCACCGATCGGACTAAAGGAAGACTTAGAATTTGCAGGGTCTGTTGTAAAATACGCTGGAGTTTGGTACTATACAGCAGGATTGCCAGGAACGGCCTTTGAATCAGAACCAGCTGCCACTATTTGGAAAAATAATATGCAACTCATTGGACGGGATTTTGAATATGCAGACTGGCACTCCCATGGTTCACTGAAGCTAGGGGAGCCAAAGTATTACGGCGAAGGAATAAATAACAGAGGATTCTCAAGGCATGATACTGTATCACTTAGTGATCCATACGGCAGACACGTCATTGGATATGTAGGAACACCATCGGGTCGAGTGCTACGCTATGTGCCAAGGAATGCACATGATTATATATTGGAAGAATTCAGAAGTATTTATGGAAAACCGGTATATAATAAATCAATACAGATACGCGGTTCGACGCTATGTGGTAATGTTGGAAGTGGTTGTTAAAGTAGAAGGAGCTAGTCATGAAATACTATGCATTGCTCGTCGCTGGTCTATTAGTATTCGCTAACGTTAGCGTAAATGGAGATACCCGGTGCAAATTATTTGATGCAGAAGAGTCTATTAAGAAAATAGATAAAGTATCCATCATATCCCTCATTGCGTCTCCTGATAAATACAACGGAAAAAAAGTTAAGGTTGTGGGATGCATAAACGTTGAGTTCGAGGGAACAGCCCTCTATCTCTCCTGTGAGGATCGGAAGCGCCGAGTGACAAAGAATGCAATCTGGCTTGCGGTAGATCATTCACTGATAGGAAGATGTAAACACATAGATGGACAATACGTATCTATAATCGGAGTATATAATTCAGAAGGCAATGGGCATATGGGAGAGTTTTCTGGCTCTTTGGTGGACATTACGGGAATAGACTATTAGTGGACTGAATCTAGCGCTTCTTAAAGCCGGCTGTTCTACATTGACCTAACTTCCGGCGCACTGCGACGTAGTCGCCACTGAATACCCCTATACAGTCCTATCCGGATTGTAATAAGAAAAAGTATATCCGAGAATGTCCGTATTTATCGCGGAACGCTCTGAAAAAGGCGGACATTTGCGATGCGACCGAGGGTAGCATCCGTAATCTTTCGCACAATTGAGATTCTTCAGCGGAATCCGCAGTTACAGAGTCGCCGCTGAAAAACCCCGCAAATACATTGAAGAACGGATTGTATTGTGGAAATGTGTATATGAAGATGTCCGGGAAAACGCGGAACAGCCTTGAAAAAGCGAGCAATATCCATGA